>C687J26657_10000003_pt1 | contig 57431 bp, 50 predicted proteins | sample RifCSP19_2_FD_26657 | JGI IMG/M metagenome (IMG submission 26657)
GTCCCGCGAGGGACGTCGGGACGGTCGTGGCGGCCGTGCCGCCCCGGAGCGGGAAAGCCACGACGGCCACCAGCCCGAGGAGGGCGACGACGACGAGCGCGCCGGAGGCATCGCGCCAGATCCGGCGCCGCGGGTCGGCGCCCGGAGACGCCCCCAGCACGCCGAGCGACGCGGCGACCGGAGTGCGCTGCACCATCGGCTCTCGGACGGGCGGCGGGGGCGGCAACAGCACCGGCGTCGGGCGCGCCTGCTCCGTGGCGACCGGCCGCGGCCGCAGCGCCGCCAGGCGTTCGGCGACGCGCGGCTCGGCCTCGCGGAGCGCGCGCGCCTCTCGGGACCGGGCGATCCGACGACCGACCAGGCGCGCGACGAGGACGACGGCAACGAACGCGACGAGGAGTGCGAGCAGGACCAGGAGCAGCGGCCGCGCGGTCTCCAGTGCGAGCAGGACCAGGAGCAGCGGCCGCGCGGTCTCCATGCACCTCTCTCGAGCGACCCGGCCCGGTGCGGCCGTGCACCGATGCTAGCACCGTGGATAGGCTCAACCCGGCGGCGGATCCTCGTCCTCGTAGCTCGAAGCGTCCAGGGCGTCCTGTGTGCGCCGGGTGACGAGGTAGAGGAACGCGCCGCCGGTGACGACGATACCCAGGAAGGCATAGAGCTGGCCGCTTCCCGTGAGCAGGAGGCTGAGCAAGGCCAGCACGCCGCAGATGGCGTAGATCGTGAGCACGACGCCCCGGTGCGTCAGGCCCAGGTCGAGCAGGCGGTGATGCAGGTGGCCGCGGTCGGGCGTGAACGGCGACTGGCCGGCCAGGAGCCGGCGGACGATGATCCAGAACGTGTCGATGATGGGCACCCCGAGCACGAGCAACGCCACCGCGACCTTNGCCGTGCCGAGGATCGANAGGATGGCCAGGGCANAGCCGATGAGGTAGACCCCGGTGGTGCCGATGAAGATCCGCGCCGGGTGGAAGTTCCAGGGCAGGAAGCCCGCCAGCGAGCCGGCCAGCACGGCGCATAGGAGGGCGATCTCGGGCTGGTCGATGCCGGCCGTCAGGGAGATGACGCCGAGCGTGAGCGCGGCGATGAGCGAGACGCCGGTCGAGAGGCCGTCGAGCCCGTCGATGAAGTTGATGCTGTTGATCATGCCCACGACCCAGAGCACGGTGAAGCCGACGGCGAACGGCTCGGCGAAGCGGATGACGCCGCCTCCGAAGGGGTTGTTGACCGCGTCGATGGTCACCCCGGCGACGATGGCCACGCCGGCCAGCCCGAGCTGGAGGACGAGCTGCCAGCGGGCGCGCAGCTGGACCACGTCGTCGAGGAAGCCGATCAGCGCCGCCAGTGCGCCACCGCCGAAGAGGGCGCCGAGCTGCGCGGGCCCGACCGTGCGGAGCTCGGGCACGACCGCCAGGCGCCCGTTGAGCGCGATCGCGGCGATCCCCACGCCGACGAAGGCGAACGCGACGGCCAGCCCGCCCGCCCGCGGGATCGGCGCGGCATGTACGCGGCGCGCGGCCCCGGGCTGGTCGATGGCCCCGAAGCGGCCCGCGATGCGCCCCGCGAGGGGCGTGACGGCGAAGGCGACGACCAGCGCCGCAGCGAGCGCCCCGACGATGAGAAGGATCGTCGAGGAGCTCTCCGGGGTCACGCGGCCGGGAGCCCGGGCACCGGGAAGCGGGCGCAGATGGCGTCCACCTCGGCCCCGATCCCGGCCAGCACCGCCGGCTCGTCCCGGCTCTCGATGGTGCGCACGATGAGCGCCGCCACCTGGCGCATCTCGTCGGGCCCGAATCCGCGCGTCGTCGTGGCCGGCGTGCCCACGCGGATGCCCGAGGCCGTATTCGGCGGCAGCGGATCGAAGGGGATGGCGTTCTTGTTGACGGTGATGCCGACCTCGTCGAGCAGCCGCTCGGCCTCCTTGCCGGTCACCCCGAGCGGAGTCACGTCCACCAGTGCGAGGTGCGTGTCCGTGCCGCCCGAGATGACGCGGGCGCCGCGCTCCACGAGCGTCTCAGCCAGGATCCGCGCGTTCTCCACGGTGCGCCGCATGTCCTCGCGGAACTCCTCCCGCTGCGCGAGCTTGAAGCCGACCGCCTTGGCGGCGACGACGTGCATCAGCGGCCCGCCCTGCGTGCCCGGGAAGACGTTCCGGTCGATGGACGCGGCGAGCGTCCCCTTGACGGCCGGGAAGCGGGCCCGATCGACCGCGTCGGGCAGGTGGACGCGGCTGAAGATCGTGCCCCCGCGTGCGCCGCGCAGGGTCTTGTGCGTGGTGGTGGTGACGATGTCGGCGTGCGGGAAGGGGCTGGGATGGACGCCGGCCGCCACCAGTCCGGCGATGTGTGCCATGTCCACCATGAGCAGGGCCCCGACCTCGTGGGCGACGGCCGCCATGCGCTCGAAGTCGATGATGCGCGGGTAGGCCGAGGCTCCGGCCACGATGAGCTTCGGGCGCACCTCCCGAGCCGTCGCCTCGAGGGCGTCGTAGTCGATGCGGCCGTCGTCTTCGCGCACGCCGTACGGGTGGACCTCGTAGAGCCGGCCGCTGAAGTTGAGGTGCATCCCGTGCGTCAGGTGGCCACCGTGGGCGAGGTTCATGCCCATGAACCGGTCACCCGGCTCGAGCACGGCCATGTAGGCGGCCATGTTCGCCTGGGCGCCGCTGTGCGGCTGGACGTTGACGTGCTCGGCGCCCGGGAAGAGGGCCAGGGCGCGCTCCTGGGCCAGCCGCTCGGCGACGTCCACGTACTCGCAACCGCCGTAGTAGCGCCGGCCGGGCAGACCCTCGGCGTATTTGTTCGTGAGCCAGGAGCCCTGCGCTTCCATGACCGCGGCAAAGACGTAGTTCTCGCTGGCGATCAGCTCGATCTTGCGGTGCTGGCGGACGCGCTCGGCGACCATCGCCGCCCACAGATCCGGATCGACCTCGGCGATGGAGGCCCACCCGAGCCCGAGTCCGCCCTCCGCCGTCACGCTCATCGCCCTCTGCCTCTCCTCAGCGACCCGGGCCCTCGCCGCGCGCGGCGCGCGGCCGCGCTGAGTGTACCCGCGACGGCCCGCGGTGGCCGACTGCGTGTCTCGAAGGCCGACTGCGTGCCTGTCCACGAAGCGGCAGACGCCTGATGCCGCCGCGANCCAGCCCGGCANCATCATTCGCACACNACGTGAGCACTAGAAGCCTGGAGCCGCCGCATGTCGCACACGACCCGCCCAACGGAGGCGTCGGTTAGCCGCTGACGGCTACTTCCAGGCTCTCGACCGACCGCCCCGACCTCAGTGAGCCCCGGCAAGGCTTCCAACGCTCCGGCGACGTTCGTGTGAGAGGACCCGCGACGCCCGGCGCCGAGAGCCAGACCCGTCGGCCGCCTCAGCCGCGCAGCACGAACTCCTCGATGGCCTGCGCGGCGCCATCCTCCTCGAGCGGGGCCGTGACGTGGCGCGCGGCGGCGCGCACCTCGGGCGGGGCGCCGCCCATGGCCACGCCGACCCCCGCCGCGGCGATCATCTCGAGGTCGTTGTGCTGATCGCCCACGGCCATCGTCGCTCCCATCGGGATACCCAGCCGCAGGGCCAGCCAGCGCAACGCGGCCCCCTTGTGCACGCCGGGCGCCGTGAACTCCAGGTACTCGGGGTGCGAGACGGTCACCTCCGCACGGCCGGCGAAGGCGGCACGCCCCGCATCCAGCAGCCGGGCCGGCAGGCCGGCCGGGCCCACCGCCAGGACCTTCGTCGCCGGGTGGTCGATGGCGGCCACGAGGTCCGGCACGAACTCGGCGCCGATGCCCGCCAGGCGCTCGTAGTCGGGCGCCTCCTCGTCGCCCACCTCCATGAGCAGCTGGTCGTCGGCGTTGACATGCGGGTCGAGACCGTTCTCGCGCGCCCAGCGGACGGCCGCCCGCGCCGGTTCCGCGTCCATCGTGATGTGGCGGAGGATCGCGCCGGGCGCGCCGCCGGGACCCGGCCGCTCGCGGACGTAGGCGCCCTGGTAGCAGATGAGCGGCCCGGATAGCCCCAGCGACTCGGAGTAGGGCAGGGCGCTGCGGTACATCCGCCCGGTGGCCAGCACGACCGTCACGCCCCGGGCGATGGCCTCGCGGATCGCGACCCGCGTCCGCGCGCTGATGCGCAGGTCGTCGCCGAGGATCGTCCCGTCCAGGTCCAGGGCGAGCAGGCGGACGCGCGTCACCGCCCCGGCCGCTCGACCGACAGGACCCGGGGCTGCCCCGCCAGGTCCGGATGGATCGTGGCCGGCCAGCCGGGCAGGCGCTCGGCCGCGGCAGCAACGGCCGTTTCCCCCTGGTCAGCGCCGATCTCCAGCAGCGCGCCGCCGCCCGCGACCAGGACGCGCGGCAGGTCCACGAGCAGGCGTCGCACGAGGTCCAGGCCGTCCGGGCCGCCGTCGAGCGCCTCGCGCGGCTCGAAGCTGGCCGCGACCGGCAACTCGAGCAGGACCGCGCTCGGGATGTACGGCAGGTTGGCGACCACGAGGTCGATTGGGCCGTCCACCTCGATGGCCGGGTCGAGCAGGTCGGCGACGCGGAAGTCGATCAGGTCCGCCACGCCGTGGCTCACCGCGTTCTCGACGGCCAGCGCCAGGGCGTCCTGGGAGCGATCGCTGGCCGTGAAGCGGACCGCCTCGCCGTAGCCGGCGCGGCCCAGTGTTCGCGCCAGGGCCACGACCACGGCCCCGCTGCCCGTGCCCACGTCGAGCACCCGGAAGGGCCGCGTGCCGGCCGGCCGGGGAGCGGCCGACAGCGCGCCACGGACGCGCGCCAGCGCCAGCTCGACGAGCGACTCGGTCTCCGGACGGGGGATGAGCGCCCGCGGGTCGACGGCCAGCGCGAGGCCGTAGAACTCCTTCACGCCGCGGATGTAGGCGACCGGCTCCCCGGCCGCGCGCCGCTCGACGAGGGCCCTGAAGCGCTCCAGCTGCCCATCGCTCAGGGGCGCCTCGGGGTGCGCGAGGATGGACGTGCGCTCCAACCCGACGACGTGCCCCAGGAGCAGCTCGGCGTCGAGCCGTGGTGACTCCGAGCCCGCCCCGCGCAGGCGCGCCCCGCCCACCTCCAGCGTCTCGCGGATGCCGGCCACGCTCGTCCGCTCTCCTCAGCCGACCTCGGCGAAGACGGAGAGGCGCTGGGCCTGGTCGGTGGTGATCAGCGCGTCGATGAGTCGGTCGAGGTCGCCGTCGAGGACGCCGGGCAGGTTGTGCAGGTCCATGCCGATGCGGTGGTCGGTGACGCGATCCTGCGGGAAGTTGTAGGTGCGGATCTTCTCCGAGCGCTCGCCCGAGCCGACCATGCTGCGCCGCTCGGCGGCCTCCGCCTCGTGCGCCCTGCGCTGCTCCATCTCGAGCAGGCGGGCGCGCAAGACCGAGAGCGCCTTGGCCTTGTTCTTGATCTGGCTCTTCTCATCCTGGATGGCCACCACGAGCCCCGTGGGCAGGTGCGTGATTCGCACGGCCGAGTCGGTCGTGTTGACGCTCTGGCCGCCGGGCCCGGTGGCGCGGTAGACGTCGACGCGCAGGTCCTTCTCGTCGATGTGCACCTCCACCTCGTCGGCCTCGGCGAGAACGGCAACGGTGGCGGTCGAAGTGTGGATGCGCCCGCCCGACTCCGTCTCCGGCACGCGCTGTACGCGGTGCACCCCGCCCTCGAACTTCAGGCGGCTGTACGCGCCGTGGCCCTCGATCTCGAAGATCGCCTCGCGCATGCCCCCGATGCCGGTCTCGCTGACGCTCAGCGCCTCGACCGACCAGCGGTGGCGCTCGGCGTAGCGCACGTACATCCGGTACAGCTCAGCGGCGAAGAGCGCCGCCTCTTCGCCGCCGGTGCCGGCACGGATCTCGATGATGACGTCGCGCTCGTCGTTCGGGTCCCGGGGCAGGAGCAGCAGCCGGATGCGATCGACCAGCTCCGCCTCGGCGGCCTCGAGGCGCTCGACCTCGTCGCGGGCCATCTCGCGCATCTCCGCCTCTGCCGCGTGGTCGTCGCGCATCTCGCGGGCGCCGGCCAGCTCGTGGCGCACGGCGCGCAGCTCGCCGTAGACGGTGACCACCGGCTCGATGCGGGCCATCTCCCGGCCCAGGCGCTTCAGCGACTCCGGGTCGGAGGCGACCTGGGGACGCTCCAGCTGCGCCTGGATCTCCTGCCACTGCGCCTCGATCTCGTCGAGGCGCGCGTCGAGGCTCACGGCTCCAGGCCTGCGGCCGGCTCCCTCTCCGGCCCCGGTTCGGCTGCGGCGGTCGACGCGGTCAGCGGCCGGCGCTCCGGGTCGAGGCTGCCCTCGGGCGCCTCGTCACCGCTGATGGCGAGGGCCTCGCGCATGGAGGCCACGGCGACCTCGATCATGTCGTCGTCGGGCTGCTTGGTGGTGATGAGCTGGAGCCAGATGCCGGGCTGGAAGATCGCCCGGACCAGCGCACTGTCGCGATGGCGAGCGCCGAAGCGCAGCAGCTCGTAGCTCAGCGCGGCGATGACCGGGATGAGCAGGATCCGCCCCACGACGCTGACCAGCAGGTTCTGCCCGGCCAGGAGGCTGAAGACGAGGATGCTGACGATGACGAAGACGACGAGGAACTCGGTGCCGCAGCGCGGGTGGGCCGTTGGGTGGCGGCGGATGTTGTCGATGGTCAGGGCCTGGTCGTGCTCGAGCGCGTGGATCGTCATGTGCTCGGCGCCGTGGTAGCGGAAGACCCGCNTGATGTCCCCCGCCTGNCTGACGAGGAGCAGGTAGGCGACGAAGATGGCCACGCGGATGAGCCCCTCGACCAGGTGCTCGACGAAGGCCTCTGCCTGCCCGATCGCCGGCGTCGCGGCTTGGGCCAGGAAGAGCGGCAGCAGCACGAAGAGCCCGATGGCGAAGCCGAAGGTGAGCACGAGCGTCCCGGCGATGGCACCCCGACCGAGCTCGACCCCCTCCGCCGACGCCGCGACCGACCCGGAGCGCATGAGCCAGCGGGTGCCGATGACCAGCGTCTCATAGAGCAGGACGACGCCCCGGAAGAACGGCGCTCGCGCGAAGCGGCTGCGATGGAGGACGGAGTCCAGCGGCTCGGTGGCCGTGACGATGCCGCCGTCGGGATGCCGGATGGCGACGGCGATGGCGTCGCGGCCACGCATCAGGACGCCCTCCATGAGGGCCTGACCACCGTAGGCGAAGCGCGGCATGGCGGAAGTCTACCGGCGCCCGGGAATCAGGACGGCGGACCCGGTGGGATCCGCCGCGGCAGGTGCGAGGGGGACGATCAGGATCGCGCGGCGCGCTCGAGGCGCTTCTGGAAGCGCTCGACCTGGCCGGCCGTGTCCACGATCGTCTGCTTGCCCGTGTAGAACGGGTGGCAGTTGGAGCAGACGTCGACGTGCAGCGTCTGGCGGGTGGAGCCGACCTGGAACTTCCGGCCGCATGTGCCGCAGCTCACCTCGGCCTGGACGTACTTGGGATGGAGGCCCGGCTTCATGCCTGCATCTCCGCGGGCTCGGCGACCACGCGGATGCGCTTCTTGTTCTTCGTCTGGTGCTCAAAACGGACGCGGCCATCGAGCACGGCGAAGACCGTGTAGTCCCTGCCCAGGCCGGTGCCCTCACCGGAGANGAAGGTCATGCCGCGCTGGCGGACGATGATCGAGCCGGCGGTGACGAGCTGGCCGTCGCCGGCCTTCACGCCGAGCCGCTGGCCGACGCTGTCGCGGCCGTTGCGCGAGCTGGAACCGGCTTTCTTGTGCGCCATCGCGGCTACTCGTCCTTCTTCGTCGGCTTTGTCGCGCGCGGGGCCTTGGGCCTCGCGGCCGGCGGCGGCGCCTGGGTGCGGCTGGCGGCGGTCTTGGGGGCCTTCGGCGCGGCCTTGGCGCCCGCTCCGGCCTTGGGCTCGGCCTTCGCCTTGGTCGCGGCCTTGGGCTCGTCCTTCGCCTTGGTCGCGGGCTTGGCGGGCTTCTCCTCGGCGGCGGCTGCGGCCTCGGCGGCCTTCGCCTCCTTCGCCAGCTTCGCGGCGAGCGCCTTGTCGGCGGCGGCCTGCCTGGCGGCCTCTGCCGCGGCGGCGGCCTCGAGGCGCTGGCGCTCGGTGACCGCGTCGGCGGCGAGCTTCCGGGCGCTCTTGCCGTCGAGCTCGATGTCCGAGACGCGCAGGATGGTCAGATCGGCGCGGTGGCCCTGCTTGACGCGGCTGCGTGCCTTGGGCCGGTACTTGAAGACGACGATCTTGTCGCCGCGGTCCTGGCGCACGACGTCCGCGCTGACTCGCGCGCCCTTCACGAGCGGCTGGCCGATGGCCGCCCGGTCCTCGTCGGCCACGAGCAGGACGTGCTCGAACTCGATCGTCTGGCCGGGCTCGACGTCGAGCCGGTCCACCGCCAGCTCCGTGCCCAGCTGGACACGGTACTGCTTGCCGCCGCTCTCGATGACTGCGTACATGGTTCCCTTGCGTCTGAGTCGGGCGCGCGGCGGACGACGCGAAGCTGGGCGTCGAGTCCGTGGGCGCGAACAGGCATGGTACTGCCGGGTCGTGGAAGCGTCAAACAGGGTGGCCTCGGCTTTCGGTGAGCCGGCCCGATCCCGTCGATCACGCCGGGCCAACCGCGGCCACGCCATCTTCCCTCATTCGCGCGCCACCGGAGCGTTAGGAGTCAGAGGAGGGTCTGGGAAGCCACGAAGATGGCGGTATTCGTCCTTAGCGGCTAACTATCATCCATGCATCTACGGCGAGAGGCCGGCAAGGCCTTCTTCGGCTCACCCGATGCGCGTAAGAGGAAGTCAGCGGCGGGACCTTGTTCCGCCGGCGCCATCGCCCCCTCACGGACCGTCTGCTACGCTCCCGACCGTGGCCATGGAGAGCATCCGCCGCGTAAGACCACCCTCGCCGCGGGCCATCGTGGCTGTGGCGGCCGCGATCCTGCTGCTGATCGTCCTCTATCTCGGCCGCAGCGCGCTCGGCCCGTTCATCCTCGGCGCCCTGCTCGTCTACGTCCTCGATCCGGCGGTGAGCTGGCTGACCCGTCGCCGCACGCCGCGCTGGCTGGCCATCCTGCTCGTCTACGCGGCGACCATCGTCATCCTCGTCGAGGGGCTGTCGCTGCTGTTCGGCCCCCTCGTGCGCCAAGTCGTCGCCTTCGTCGAGGACCTGCCCTCGCTGCTCGAGCAACTCCAGGCCCGGCTCGACGACCTCACCCGGGCCTACGACAGCTGCAGCTGCCCAAGGTGCTGCGCGACTTCATCGACGGCCTCATCGCCGCGCTGGCGAGCGGCGGCCCGGGTGGCGGCGCCATCGACCCCGGCGCGATCCTGCCCATCGCCACAGGCGTCGTCTCCTTCGTGGGCAACATCATCGCCCTGGCCATCGTGCCGGTCTGGGCGTTCTACCTCCTCAAGGACCGCGACCGGCTGGTGCTCGCGGTGCGCAACGCCATCCCCGAGGATTGGCGCGAGGACGCCTGGTCGGTGATCGCCATCATCGAGCGGGTCTTCGGGCGCTGGCTGCGTGGCCAGTTCGTCCTGTGCTTCGCCGTGGGCATCGCGACCTTCGCCGGCCTCTTGCTGCTGGACGTCGCGGTGGATCCCATCTTCGGGCGTTTCGCGGTGCTGCTGGCGGTCATCGCGGGCATCCTCGAGCTGCTGCCGATCATCGGGCCGATCATCTCCATGGTGCCCACGCTCCTCCTCGCCGCATCGACCGGCCGGGTGGACGCGGTGGTCGCGGTCGTGCTCCTCTACCTCATCGTCCAGCAGCTCGAGAACAACATCCTCGTGCCGAAGATCCAGGGCGACGCGGTGGAGCTGCACCCGGCGGTCGTCATCCTCGCCCTCACCGTCGGCGCCGCGATCGCCGGCTTCCTCGGCGCGGTCTTCTCGCTGCCCATTGCCGCCGCGGCGCGCGACATCTACCGCTACGTCTTCCACCGGGCGAGCGGCACCCCACCGTCCGCGTCGCCCGGCTACCGTCCGCCCCCGGGCGCGCCCGAGATGCCGAGGTCCGCACCGGTCCGCGTGCCGGAGGCGACGGTGGCCACCCCATCGGCGACCGTGGCGGACCCGCCGGCCGGTACCGCCTGACCCATGTCGCACTCCGACCACTACAAGGTCCTGCAGGTCGACCCGGAGGCGGAGGCCGAGGTCGTCCAGGCCGCCTATCGCCGGCTGGCGCGCAAGTACCACCCCGACGTTGCCGAGAGCCCCGAGGCCGCCGCGCGCATGGCCGCCATCAACGCCGCCTGGGCGGTGCTGAAGGACCCCGCCAGTCGGGCCGCCTACGACACCGAGCGCGCAGGCGCCGGGCACGCCGGCGCCACGCGGCCGCACGCAGCTCCTCCGTCCATGCCGCCCCGTCACACGGCCGCCTCTGAGTCCCCGGCCCAGCCGCCGCATCGCGCGCGACCGCCCGAGGAGACGAGCCCGAACTGGACGAGTGGCCGCTCGTCGGCGGGAAGTGNCTACGACCCCGCGTCGATGGGGACGCCCGCGGGCCACGGCGCGGCCGGCCCGCCGCCCGGCAACCCGTCGGGGAGCGTCCTGAACTTCGGTCGCTACGCCGGCTGGTCGCTGGGCGAGATCGCCCGCCGCGACCTCGAGTACGTGGAGTGGCTCGACCGCATGCCGATCGGGCGCCAGTACCGCGAAGAGATCGATCGCCTCCTTCGCGCCGCGGGTCGTCGCACCACGGCCTCCACCGAGCCCGAGCGGCGCGGCCTGTTCCGCCGTCGCTGACGGAGGGTCGGGGATCAGGCGAGCGTCGTCACCCCGGCGCGCTCGGCCAGGACATCCTCTGCCGCCGCGGCTGCCGGCACGACCCGCACCAGCAGGTACGGCGCCACGACCGTCGTGGCCACGACCGTGACCAGCACGGCGGAGAAGAGGTCCGGCGTCAGCAGCCCCAGCCCCAGGCCGAGCGTGGCGACCACGATGCCGACCTCGCCGCGCGGCACGAGCCCGACGCCCACGGCCATCGCACGCGCCCGACCCAGGCCCCGCGCGCCGAGGTAGCCGCCGGCGAGCTTCGTGGCCACGCCGACCGCGGTGAGCACGAGCACCAGGAGGGTGATCCGCGGTTCGAAGATGGCGCGCAGGTCGACCGCGGCGCCGGTCACGGCGAAGAAGAAGGGCGTGAAGATCGCCGCCAGCGGCCGGATCTCGTGTTCCAGTTCCTCGCGCGCCTCGGTCTCGGCCACGATGAGGCCGGCCACGAAGGCGCCGATGATCGCCGCCAGGCCGGCCACCACGGCCACGAGCGCCAGCGCCAGCATGACGATGAAGGCCGGCACGAGCGGGGTGTCCGCGAAGAGCGGCCAGGTGAATGCCTCTCGCCGCAGCCCGCGCGCACGCCGGGCGACGGCGAAGCCGAGTCCCACCAGCGCCACGCCGGCCACGGCCACGACCAGCGTGGAGGCGGAGACGTCGCCGGTCGCAAGACCGGAGACGAGCCCGATGGCGACGAGCGCCAGCACGTCGTCGACGATCGCGGCGCCCAGGATGACCCTGGCGAAGGTTCGGTCCAGGACCCCCATCTCGGCCAGGACGCGGCTGGTGATGCCGATGCTGGTGGCGGCCAGCGCGAGCCCCACGAATGCCGCCGCCCCGGGCGCTGCGCCGGTGGCGAGCATCACTGCCATGCCGCCGGTGATGGGCAGGACCATCGCCAAAACCGCGGCAGCGACGGCCGAGCGGCCCACGGCCAGCAGCTGGTCGGTGCGCACCTCCAGGCCGACTGAGAAGAGGAGCACGACCACGCCGAGCTCCGACAACACGAGCGCGGCCTCGCCCGGCACCACGAGGCCGAGGGCGTACGGGCCGACGATGAAGCCGCCGGCAAGCTCGCCGACCACTGGCGGCTGGCCGAGCCGGCGGGCGATCTCCTCGCCGACCTTGGCGCCGACGAAGAGCGCGAAGAGGCCGAGCAGAGCGGGCACCACGGCCTCGGCGACGGCGAAGGGAGCCGGACCGGGCAGCGCTGTCGGAGCCAGGACGGTCGCGATCAGTCCGCTCACAACAGGTAGCGCACCCACACGTACAGACTGGCGATCGCGAGAGACAGGACGACGGTCGCGATGCCATAACGCAGGAAGGCGCCGAAGCGGATCTCGTGGCCCGATCGGGCGGCAAGGCTCACGATGATGACGTTGGCCGAAGCCCCGATGATCGTGGAGTTGCCACCCAGGTCCGCCCCCAGCGCGAGCGACCACCACAACGGATCGAGCTCGACCCCGCGCGCTCCGAGCTGCTGCACGACCGGGATGAGCGTGGCGGTGTACGGGATGTTGTCGACGATCCCCGATGCCAGGCCGCTGACCCACAGCAGGGCCAGGCTCGTCAGCGTGACGTCGCCCCGCGTCGCGCTGAAGAGTTCGTTGGCGAACGCCTCGATGATGCCCACGCGGATGACGCCCTCGACGACGATGAAGAGGCCGACGAAGAAGAGGAGCGTCGTCCACTCGACCTCGGCAAGGATCTCGGCCGGATCCCCGCGCGCCAGCAGGAGGATGGCGCTGGCGCCGAGCAGCGCCACCGTGGCCGGCTCGTAGCCGAGGGGTCCGGCGATGACGAAGCCGATGATCGTCGCCAGCATCACCACTGCGGAGATGCGCATCATGCGGAAGTCCGTGATGACGCCGCTCGGGTCGAGGTCGGCGATCACGAGGCCGTCGCGCTGCCGCGCCAGCTCCGGCCCGAACATGAACCGGGCCAGGATCAGGAAGCCCGCGAAGACGAGGATGGAGGCTGGCGCCATGTTGAGCGTGAACGTGCCGAAGTCGTAGCCCGCCGCGGAGCCGATGAGGATGTTCGGCGGATCCCCGATGAGTGTGGCCGTGCCGCCGATGTTGGAGGCCAGGATCTCTGCGATCAGGTACGGCACCGGGGATACGCGCATCGCGGCGGCCACGTAGAGCGTGATCGGCCCGATCAGCACGACGGTCGTGACGTTGTCGAGGAAGGCCGACGCGATGGCCGTGATCAGGCAGAGCACGACGAGGATCCGCCACGGCTGTCCGCCGGCCAGCTGGACGGCGCGGATGGCCACCCACTGGAAGACGCCGGTCTTCCGCATGATGTTGGCGATGACCATCATCCCGAGCAGAAGGAAGATGACGTTGAAGTCGATGGCCGCGAAGGCCTCGTCCTGGTCGAGGATCTGGAAAACGATCATGAGCACGCCACCGCCGAGGGCGGCGACCGTCTTGTGCACACGCTCCGTGGCGATCACCACGTACGTGGCGACGAAGATGAGCGCGGCGAGCCAGACGTCCACCGGCGTCTAGCTCGGTAGAGCTTCTGGCGCGCTCGAGGCGGGCAACTGGTCGAGGTAGCGGAGCGCGAGCTCGAGCAGGTCGACGTAGCCGACGACCTGCATCTGGTCGTCGACCACGGGAAGGCCCGAGTACTGATGTTCGTGCATCGCTCGGAACGCGTCGGCCACGGTCGAGTCGNGTGTGAGGTGGACGGGCGGGCCCATGAGATCCCGACAGACATGGGCGCCGACCTCACGGCCGAACCGGCCGGCCGATTCGAGATCCGTGACTTCGGCCATCAGCTCTTCGGGGGAGACCCGGGCGACGATCTCCTCGACCAGGCGCAGGACGGGGAGGACGCCGACGAGGCGGCCCTCAGCGTCCACCACGGCGAGGAGTCGCGTCCCTGGTTGGGCCATCGGNCGTCGCGCGGCGGAGATCAGATCCTCGTCGACCCCGACGACGACGGGCTCGATGTCGAGACGGCCGTGGACCTCGCCGACGCGGGTGCGCTTCGAGATGCGCAGGTGCCCGGTCACGGCCCCCGCTCGACGCCGGCCGCCACCACCGGCGACGCCGGGCCGGAGAGGCCCACGTCCTTCGACTGTCCGCCATTCCCGGTCGCGCATACGGGCGTCACCACGTCGGTCGCGCCTGGCGCAGGTTGATGCTCTGGAGGATGCCCAGGCCGACGGCGATGCTGATGAGCGAGGCGCCGCCGTGCGTGATGAACGGGAGCGGGATGCCGGTGATGGGCATGATGCCGATGACCATACCGACATTGACCAGCAACTGGAAGAGGATCATCGACGCCAGGCCGCCCGCGAAGGCCAGGGCGAAGGGATCCTCGGCCCGCCAGCCCACGAGCAGGACGCGCCACAGGAGGGCCACGAAGAGCGCGAAGACGAGCAGTCCGCCGACGAAGCCGAGCTCCTCGGACAGGATCGCGAAGACGAAGTCCGTTGACTGGACCGGAAGGAAGTCGAGCTGGTTCTGTGTCCCGTTCGTGATGCCCCTGCCGAAGAGGCCGCCACTGCCCACCGCGATCTGCGACTGGATGAGGTGGTAGCCGGAGCCAAGGGGGTCGGCCTTCGGATCGAGGAACGACAAGAGGCGCCCCCTCTGGTAGTCGAGCAGCACGTACGACCAGATGAACGGCANGGAGGCGGTGGCGGCTCCACCGAGGACGAGCAGCCAGCGCAGGCTGGCCCCGGCCATGAAGAGCGTGCCGACGAGGATCGCGCCGAANACGATCGANGTGCCGAGGTCGGGCTGCATCAGCACGAGGACGAGCGCGGGTACCACGAGCACGCTGGCGCCGACGATNGTGGCCAGGCCNTGCAGCCGGGCGCCCTGGCGGCTGGCGATCCAGTTGGCGAGGACGACGATCATGAGGATCTTGGCCAGCTCCGAGAACTGGAACTGGAGGCCGAAGATNGTNACCCAGCGGGCCACGCCGCCCACGCCGTCGCCGATCAAGAGCGAGGTGACGAGCAGCCCCATGTTCACGAAGTAGAGCGGCCACGCGAACGTCTTCAGCCAGCGGTAGTCGAAGGCCGCCGTGAGCGCGAAGGCGACGATGGCGATCGCCAGCCAGATGAGACCGCGGCCGAACGTCGAGCCGGCGGCGAGCGGCGTCTCGCCGGAGTTCGTGTAGGCCATCAGCAGCCCGATCACCGCGAGCAGCAGCGCATAGATCACGAGCTGGACGTCGAAGGCGTTCCACACGGCGGTCGCAGAACGCGCCGCCCAGGCCTGGACGCGGGTCGGCTCGAGGCGCAGCGTGCCCATCAACGATCCTCGTCGCGCATCAATTGCCCTGGTAGAAGTTGGCGCGCTCGAGAAGGTCGAGGTTCCGCAGGTCCACCTTCAGGTCGTAATGGAGTTGCAGGAAGTACTTGACGATCTCGATGGCGGCGTTGCCCTTCGTGTTTGAGTCGAAGGCGAAGGCGACGATGGCCAGCTCGGAGTCGGTCCGGGCGGCGGCCTTGTAGCCGTTCGCGTCGTCGGCCTTGGGGTAGGGATCCTTGGGCACGAAGGCGACGAACCAGGAGTGATAGGGCAGGCGCCCCTGGCGGTCGCGCTTGCCGAACTCGGCCGTTCCGGACTTGCCGGAGACGACGATCGGCAGCTCGACGAGGTTGCGCGTGTGGCGGATGGTCACGACGCGCCGCGACGCGATGCGCATGTCGCGCAGCACGCTCGGCTCGACCGGCAACTCGCGGATGAGCTTCGGTTCGAACTCCCTCACCACGGTCCCGTCCGGTGCGATCACGCGACGAACGACCTGGGGCTGGAGCAGGCGACCGCCGTTGGCCAGCGCCGCGTAAGCGTTCAGGACCTGCAGCGGCGTCGCCGTGTCGTAGCCTTGGCCGATGCCGGCGTGGTACGTCTCGCCCGGGAAGATGGGCTGGCCGAAGACNTCCTGCTTCCACTCGTTCGAGGGCACGGTCCCCTTCGCCTCGCCGGGCAGGTCGATCCCNGTGCGGGCGCCGAAGCCGAACTGCTTGCCCCAGTAGGCCAGGCGATCGATGCCCAGTCNCGCTGCGACCTGGAAGAAGAAGGTGTCGCTCGAGTGGGCGAAGCCGTCGTAGATCGTCAGCGGCCCCCAGCCGCGGCGGTTCCACTCCCAGAAGCGATANGTGCGCCCCAGCAGCAGNTAGGGCTTCGTATCGAGCTCCGTCCTGGTCGTGATCNGGCCGTCGGCCAGCGCGCCGGCGCCGGCCACGAGCTTGTACGTGGAGCCCGGCGGGTACTGCTCGCTGATGCCATGGTTCAACAGGGGCTGGTCCGCGTTCTTCGCCAGCTTGGCGTAGTCCGTCACGCTGATGCCCCGGGCGAACAGGTTGTCGTCGTACGTGGGCAGCGAGACCATGGCCAGGATCTCGCCGGTCTGCGGGTTCATCACGATGACGACGCCGCGCTTCAGGCCGGCCAGGCCCATCGCCCAGCGCAGCGCCTGCTCGGCCTCGCGCTGGGTGTCCAGGTCGAGGCTGAGCTCGAGCGAATCACCGGTGCGCGGCGGGCGCACCTGCGCGAGAACGCGGATCTTGCGTCCGGATGCGTCGCGCTCGATCTGCTCGAGGCCGTAGCGACCGCGCAGCTCCGTCTCGTAGACGTTCTCCACTCCGGCCTTGCCGATCGTGTCGTCGGGCAGGTAGCCGACCTCGCGCAGCCGCTTCAGGTCCTCTGCCGTGACGGCGCCGCTGTAGCCGACGACCTGTGACACGAGCGAGCCGTAGACGTACTCGCGCCGCGCTTCGGCGTCGACCTGGACGCCCGGGAGGGCGAGGTGCTCCTCGGCGATGATCCGGGCCACGTCCTCGGAGACGTCGCCAGCCACGCGGACGAGATCGAAGCGCGAACCGGGGTTGCGGTCGATGGCCTCATTGATCGCCGCCGGCGTCATGCCGACGAGCCTCGACAGCCGGCCCACGACTTCGTCGCGCTTCGAGAACGGAAGGTCCGCCGGCCGAATCTTCACCGTGAACGATGGCACGTTCCGCACGAGCGCAAGCCCATTGCGGTCGTAGATGAGGCCGCGGCTCGAGGGAAGCGCTTGGAGCAGGACCCGGTTGTCATCCGCGAGCGTCGCGTAGTAGCCGCCGTTCGCCACCTGCAGCTGGAAGAGCCGGAGGGAGAGGGCCGAGACGACGACGACCACGGCGAGGCCGAAGACGACGAAACGGGGAAGAAGCCCGCCCCGCGGTGAGCGCCGATCGAGGTCGATGGCCGTCACGCGGTCACCACTCCATACGGTCGTGCGCACCGAAGCGCAGCCACGACAGGCGCATGGCGGCCGCCACGGGGACCGCGAGCAGCGTGCTCAGGGCGACGGCGGGCGCGATGTCCGCCACCGACGGCGTCGCGGCCGTGCCGGCCGTGAAGCCGAGGATGGCGACGTTCAGCACNTGGTAGGCCCAGCCGAGCACGAAGACGGATGCCACGGTNACGGAAACGCGGCGCTGCGGCAGGAAGCGCATGGCGGCTGCCGTCGCAGCCACCACGAGCAGGAGCGTCAGGGACGTGGCACCGAGCTGTCGCCCGGGTGTCAGCAGGTCGAGCATCAGGCCTCCCACGAAGGCCCAGGTCAGGCCGTTTTCGATCCCGATCATCGTCGTCGCGGCGACGGCGATGATGAACAAGAGGTCGGGCTTCGCGCCCGCGATCGTCAACTCCGGTAGAACGCTGGTCTCGAGGAGCGCTGCCACGACGGCGCCGACCGCGGCAAGGGGGATGCTCATCGAGTCGTCGCCTCGTGGATTGACCCGCAGCCGCTCGACGGACGGGGTCGAGGCGGAGCCGGGTGAGCAGCGCTGCCGGGCCGGAGTATAGCGCGCCGCGTCGCTGGGCCGGCTCACGACTGTTCGCTGGATGCGACGGCGAACCGCGATCCCCGTGCCGCCCGGATGTTGCCCGTGGAACGCGGCCGGTTCGCTGAGCCGCTCACGACTGTTCCACGTGGAACGCGGCCTCGTAAGCGGCCGATGAGGCACCGCCAAGCGGCCGTAGACCTGCCTCGGCTACCTTCTGGCTCACCCTCCCCCGAGCGCCCGAAGGCGGCTCGAATGGGCCGTTTCGGCTAGAATCGACGGCAGTGAACACGCACTTACCGCGCAGCCTGTGAGCGAGACGATCGCGTGCGCGAACCAGAAGGGCGGCGTGGGCAAGACGACGACGGTCGTCAATCTCGCCACCTACCTGGCACTCGGCGGTCGGCATGTCCTCGTCCTCGACCTCGACCCCCAGGGAAACGCCACCAGCGGCTTCGGCGTGGATCGCGACGGGCTGGCCGCATCGGCCTACGAGGCCATGAGCGATGGCCTGCCGCTCGAGGAGCTCATCGTCGCCAGCGGTATCGACGGCCTCGATCTCGTGCCGTCGGCGATCGGCCTGGCCGGCATCGAGGTCGAACTGGCCGGCACCGCCCAGCGTGAGCGTCGCCTGGCCCGCGCGCTCCAGACCGTCGCCGGCCACTACGACGTGGTCTTCATCGATTGCCCGCCGGCACTGGGACTCCTGACCGTGAACGCCCTCACCGCCGCCGACGCCGTGCTCATCCCGCTCCAATGCGAGTACTACGCGCTCGAGGGTCTCGGCCAGCTCCTGGCCACGATCGACCTCGTGCGCGACCACCTGAACCCGTCGCTTCGTGTCCAGGGGGTGCTGCTGACGATGTACGACGCCCGGACGAACCTCTCCGCCGATGTGGCCGCCGAGGTGCGCCGCCATCTCGGCGAGCGCGTCTACGAGACGGTCGTGCCGCGCAGCGTGCGCCTCTCGGAGGCGCCCAGCTACGGTCAGCCCATCGCGCGCTACCGGCCCGATTCTCGCGGCGCGGCCGCGTATCGCGACCTCGCCATCGAGTTCCTGGCCCGTGACGGCATCGCGGCCACGATCCCCCTCGCCGCGCCGGTCTCCAAGGCCGTGGCGTGAGCGTCACCGATCGCCGCCCCGGCGGCGGTTTGGGAAGAGGCCTTGCGTCGCTCATCCCGCAGCGTGCAACGCCACCCGGTCCGGTCGAGATCGCCATCGCGCGCGTCCAGCGCAATCCGTACCAGCCCCGACAGGGCTCCGACGGCGCGGACCTGCAAGCACTGGCAGACAGCATCGCAGCGCACGGCGTGCTGCAGCCGATCCTCGTCACGTCCACCATCGACGGTTACCAGCTCATCGCCGGGGAGCGCCGTCTACGGGCGGCCGAGATGGCCGGCCTTGAACGCATCCCGGCCGTGGTGCGGGAGGCCGGAGACCAGGCGCAGCTCGAGCTGGCGCTCATCGAGAACCTCCAGCGCGCCGATCTCAGCCCGCTCGAGGAGGCGCACGCCTTCCGCCAGCTCATGGACGAGTTCGGGCTGGACCAGGGGGCCGTCGCGCAACGCGTCGGGAAGGCGCGCTCGAGCGTCGCCAACACGGTCCGGCTCCTCGACCTGGCCGAGCCGGTGCGAGCGGCCCTCGCCGACGGTCGCATCAGCGAGGGCCACGCCCGCGCCATCGCCGGTCTCCCCGAGCCCAACGGCCAGACGGCGCTACTCGCGACGGTCGTGGCCCGCGGACTCAACGTCCGCCAGGCCGAAGAGCTCGCGCGCCGCCTCAAGGAGCCGGCATCGACACCCGCCCGGAAGGCGCGCTCCAGCGACCCCGACCTCGAGCGCCTCGAGGCCGACCTTCGCACGTCCCTGGGCACCAAGGTGACGGTCACCTCGGGCCGACGTGGGGGCCGGATCACCATCGAGTACTACGGCAACGACGACCTCGAGCGCCTGTACGAGCGCCTGGTCGGGAGGGATGCGTGACGGAGACGATGCGGCCGGCGGCTCGGCGCCGCGACGAGGTGGGCGACGGTGCCGGGCCGAAGCGGCGCGGCTCGAAGAGCCAGGGCTACACGGCCGAGAGCATCCAGGTCCTCGAGGGCCTCGAGGCGGTCCGGCGCCGGCCCGGCATGTACATCGGCTCCACCGACGGGCGCGGCCTCCACCACCTCATCTGGGAGGTCGTGGACAACTCCATCGACGAGGCCATGGCCGGTCACGCCACGCGGATCGAGCTGCGGCTCCTGCCCGACGGCAGCGTGCGCAACGTGGACGACGGCCGCGGCGTTCCCGTGGGCCGCCACAAGACCGGCAAGGACGCCCTCGAGGTGGTCCACACCGTGCTCCACTCCGGCGGCAAGTTCGGTGGCGGTGGCTACAAGGTCTCGGGTGGCCTGCACGGCGTCGGCGTGAGCGTCGTCAATGCGCTCTCCGAGTGGATGCACGTCGAGACGGCCCGTGACGGCAAGGTCTGGGGCCAGAGCTACGCGCGCGGCAAGCCGACCTCGCCGGTGCGCGAGCTGGGTCGTTCTGAAGGACGCCACGGCACGACCACGCACTTCATGCCCGACGCCGAGGTCTTCGAGACGCTCGACTGGAGCTTCGACGCCATCACGCAACGCCTGCGCGAGTCGGCCTACCTGAACAAGGGCGTGTGGATCGCGCTCGTCGACGAGCGCGAAGCGCCGCCCCACGAGAAGTCGTTCTACTTCGAGGGTGGCTTGGTCAGCTTCGTGCGCCATCTGAACAAGGACAAGGAGACGATCCACCAGCGCCCGATCTACGTCGATCGCCAGGAGGGCACGACGACCATCGAGGTGGCGCTCCAGTACAACGATTCCTACTCGGAGAACGTCTTCGCCTTCGCCAACAACATCAACACCGTCGACGGCGGCACCCACGTGACGGGCTTCCGGGCCGCGCTCACGACATGCCTCAACGACTGGGCGCGCCGTGCCGGCGTGCTCAAGGACTCCGACGCCAACCTGTCCGGCGACGACGTCCGCGAGGGGCTAACGGCGGTCATCAGCGTCAAGCTGACCGAACCGCAGTTCGAGGGCCAGACGAAGGCGAAGCTGGGCAATGCCGAGGTGAAGGGCCAGGTCCAGACGGCCGTGGCCGAGGGCATCAACCAGTTCCTCGACGAGAACCCTGGCGACGGCCGCGCGATCCTTCAGAAATGTCTCACCGCGGCCCGTGCCCGCGAGGCGGCCCGCAAGGCGCGCGACCTCGTCATCCGCAAGGGCGCCCTGGAGGGCATGGCGCTGCCGGGCAAGCTGGCCGACTGCCAGGAGCGCGACCCCGCGCGCAGCGAGCTCTATATCGTCGAGGGAGACTCCGCGGGCGGCTCGGCGAAGCAGGGCCGGGACCGCCGCTTCCAGGCCATCCTGCCCATGCGCGGCAAGCTCCTCAACGTGGAGCGCGCACGCCTGGACCGGATCCTCGGCTCCGAGAACGTGCGCCCGCTCATCATCGCCCTCGGCGCCGGCATCGGCGAGACCTTCGACATCGCCAAGCTCCGTTACCACCGCATCATCCTGCTCGCCGATGCCGACGTGGACGGGGCCCACATCCGGACGCTCCTGCTGACGTTCTTCTTCCGCCACATGCCCGACGTCATCGAGAACGGCTACCTCTACATCGCGCAGCCGCCGCTCTACCGGATCAGTACCGGCAAGGTGACCCAGTACGCCCAGGACGAGAAGCAGCGTGACCGGATCATCCGCGAGATGAAGGTCAAGAACCTCACCGTCCAGCGCTTCAAGGGCCTGGGCGAGATGAACGCCGACCAGCTCTGGGAAACGACGATGAACCCGGGCACGCGGATGCTGCTGCGCGCCGAGGTGGACGATGCCGCCGAGGCCGATCTCATCTTCAGCAAGCTCATGGGCGAGAAGGTCGGGCCGCGCCGGGATTTCATCAAGGCCGAGGCGCGCAAGGTGGCCAACCTTGACATCTGAGCCGGCCGCCGCGAGCACGGTGGTGCCGGACGACGGCCGCGTCTACCGCTTCGTCGTCGATCCTCACCACTGCTTCGTGTGCGGCGAGTTGAACCGCCGCGGCCTGCGGCTGCCGATCTACGCGAGCGCCGGCCGTGCCTGGGCCGACCTGACGCTGGGCCGCGACTTCGTGGGCTGGACAGATATCGCCCACGGCGGCATCCTCGCCGCTCTCCTCGACGAGGTCATGGGCTGGGCGCTCTTCGAGCACGACTGCTGGGGCGTCACGGCCGAGATGACCGTGCGCTACGTGCGGCCGGTCGACCCCGGCCGGCCGATCCACGTCGAGGGCGAGGTCCTCGAGGTCAGCCGGCGCCTCTTCCGCACGGCCGGGCGGATCACCGACGCACAGGGAACGCTGCTCACCAGCGCCGAGGCGCGCTACGTGGCCGCCCCTGAGGCCCGCCGTGCCGAGCTGAAGGCGCAGTACCGCTTCCGGCTGGAGCCCGTCGACGGGGCCGCGCCGGCATGAGCCCCACCGCCGTGGCCGATCGACCGATCCGCGCCGCCTCGGCAGGCGCGGTGAGCTCCACGACGCAGCGTGCGACCGCGTTCGTGGCCGCTCTCCTTCCGGAGGCTCGCGCCCTCGGCCGGCGTCTGTCAGACGACCTCGGCGACCCGCAGAGCTTCGTGGCCCACCTGACAGCCGGACTCGAGCGTCTCGCCGACCCGGGGTATCGCGATGCACAGGCCTGGATCGCCCCCGGCAGCCGATCGGTGCTGGGCGTCCGCTGGCCGCTGGTGCATGCCGTCGAGAGCGCCCTCCGGCGCCCGCTCGCCGCGACCTCGCCAGCCCTCGCCCTCGACCTGGCGCAGGCCCTCGCCGAGGCGAAGGCGTTCGAGGTCCGCCTCTTCGCCCACGTGCCGTTGCGGCGCAGCCTGCCTGCCGACCCCGAGCGCAGCTGGCAGCTCATCCGCCGCCTCGCCCGGGCCGCCGGCGACTGGGTCAGCGTCGACTCGCTGGCCGGCGTGGTCGCACGGGGCGTGCTCCTCGAGCCCTTCCGCTGGGCGGAACTCGAGTTGCTCGTTTACTCGCCCCACCGCTGGGAACGCCGCCTGGTCGGTTCCACCCTGGCCGAGTTGCCCTTCCGCCTCCCGCCCGCAGAGCGCCCCAGCCTTGCCCCCCGTCCCGGTCTGCCGATCATCGANGCGATGATCGGCGACGACGAACCGGACGTGCAGAAGGCGCTCTCCTGGGCGCTGCGCTCGTGGCGCGAGGTGGATCCCACCGGGGTGACCGCACTTCTCCGGCGTGAGGCGGCCCGCGCTCGGGAAACCGACGACGGCGCGCGCGCCTGGGTAGTGCGCGACGCGCTCACCGGCGCCGGCGCCGATCCCGCCCTCACCGCCGAGCTGCGCCCGCTCCTGGCCGGACTCCGACGCCGCCCTGGCGCGCCGAACACCGGCCGCGCCCAGGCCGCCGCGCTGGCCTTCGTCGCGGGCGGCCTGCCCGACGTCCGTGACCTCCCCGTAGACCCGAGCCGATAGGAGCCTGAGCGAGTGACCGACGACATCGGCAACGTTCGACGGATCCGCATCGAGGACGAGCTGCGCACGAGCTACCTCGACTACGCGATGAGCGTCATCGTCAGTCGCGCCCTGCCGGACGTTCGCGACGGCCTCAAGCCGGTGCATCGCCGGATCCTCTTCACGATGAACGAGATGAACCTCTCCGCGAGCTCCGCGTATCGCAAGTGCGCGGCGATCGTGGGCGAGGTGATGGGCAAGTACCACCCGCACGGCGACGTGGCCCTCTACGACGCCCTCGTGCGGCTCGCCCAGGACTTCTCGATGCGCTACCCGCTCGTCGACGGGCAGGGCAACTTCGGCTCGGTCGACGGCGATCCGCCGGCGGCCATGCGCTACACGGAGGCGCGCATGACGGCCATCGCCGCGGAGCTGCTGGCGGACATCGACAAGGAGACGGTCGACTTCGTCGACAACTACGACGGCACGCGACAGCAGCCCTCGGTGCTGCCGGCGAAGCTGCCCAACCTGCTCATCAACGGCTCGTCCGGCATCGCCGTGGGCATGGCCACGAACATCCCGCCCCACCACCTCGGCGAGATCGTGGACGCCACCGTNGCGCTCATCGACGATCCCACGCTCACCTCCGACGAGCTGTGCCAGTACGTCCGCGGCCCGGACTTCCCGACCGGCGGCACGATCTTCCGCTATGAAGAGCGGCGCAACGCCCTCACCGGCCAGCAGGAGCGCGTGGACGCCATCCGCGAGATGTACGCCCACGGTCGAGGTCGCGTCGTCATGCGCGCCCAGTGCGCCTTCGAGGAGACACGCCAGAACCGCACCGCCATCGTCGTCACGGAGCTGCCTTACCAGGTCAACAAGGCCAGCCTCATCGAGAAGATCGCGGACCTCGTCCAGGGCAAGAAGATCGAGGGCATCGCCGACCTGCGTGACGAGTCCGACCGCGACGGGATGCGCCTGGTCATCGAGTGCAAGCGGGATGCCAACCCGCACAAGGTCCTCAACAACCTGTTCAAGCACACCCCGCTCCAGCTCGCCTTCAACATGAACATGCTGGCGCTCGTGGACGGGCAGCCGCAGACGCTGCCGCTGAAATCGGTCCTGCAGCACCATGTCGACTGGCGGCGCCAGGTCGTCCGCCGGCGCACCGAGTTCGACCTGGGCAAGGCACGCGACCGGGCGCACATCCTCGAGGGGCTGAAGATCGCGCTCGACAACCTCGACGCGGTCATCAAGACGATCCGCGAGTCGGCCGATGTCGAGGCGGCGCGCGGCAACCTCATCGCGCGCTTCGCGCTGACCGAGATCCAGGCCAACGCCATCCTCGAGATGCAGCTGCGCCGCCTGGCCGCTCTGGAGCGCAAGAAGATCGAGGACGAGTACCTCGCGATCATCCAGCTCATCGCCGAGCTGGAGGACATCCTGGCCAACCCGCCGCGCATCCTGGGCATCATCAAGGAGGAGCTCGCCGAGCTGGCGCGCAAGTACGCCGGCGACCGGCGCACGCGCGTCCACGACGACGCCAGCCGCGAGATGACCGACGAGGACCTCATCGCCGACGAGGATGTCGTCATCACCGTCTCCGGCCGCGGCTACATCAAGCGCCAGCCGCTGGCCACCTACCGCCGCCAGGCACGCGGCGGCAAGGGCATCATCGGCGCCCGGACCGTCGAAGAGGATGCGCTCGAGCACCTGCTCGTGGCCAACACCCACGACTGGGCGCTCTTCTTCACCAACCGCGGCCGCGTCTTCAGCTCCAAGGTCTTCCAGGCGCCCGATGCGAGCCGCACGGCCAAGGGCATCCCGATCATCAACCTCGAGGGCGTCCAGGTGGANTCGGGCGAGGTGGTCCTCTCCGTGCTCACCACGCCCAACTTCGAGAAGGGNCACAACCTCGTCATGGCCACGCGTCGGGGCGTGATCAAGAAGACGCCCATCGAGCAATTCGAGCGCGTCCGCTCGTCGGGCATCCGGGCCATCACCGTCAACGAAGGCGACGACCTGGTCTGGGTGGAGATCTCGTCGGGCAGGGACGACATCGTGCTNACCACGCAGCTGGGGCGCATCGCCCGTTTCAACGAGACCGAGGTCCGGGCCATGGGCCGCGATGCGGCCGGCGTCATCGGCATCCGCCTGGCCAGGGCCGGCGACCGGGTCGTGGGCATGAGTGTCGTGCGTCCCGAGGCCGACCTCCTGGTGCTCACCGAGACCGGCTACGGCAAGCGCGTCTCCCTCTCCGAGTTCCGGACCATGCACCGCGGCAGCCAGGGCGTCCGGCTCATCTCGCTCGAGGGCAGCAAGACCGGCGACGTGGCCGCGGTGGAGCTGGTCACCGAGCAGGACGAGGAGCTGCTGCTCATCAGCGCCGGCGGGCAGGTCGTGCGCACCGACGTGAAATCGATCAANCGCTACGGNAGCCAGGCGCGCGGCGTCATCGTCATGCGCCTCAACGAGGGCGACACGGTGGCCGGCATCGCCGTCTTCCGGGCGGGGCTGGCGGAGCAGCGGTCGATGGGCGACAATGACGCCCCCGCCGGAGACGGGAGCCCGGCNGAGACGTGAGGTGCGGCACGGTGATCCGGGAGCGAGCGACCCCGTGAGCGACTTNGGCGCGGCCGCCAAGGCTAGCCTCGGGGAGGACTTCGGCCTCTACGCGGGCAACGCCAACCCGGACCTGGCCAGGAAGATCTGCCGCTACCTGGGCAAGGAGCTGGGGCGGGCGGACGTCTTCGAGTTCGCCAACGAGAACATCTTCGTCAAGATCCTGGACAACGTTCGCGAGAGGGACGTCTACCTCGTCCAGCCCACCTGTTCGCCGGTCCAGAAGTCGATCATGGAGCTGCTGATCATGATCGACGCCTTCAAGCGCGCCAGCGCCGGGCGGATCACGGCCGTGGTGCCCTACTACGCCTATGGCCGCTCGGACAAGAAAGACCAGCCGCGCGTGCCCATCACGGCGCGGCTCATCGCGGACATGATCCAGGTCGCCGGCGCCGACCGGCTGCTGACCATGGACCTCCACCAGGGCCAGATCCAGGGCTTCTTCAACATTCCCGTGGACGAGCTGACGGCGGTCCACCTGCTGAGCAACTACTTCCGCCAGAAGCAGATGGAGAACGTCGTCGTGGTCACCGACCTCGGCTTCGCCAAGCGGGCGCGCACGTTCGCCGCGCTGCTCGACGCGCCGCTGGCGGTCATCGAGAAGCGCCGCGTCGGCAACCTCGACCAGGCCGTGCTCATGAACGTCATCGGCGAAGTGCGCGGCAAGCGGGCCGTCATCGTCGACGATGAGATCGACACCGGGGGCACGCTCATGGAGGTGGTCCGCGCCCTGCAGCGCGAGGGCACGGAGGAGATCTACGCCTGCTCCACGCACGGCGTCCTCTCCGGTCCCGCCGTGGAGCGCATCCGCGACTCGGTCCTGCGCGAGGTCGTGGTCACCGATACCATCCCGCTGCCCCCGTCCAAGCGCATCCCGGTGATCAAGACGCTCTCCGTCGCGCCCCTCATCGGCGAGGCCATCCGGCGCATCCACTATGGGCAGTCGGTCGGGGCGCTCTTCTCGAGCGAGATCCAGCTCGTGCAGGAGATGGTCCTGTGGGAGGACGGCGGCATGCGCACGATCTCCAGCCGGCCCGAGCCGACGCCGGCCGGGGCCGGCAACCCCTGAAGCGAGGGGCGACGACCCGTGAGTCTGAAGCTCTACCGGCCCGTGACGAGGGGCCTCGAGCCGAGCCCCGTCGAGCAGAAGAGCTGGCGACATCGGCTACGCTCGTCGCGCTGGGACGCCGCGCCGCTCGAGAACCCGGAAGGGCAGGAGGCCGGCCCGTTGGGGGCCGTCCTCCTCTTCGGCGGCCTCGCGGCAGTGACCTTCGTGCTGCTCGTCATCGGCTACGGCATCGGCTTCTGGGGCTGACCTCCGGCCCTGGGGGGCCGAGAGGGACCCGGCACTATACTTGGCCGTCCGATGAAGAACTTGCTGTCGCGGTTCGTCGACTCGAACGAGCGCGAGCTCCGCCACCTGCGGCCGGTCGTGGACGAGGTGAACGGCCTGGAGGCCGAGTTCCAGGCCCTCTCCGACGAGGCCATCCGCGAGCGCATGGTCGCGCTGCGCGAGGAGATCCGCGACGATGCCAGCCCCTCCGATCCGTCCGAGGACGAGCTGGAGCACCCCGAGGCCGAGCGTCGCCGCGAGGCGGCGAGGGCGCGCCGGAAGGCCGACCAGCAGCGCCTCCAGGAGGTGCTCGACGACGCCCTGCCGGAGGTCTTCGCGGCCGCCCGGGAGGTCAGCCGGCGGCGCCTCGAGATGCGCCACTTCGACGTCCAGGTGATGGGCGCGGTCGTCCTCCACAAGGGCAAGATCGCCGAGATGCGCACCGGCGAGGGCAAGACGCTCGTGGCGCCCATGGCCGCCGCACTCAATGCCATGTCCGGCCGGGGCGTCCACGTCGTGACCGTCAACGACTACCTGGCCAAGCGGGACCCGCAGTGGATGGGCCCGATCTTGCACGGGCTCGGGCTGACCGTGGGCATCATCCAGCACGACGTGGCGTTCCTCTTCGATCCCCTGCACCGCGGGAGCGAGGAGAAGCTCATGTTCCTGCGCCCCTGCTCGCGGGCGGAGGCCTACGCCGCGGACGTCACCTACGGCACGAACAACGAGTTCGGCTTCGACTATCTGCGCGACAACATGGTCACCGAGCTGGACCAGCGGGTGCAGCGCGGGCGCTCCTTCGCCATCGTCGACGAGGTCGACAACATCCTCATCGACGAAGCGCGCACGCCGCTCATCATCAGCGGCCAGGCCGAGGAGTCGGGCGATCTCTACTACCAGTTCGCCCGCCTCGTGCCCCGCCTGAAGCCGCGCCCCGAGGGCGCGGAGGAGGGCGGCGACTACTTCGTGGACCTCAAGGACCACGCCGTNTCGCCCACCGAGGAGGGCATCGGCAAGATCGAGAAGCTGNTCGGGGTGGCCAACCTCTACGCGGCAGACCCGCGGCTGGCACGGCACTTCGAGCAGGCGCTGCGNGCCCACGCACTCTACCGGCTCGACCGCGACTACCTCGTGCGGGACGGCGAGATCGTCATCGTGGACGAGTTCACCGGCCGCCAGATGCCCGGCCGGCGCTGGTCGGAGGGCCTGCACCAGGCCATCGAGGCCAAGGAGGGGCTGCGCGTCCAGCGCGAGTCGGTGACGCTGGCCACGATCACCTTCCAGAACTACTTCCGCCTCTACGACAAGCTGTCGGGCATGACCGGCACGGCGATGACCGAGCACGAGGAGTTCTACAAGATCTACGGCCTCGAGGTGGTGGCCGTGCCGCCGCACCGCCCGATGATCCGCGACGATTCCGCCGACCTCGTCTACCGCGACGAGCCCTCGAAATTCAAGGCGCTCATCGGGGAGATCGAGGAGGTGCGGGCAGTCGGGCGGCCGGTGCTGGTGGGCACGGTCAGCGTCGAGAAGAGCGAGGTCCTCTCGGAGATGCTGCGACGCGAGGGCATCCCGCACGAGGTCCTCAACGCCAAGCTGCACGAGAAGGAGGCCTCGATCGTCGCCCAAGCCGGGCACAGCGGCGCGGTGACCATCGCCACGAACATGGCCGGCCGCGGCACGGACATCCTGCTCGGCGGCAACCCGGCGGGCCTCGCCTCGGAGATGCTCCACCGCAAGGGGATCAACCCGGTCGAGGCGCCGCCGGAGGTCTATCGCACGACGCTGGAGGAGGCGCGGCGCCAGTGCGCCGAGGACCACGAACGCGTGGTGGCCGCAGGGGGCCTGCACATCATCGGCACCGAGCGCCACGACAGCCGGCGCATCGACAACCAGCTGCGCGGCCGCGCCGGGCGGCAGGGCGACCCCGGGTCGTCGCGCTTCTACCTCTCGCTGGAGGATCCGCTCCTCAAGCGCTTCGCCGGCGACCGCGTGGCCGGGCTCATGTCACGCCTCGGGCTGCAGGACGACATGGCCATCGAGTCGGGCATGGTCTCGAAGACGATCGAGAGCTCGCAGACCCGCGTCGAGGGCTTCAACTTCGACATGCGCAAACGCGTCGTCGAATTCGACGACGTCATCAACAAGCAGCGCGAGACGATCTACGCGGAGCGCGACAAGGTCCTCCACAACGAGGACCTGACCGAGACGATCCGCGGCTTCCTCGACGGGGAGATCGAGTCCCTGCTCGACGAGCACCTGGCCGCCGCCGAGCCCGACGACTGGGACATGGATGGCCTCTCGCGGGCGCTGCTGGGCTTCGGCTTCGAGCCCGCGGCGTCCTCCGTGAACGCACTCTGGGAGGCCGGCAGCCGCGCCGATATCGCGGAGCTGCTGCGGGCCCAGGTCGACGAGATGCTCGAGCGCAAGGAGGCCGAGTACGGGCCGGAGACCTGGGCGCTGGTGGAGCGGCTGGTGCTGCTGCGCTCGATCGATTCCCTGTGGGTCGAGCACCTCACCGAGCTCGACGACATGCGCCGCGGCATCGGCCTCCGCGGCTACAGCGGCGAAGACCCCCTGAACGCCTTCCGCAAGGTGGCCTTCGAGGCGTACGAGGAGCTGCGCGGCTTCATCCAGCGCCAGGTCGCCTCGACGATCTTCCGCGTCAGCGTGACGCGCCAGCCGGCGACCACGCCGCTGCCAGGGCCTGGTCAGCCGTCGCGCGCCACGGACGGGGATGGGGCGCGGCCCGGCGCCGCGTCCGCGACCGACGCCGGGGGCACCGCGGCGACGATCGCCGCGACCGCGCACGCCATGGCCCCGCTCGTACCCGGGCTCGCCGCGACCGCCCGCCCCAAGGTCATGCGCGAGCAACTCGGCGACGAGCCCCGCCGGCCGGCCGGCGCGACACCGGGGGGCGCCCCGAAGATCGGACGCAACGACCCCTGCCACTGCGGCAGCGGGCTGAAGTACAAGAAGTGCCACGGTCGCTGAGCGGCGACCTGGTTCGGCTGGCCCTGTCGGCCCTCCTCGGCCTCGCACTCCTCGCCGGCTACACCACCTTCCGCATCTGGCAGCAGGGTGAGCGCGACGAACGCGCCGTGCCCGTGGACGCGGTCGTGGTCCTCGGCGCGGCACAGTACGGCGGGGTCCCCTCGCCGATCTTCCGGGCCAGGCTCGACCACGCAGTCGAGCTGGTCCTCAACGGTGCCGCACCGTGGCTCGTCGTGACCGGGGGCGGCCAGCCGGGCGACCGCTTCTCCGAGGCGGAGGCAGCGCGCGCCTACGCCGTGGAGCACGGCGTGTCGGCGGATCGGATCCTGGCCGAGACGACCGGGCGCGACACGCGCGAGTCGCTGGCCAACGTCGCCGTGCTGCTGCGACGCAACGGCCTCGATCGGCCCTTGTTCGTCAGCGACCGGACACACATGCTGCGCGTGCTCCTCGTGGCCCGCGAGCTGGGCATCGCCGGCCGCGGATCGCCGACCCGGACCAGCCCCGCCGACCTGGAGCCGGGGCCCCGCCTCGAGGCGACACTGCATGAGTTGGCCGCGCTGGGCGGCTACTTCTTCGGGCCGTGAAGGCGGATTTCATGGCCTTTTGGCCTTTTTTCCCCGCTCGACCTATTGAGGCCCGCGGGGCGCCTCCGTATACTCGCTGAAACACGCCGGAGGTCGCCCTTCCGGCGTTCGGTTTGCCTTCCGGCGCGCAGCGCCCCGGCGTCGCGTGGAGGCCCATCGAGGGAGCGAGGATCGCTTGAAGTCGGGTGCCGTCGACGACGAGTTCGTCGACCTCATCGCCTGCGAGCGCGACTGCCGGAAATGCAGCTACGCCGCGTGGCTCGACTGTGACGGCAACTGTGGCGTTTGCATCCACAACGGCTACTGCCCCTGCGTGAACCCCGTCGTCGCGAGAAGCAAGACGGCCCTGCGGATCATCGAACTGCGGCCGCTGCTCCTCCAGGACCTGCGAGGTCGTGGATAGTGGACGCGTCAGACGTCCGCGATCTCGTCGAGCGGATCCGCGCGACCTCGGGGCGTCTTTGACCTCGGGACCAGGGAGGCGACCCTAGCCGCGCTCGAGGCGCGGGCGTCCCAACCCGGCTTCTGGGACGATCAGCGGGCGGCCCAGAAGGTCCTGCGAGAGGCGGATGGGCTGCGCCAGGAACTGCGCACGTGGCGGGACCTGGAGCGTCGCGCCGGGGACCTGGCGGAGCTCCACGAGCTGCTGGCGGTGGACCCCGAGCTGGCGGTCGGCGTCGAGGCGGAGTACGTCGCGCTCGCCGCGGATTACGCGCGCCAGCGCACGAGCCTCCTCTTCTCGGGCCCCTATGACGAGCGTAGCGCGCTCTTGAGCATCAGCGCCGGCGCGGGCGGAACGGAGGCCACCGACTGGGCCGAGATGCTGCTGCGCATGTACCTGCGCTGGGCCGAGCGCCACCGCTTCGGCACGGAGATCCTCGATCGCCTGGAGGGCGAGCAGGCGGGCATCAAGAGCGCCACCATCGAGATGAGCGGTCGCGCCGCCTACGGCTGGCTGCGGGCCGAGCGTGGCGTCCACCGGCTCGTGCGCATCAGCCCCTTCGACTCGCAGAAGCGGCGCCAGACGACGTTCGCGCTCATCGAGGTGCTCCCGGAGGTCGAGGACGACGTGGAGGTCGAGATCGACCCCGACGACCTGCGCGTCGACACCTACCGCGCCACCGGCGCCGGCGGGCAGCACGTCAACAAGACCGACTCGGCCGTGCGACTGACGCACATCCCGACGGGCATCGTGGCCCAGAGCCAGAACGAGCGCTCCCAGGTCCAGAACCGGGAGGCGGCCATGAAGATCCTCCGGGCGCGGCTGCTCGAGCGAGCCCTGGAAGAGCGCGAGAAGGAGCTGGCGGAGCTGCGCGGCGAGCACGTCGAGGCGGGCTGGGGCAACCAGATCCGCTCCTACGTCCTGCACCCCTACCAGATGGTCAAGGACCACCGCACCGAGTACGAGACCTCCGACACGGCGGCCGTCCTCGACGGCGACCTCGACGCCTTCATGCAGGCCGAGCTCGAGCGGCTCGCCACCCTTGGCGTCGAGGCGGGCTAGCGAGTGCCCGAGCCCACTCTGCGGCCGATCGGCGCTGACGACCTGGCGGCCTGCACGGCCGTCTTCTACGCGGCCATGGAGGAGCTTCAGGATCGCCGCCGCGAGGGGCGCTGGCCGCGCAACGAGGGGGNCCTGGAGCGGCTCTTCGGCCGGCTCGCGGCCAGCCATCCGGCCGGCGCCTGGCTGGCCGAATCGGACGGAAGGACCGTCGCNTTCGGCATCGCCGTCGAGCGCGAGCGGCTCTGGTTCCTCGCCTTCCTCTTCGTGGAGCCGGCCTTCCAGGCGGCGGGACTGGGGCGTCGTCTCCTGGAGCGCACGTTCCCCAGCGGCGGACCGGANGCCTGGCGCGCTCAAGGCGGCGTCCTGGCCACCTGCGTCGAGGCCATCCAACCGGTTTCGACGGGTCTCTACGCGCGCTACGGGCTCGTGCCGCGGGTGCCCGTCCACCTCGTGACCGGCACGCCCCGACCGGGCGCGCTGGCGCCGCTGCCGGACGCGCTCGCGGCGGCCGCCTTCGAGACGCTCGAGGCCGCCGGTGAGGGCATCGTCCTGGCTGACGCGCTGGACGAGCTGGACCTGGGCGCGGTCGGCCACCGCCGGCCCGTCGACCACCGCGACGACCGCGACGAGGGGCGGCGCGGCTGGCTCTACCGACACCGGCGCAGTGGGGCGGTGATCGGCTACGGCTATGCCCAGCCCAGCGGCCGCCTGGGGCCCGTCGTGGTGCGCGACGGATCCATGCTGGAGGGCGTCGTCGCCCACCTCATGACCACGGTCCAGCCCGCCGGCGGCTGGCAGCTCGTCGTGCCCGGCCCGTCGGCGGCGCTGCCCGCGCTCCTGCGCGCCGGCCTGCGCCTCGATGGATCGCCGGCCATCCTCTCGGCGACGGAGCCGATGCTCGCGGCGGAGCGCTACCTCATGCGGAGCTTCGCGCTACCGTAGCGGCGTCCCCGCGCCCCGCCCACCACAGCAGGAGGGTCCCGTTCCGGCATGGTCGAGCAGGCACATGCGGTCGTGATCGGGGGCGGCGTGGGCGGCACCAGCATCGCCTATCACCTCGCCGAGCTGGGCTGGCATGACGTCGTGCTCGTGGACCGCGCCGGGCTCACGTCCGGGTCCACCTTCCATTCGGCCGGCCTGGTGGGGCAGCTGCGCAGCTCGACGACCCTCACGCGGATGATGATGTACGGCGCCGGCCTGTACCGGCGCCTGACCGCGGAGACCGGCGTGGACGTCTCCTGGCACGAGGTCGGCTCGCTGCGCCTGGCCAGCTCCCCGGCGCGCCTCGAGGAGCTGCGGCGCCAGGTCGGCTGGGCGCGCACCTTCGGCCTGCCCCTGGAGCTGGTCTCCACGCGGGAAGCGCACGATCTCTTCCCTCTCTTCGACCCCGAGGGCGTGCTGGGCGCCGTCTTCCTGCCCACCGACGGCTGGCTCGACCCCTCGAACCTCGCCTTCGCCCTGGCCGCGGGAGCGAAGGCGCGCGGCGCGCGCATCCTGACCGAGCACCGCGTCACGGGGATCAGCGTCGAGGGCGGCCGCGTGCGCGGCGTGGTCACCGACCGCGGTGAGATCCGGACGGACGTAGTGGTCAACGCCGGCGGCATGTTCGCGCCCGAGATCGGCCGCCTGGCCGGCGTGACCGTGCCCATCATCCCCATGGCCCACCAGTACCTGCTGACCAAGCCCATCCCGGGCGTGCGGCCGGACATCCCGACCATGCGCGACCCGGACAACCTGGTCTACTTCCGTGAGGAGGTGGGCGGCCTGTGCATGGGCGGCTACGAGCGCGACCCTGCGCCCTGGTCGCTCGATGGCGTGCCGCCCGACTTCAACGGCCGGCTGCTGGCCCCGGACTGGCCGCGCTTCGCGGCGATCATGGATGGCGCCGTGCGGCGCGTGCCGGCCATCGCCGACGCGGAGGTGACGCGGCTCATCAACGGCCCGGAGGCGTTCACGCCGGACAACGAGTTCATCCTGGGCGAGTCGGAGGTGCGCGGCTTCTTCGTGGCCGCCGGCTTCTGCGCCCATGGCATCGCCGGCGCCGGGGGCATCGGCCAGCAGCTGGCCCAGTGGATCGTGGGGGGGGAGCCGGAGCTGGACCTCTGGAAGATGGACATCCGCCGCTTCGGCGCGCAGTACCGCTCCCAGGCGTACACGCTGGCCCGGACGTTCGAGACGTACGCCACCTACTACGACATCCACTACCCCAACGAGGAGCGGCAGGCTGGCCGGCCGCTGCGCCTCTCGCCGGCCTACGAGGAGTTGCGCGCGCTCGGTGCGGTCTTCGGCGAGAAGTCGGGCTGGGAGCGGCCGAACTGGTTCGAGCCCAACGCCGCCCTGGGCGACGAGGCGCTGCGCCCGCACGGCTGGGCGGGCCAGCACTGGTCGCCGGCCATCGGCGCGGAGGCCCTGGCGACGCGGCAGGCGGCCGCCCTCTTCGACGAGTCGAGCTTCGCCAAGATCGAGATCTCGGGGGCGGGCGCCCTCGCCTTCCTGCAGCGACTGTGCGCCAACGACGTCGACCGCCCGGTCGGCTCCATCACCTACACGCAGATGCTCAACACGCGCGGCGGCATCGAGTGCGACTTCACCGTCACGCGCCTGGCCGAGGAGCTCTTCCTCATCGTCACCGGGACAGCCTTCGGCAACCACGACCTGGGCTGGATCCGGGCCCACCTGCCCGCGGACGGCTCCGTCCGGGTGCGCGACNTCACCTCGTCCCGCGCCTGCCTCGGCATCTGGGGGCCGCGGGCGCGCGACATCCTCGCGCCGCTCACCCGGGATGACCTGTCGAACGAGGCCTTCCCCTACCTGACGGCGCGCGAGATCACGCTGGNGCACGTCCCGGTGCTGGCGCTGCGCGTCACGTACGTGGGCGAGTTGGGCTGGGAGCTGTATCCGCCCAGCGAATACGGACGCGGGCTGTGGCAGACCCTCTGGGAGGCCGGACGGGCGCAGGGCATGCTGGCCGGCGGGTACCGAGCCATCGACGCGCTGCGTCTGGAGAAGGGCTACCGCGTCTGGTCGAGCGACATCACCCCCGAGGAGACGCCCTACGAGGCCGGCCTGGGGTTCGCGGTCAGGCTCGACAAGGGCACCGACTTCATCGGCCGGGAGGCGCTCCTGGCGCGGAAGGCGGCCGGGCCCCGCNGGCGCCTGGCCTGCCTCGTGCTCGACGACCCGCGCTCGGTCACGCTGGGCAACGAGCCCGTGCGCATCGNNGGGGCGATCGTGGGCCGGGTCACCTCGGGGGGCTACGGNCATGCCGTGGNGAAGAGCATCGCCTACGCCTACCTGCCGCCNGAGCGGGCCGTNCCCGGCACGCGNGGCGAGATCGACGTCTTCGGCGCCTGGGTCGGCGCCGAGGTCGTGCGCGAGCCGCTGTGGGACCCGGCCGGGGANCGGATCCGCTCGTGAGNGCNNCNTACGGTCCCNAATGGAGCGCCTCGCTGCGGCTCGGNACGGAGGCCGAGCTGCGCGGCTGGCTGGACCTCGCGCTGNCGCTCTGCGACGAGGCCGACGCCCTCGCCCTGGCCCACTTCCGGCGCGACCTCGAGATCACNNCCAAGCCCGACCGGTCCTTCGTGACCCAGGCCGACAAGGCCATCGAGCGACGCATCCGCGAGCGCATCCTGGCCGTCCACCCCGACCACGGCCTGATCGGCGAGGAGGAGGGCGAGGAGGCCGGCGAGGCGTCCGTGCGCTGGTATGTCGACCCCATCGACGGAACCCACAACTTCATGCGCGGCGTGCCCCTCTTCGGCACGCTGCTCGGCGTCGAGCGCGACGGCGAGATGCAGGTCGGCGTCATCAGCGCCCCCGCGCTGCGCGAGCGCTGGCTGGCCTGGCGCGGCGGCGGCGCCTGGGCCGTGGGCGGGGCCGGGCTGGGGCCGGGGGAGCAGCGGCGCATCCACGTCTCGCGTGTGGCCGCCCTCGCCGACGCGCAGCTCGTGTACAGCTCGCCCACCGACATCGAGCCCTGGGCGCCCGGCTTCCGCGGCCTGCTCGCCCGCGCCTGGCGCGACCGCGGCTTCGGCGACTTCTGGGGTTACGCTCTCGTGGCTGAGGGCGCCGCCGAGGCGATGATCGAGGTCGGCATGAACGCCTGGGACCTGGCCGCGCCGCTCATCCTCATCGAGGAGGCGGGAGGCGTGGTCACCGACTTCGCCGGCCGGCGCTCCATCCACGAGCCCACCATGATGGCCTCCAACGGCCTCCTGCACCACGCCCTGCTGGCGGGGCTGGCGGGCCCCCGAGACGGCGACGCACGCCGATGACCACCCCGGGACCCGAGGAACCGCTCGGCGGCGAGCTGCGCGAGACCCTTGTCGCGGCCATGCAGCGCGTGCCGGAGCTGGCCGGTCGCGATCTCGTCCTGACGCCGATCAGCGGCGGCATCACCAACCGCAACTTCCGCGTCGACGCGGACGGNGGNCTTGCCGCGGCCGCGCGAGGCGGCGAGACGTTCGTCATCCGCCTGGGCGGCAACGACACGCACCTGCTGGGCATCAGCCGCGAGGTCGAGCACGCCGCCACGGTGGCCGCGGCCGGGGTAGGGGTCGGTCCGGAGGTGACGGCCTACATCCGGCCCGAGGGCTACCTCGTCACGCGCTTCATCGTCGGCAGCGGCATCTCCGACGAGGCGGTCCATGAGCCGGAGACGATCCGCCGCGTGGCCGACTCGATCCGCCTCATCCACGAGGGGCCGGCCATCCCCGGCATCTTCGTGCCCTACCGCATCGGCGAGGCGTACCGTGCCCTGGCGCTCGCGCGCGGCGTGCCCATCCCCGACGCATACGAGCCGGCGCACGAGCGGATCCGCCGCATCGAGGTCGCCTTCCTGCGCAACCCGGTCGAGATGCGACCCTGCCACAACGACCTGCTCAACGCGAACTTCATCGACGACGGCACACGCGTGCGCATCGTCGACTGGGAGTACGCGGGCATGGGCGACCCGTTCTTCGACCTCGGCAACTTCAGCGTCAACCACGGTCTCTCGGCGGCGGAGGACGCCGCACTCCTCGCCGCCTACGAGGGCGAGGCGCGCCGCGAGCGCCTGGCCCGGCTGCGCCTCATGCGCGTCGTGTCGGACTTCCGCGAGGCGATGTGGGGCGTGTTGCAGCAAGCCATCAGCACGCTCGATGTGGATTTCGTGGCCTACGCCGACAGGCATCTCAGCCGGTTGCTGGCGAACGCCTCGACCCCGGCGTTCGAGCAGGCACTGCAGGATGTCTCCCGGAGCGGCGTCTAGCGCACCTCATCCACGTCGGTCCACCACTGGCGTCGGTCGCCGACCCGTGCCCGCATCCGCCAGGCCATCGGCTTGGGTTCCTCGTCGAGACGGGCCTTCAGCGCAGCGACGGCAGCCCGGACACGGTCGCGCTGGTCGTCACGGAGCTGGGGGTACCCCGAGACGAGCGCGGTGACCTTCTCGAGGTTCATCGTGACCGTCCGCCACAGGCCCCACTCCGCCGCGCACAGGCGCGCGGCGCGGCCGACGTCGATGCTGTCCACGTCGCCATCGGCCAGCGGATGGTCGAGGAGCAGCAGGGCGGTGTCGACGATGTCTTTCTCGTTGATCCGGACGATCTGGAGCTTCGACAGCAACAGCTCGGCGAGAGGGATCGTCGGGCGATCCGCCTCGAGACGGCCGTTCAGCGGGATCACGTGGCAGAACTCGAGCCGGTCGTAGAAGACGTCCAGGTGGATCCCGCTGCGGGGAGCGTCGAAGATCGATCGGCGGCCCTCGGACGTGATGAACACCTCGCGGCCGTCGACGTAACCCAGTCCGGCGAGGAGCGTGGCGAGGCCCTTCGCCTGGCGGCGATAGCCGGCGAAGTCGATGTCCGCGTAGGTCCGTTGAAATCTCGGCAGGAGCGCGGCAGCATCCGGGCAGTGGATCGAGACACCCAGGGAACCGAGCACGCGCACCGTGAGACCAGCCTCATCAGCGGCGGTGACGAGCCGCTCGACCTCCGCTTCGAGCACGGCGCGGTCGATGACGATCGCATTCTGGTCGCGCGGGGTGGCCATGGCTGGTGATTGTAGGCGGACCCGGTCGCCTGGCGCGCCGACGCTTGAAGCCGTGCCGCGCCACGCCGTACCGTAGCGTCCCATAGCGACCGTCGGCGTCGCGGGCGTTCAGCGGGAGGGTCGGACGGGCGTGGAACAGGCGCGGGTCGTCGTCATCGGCGGCGGGATCACCGGCTGCAGCGTCGCCTACCACCTCGCCCTTGCCGGCTGGACAGACGTCATGCTCGTGGAGAAGGCGCAGCTGACCGCCGGCTCCACCTGCCACGCCGCCGGCCTCGTCACCGTCTTCAATCCCTCCTCGACCATGATGCGCTTCCGCCGCTACAGCGTGGAGCTCTACGAACGGCTCGGCGTGTTCCAGCGGGTAGGCAGCCTCCGGCTGGCATCGAGTCACGACCAGCTCCGCGAGCTCGAACGCGGCGCGAGCCGTGCCCGGGGCATCGGCCTGGACGTGGAGGTCGTGTCCGCGCAGGAGGCGCTGCGCCTGATGCCGGCGATCTCGTCCGATTCGCTCCACGGCGCGATCCATCTGCCCGGCGACGGCCACCTGGACCCGCACACGGCGACGCACGCGCTGGCGGAGGCCGCCCGGGCCCTCGGGGCACGGATCCGCACGGGCGTGCGCGTCACGGGCATCGAGCTCTCGCCGCGCCGCGAGGTGACCCGCGTCCTGACCGACAACGGCCCCATCGCCGCCGAGCACGTCGTTGATGCAGCCGGGATCTGGGCGCCGCAGGTCGCGGCGATGGTCGGGGCGTTCGTGCCCTCGACGCCGGTCGACCATCAGCACATCGCGCTGCGCGCCGTGCCCGGCCACGAGCTTCCACACGACATGCCGTGCTTCCGCGACCCGGACAACCTCGTCTACGGCAAGAGCGAGCAGGGCGGCATGCTCTTCGGCGGCTACGAGACCGAACCGCAGTCTCGCTGGGTCGACGGCGTCCCCTGGGATCACGCCGCGCGGTCGCTGCCGCCCGACTTCGAGCGTTTCGCCCCGCTCATGGCCGGCGCCGTCCGTCGCTTCCCGTTCCTGGCCGACGCAGAGGTGATCCGCCTCGTCTGCCATCCGGATGCGATGACGCCGGACGCGAATCCGCTGCTCGGGCCGCTGCCGGGAGCCCGTGGCTTCTGGCTCGCGGCGGGGCTGTCGCTCAACGGGTTCGGCGGCGGAGGCGGTATCGGGCGGGCGCTCGCCGGCTGGATAACGGCCGGGGAACCGGGGGTCGACATCGGGCCATACCGGGCCTGGCGCTTCGGCGAGGTGCATCGTGATCCGACCTACGCGGCGGCGCTGGCGAGGGAGACCTACGCGGACTACTACCGGCTGCGCTACCCGCACGACGCGGACGAGGCCGGGCGGCCGCGCCGGCCAGGACCGCTGCATGGTCGGCTCCAGGAGCTCGGCGCGGTGTTCGGAACGAAGGCCGGCTGGGAGCGGGCGGACCATCTCGAGCCGGGCCGCGCCTGGCGTCGCAGCGGCCGCGATCAACGTGCGTACGGCTTCACCCGACCACCGTGGCTCGAGCGGGTGGAGGAAGAGGCCGTCGCCGTTCGCGAGCGCGCAGGCCTCATCGACCTGAGCTCGTTCGGCAAGATCTCCGTAGCGGGGCCGGGCGCCCTGGCCCTCCTCCAGCGCGTCGCAGCGAATGACGTCGACCGACCCGTCGGCAGCGTGACGTACAGCCAGTTCCTCGACGAGCGCGGAGGCATGGTCGCGGACGTCACGATCACGAGGCTGGCCGAAGACCGCTTCCGCGTCGTGACCGGAGCGGGCTACCTCGCCGGCGACCTCGCCTGGCTGCGCTGGCACGTCGCCGACGACGACGCGGCGATCGAGCTGCACGACGTGAGTGGCGACCTCGCCTGCCTCGGCCTCTGGGGGCCGCGGGCGCGTGACGTCCTCGCCGCCGCCACCGACGACGACGTGAGCGATGGGGCGATCCCGCTCCGGCAAGCGCGCGGGATCCGCATCGCGGGCGCGCCCGTCCAGGCGGTGCGCATCAGCTACGCCGGCGAGCTGGGCTGGGAGCTCTACGTCGACGCTGCCTGGGCGATCCAGGCCTGGGACCGACTCGCGGCCGCCGGGCGTGGGGTGGACCTGCGGCCGTTCGGCTACCGGGCGCTCGACGGGTTGCGCATGGAGAAGGGCTACCGCTACTACGGTACGGACCTGACGATGCTGGAGACACCGTTCGAGGCGGGCCTGGGGGCATTCGTCGCGCTCGACAAGGGTCCCTTCGTCGGTCGGGATGCACTGCGCGCCCGGCTCGAGCGGGAGCCGGACGGTCCGAGCCAGCGGCTCCGGACGGTGCTCGTCGGCGGCGCGGACTACGTGCCTGTCTACGGCGGGGAGGCGGTCCGGTCGGGAGGCCGCGTCGTTGGGCGCCTGCGGAGCGTGGCCTACGGATCCACCGTATCGCGGACCATCGGCTACGTGTATCTTCCGTCTCGACTCGAGGAGGGAGCCCAGCTCCTGGTGGACGTGTTCGACGAGCAAGTCCCGGCGGTCATCGCGGCGGATGTCATGTACGACCCCCGTGGCTTCCGGATGCGCGGCTGAGGCGGGTCGCTCGATGCCGCTCTTCCGGCGCGACCGCGCGACCAGGGGCACGCGGATCTTCTACGCCACGGACGTCCACGGGTCGGAGCGCACGTGGCGGAAGTTCCTCAACGCCGGGAAGTTCTACGGTGCCGACGTCCTGGTCATGGGCGGCGACGTCATGGGCAAGCTGGCGATCCCCATCATCCGCGAGGCCAGCGGACGTCACCGGGCCACGATCCACAGTCGGGTCGAGCACCTCGAGACGGCGTCGGAGGTGGAGGCGATGCGCGAGCGCATCGCCGACCTGGGTTTCTATCACGCCACCATGGACGAAGACGAGTACCGCGCGGTGCGCGACGATCCCTCGGCGGTCGTGCACCTGTTCCACGACCTCGCCATCGAGCGGCTGACGCGCTGGATCGACCTCACCGAGACGCGCTTGGCCGGGACCGGCATCCGCTGCTGTGCGACGGGCGGCAACGACGACGTCCCAGAGGTCATGGCGGCCATGCAGCGGCCCGACACGAGGGCGTTCGTGGCCTGTGAGGACCGGGTCGTCCCGCTCGACGATGAGCACCTGATGGTCAGCATGCCCTACGTCAACCCGACACCCTGGAAGACGCCCCGCGAGGCACCGGAACCCGAGCTGGCCGAGAAGATCGAGCGGGTCGCCGGTGGCTTCGGCGACTACGGCCACGTCATCTTCAACTTCCACGCTCCGCCCAGGGATTCGACGCTCGACACGTGTCCCCAGCTCGACTGGTCGACCGATCCACCCTCGCAGATCGTCACCGGCGGCCAGCCGGTGCTGTACGGCGCTGGCAGCCAGTCGGTCCGCGCGGCCATCGAGCGCTACCAGCCCATGCTCGGTCTTCATGGCCACATCCACGAGTCCCAGGCGGCGGCCAGGCTCGGCCGGACGCTCTGCATCAACCCCGGCAGCGAGTACGGCGAGGGCATCCTGAGGGGCTGCCTGCTGACCATCGCGGGTGGGAAGGTCCGGAGCTACCAGATGACGGCCGGCTGAGGCGGCCACCGCCCGCGAGCCCACGCGGACCTGTGGCGACATGAGGAAGGGAGGTGCCATCGGAGGCTGGAACTGAGCGGCGGCCGCGCGCGGCCGCCCACCATCGAGCCGCCCCCAATGACGGCTCGCGTCCCCCCTGCTACGAGGTGAAATCGGATGGCGACTGCGACAGCGGCGGCACCGGAGGTCTTCGTCCGGAAATCGTCGGGTCTGGTGCGGGTCATGTCCCCGTCCTCGGCCTTCGTGTACAACGTCCTGACGATGGGGTTGATCTTCCCCTGGACGTACCTGTGGGCGCCGGGCGCCTTGCCGGGCGGCCAGCTCGTGTGGGGGATCCTGCTGGCGGTGGTGCTGGAGATCCCCATCGCGCTGGCGTACGTATGGCTCTCGACGGCGCTGCCGCGCTCGGGCGGCGACTATGTCTTCCAGAGCCGCGTGCTGGGCGGCGGCATCGCCTTCACGCTGGTCATGTCCGGCTTCGTGATCTGGATCCTCCAGTGGGTGGCGCTCTCGGGCTGGCTGCTCGCCTACCTGGGGTTGGCACCGCTCTTCCTGGGCCTCGGCGCCACGCTGGGCAACGCCGGCATGATCGAGCTCGCGACCTGGTTCACGACGGCCAACGGGATCATCGTGACCAGCATCGCCAACGCGCTCCTGGCCCTGCTCATCCTCGCGTCCGGCTTCAAGAACTACGTGAGGCTCCAGCGGGTGATGTGGATCGCCACCCTGCTCGCATTCGGGACGATGCTCGTCGTGCTCTTCACGACGAACGCGGCGGACGTGCCCGGCGCACTCAACGCGTTCTCGACCTCCATCGGCGGATCCGCCACGTTTTACCAGGACGCTGTGGCGGCGACCACGGCGGCGGGCGTGGACACGAATCCGCCCTTCAGCCTGCTGGCCACGCTGCTCATCGCACCGATCGCCTGGACATCGCTCCAGTGGGCGACCTACAGCACGCAGCAGAACGGCGAGATCAAGGACGCCCGCTCGTTCCGCAACCAGGCCATGATCATCGTCGGCGCGCTCGTCGTGACCGGGATCCTGCTCGCCACGCTCGCCTTCGTCCTCGAGCGCGCCGTCGGGACGGAGTTCCTGTACGTGGCCGGTGCCGGCTACTGGTCGCTGGTCGGGGAGGCTACGCTCAGCGGCTTCTACCTGTGGCCGAACATCCTGGCCATCGCCATCTCGGCCAGCCCACTCGTGATCCTGCTGATCTCGGTGGGCTTCATCCTCAACAGCCATCAGATCGTGCACAACTGCTATATCGGCATGACCCGCGTGATGGTCGCGATGTCGCTCGACCGCGTCCTGCCGGAGCTGGTCAGCCGCGTCAGCGACCGCTTCCACACTCCGGTCAACGCCCACGTCATCTACTTCCTGGCCAGCATCCCGGTGATCTGGCTGTTCAACACCTTCGCGGTCACCAACGCCGATGGGTCGACGACCTCCTGGACGTCGCTCACGCTGGGCGTGACCTTCGCCTGTGGCTACGTCTTCGTCGCCACCGCACTGGCCGGCGCCCTGCTGCCCTTCCGGGCCAAGGGCGTCTACGAGGCCTCGCCGGGCTCGAAGTTCACCATCGCGGGCATCCCCACGGTGACGATCGTCGGCGCACTCGGCTTCATCGCCGGGACGATCTTCCTGGTCCTCTTCCTGACCAACTCGCAGCTCGGCCTGACCAGCCAGCTGGCCTACACGGTGGTTGGCGGGATCCTCGTCTTCTCCGCCCTCTGGTACATCGTCACGAAGATGGTGCGTCGCTCGGGCGGCATCAACGTGGAATACGCGTTCAAGGAGATCCCGCCGGAGTGATCCGTCGGGATCGCCCGGCAGCAAGCCATCGACGGCCCGGGCCCGGAGACCCGGGCCGTCGCCGTTTCAGGCCCCCGAACCGACCTCGCGCAGCCAGCCTGCGAGCTCGGGCCCGTCGAGCCTGGCCGCGGCTCGTCCCCAGCGCTCCTCGGCCCAGCCCCAGAAGTCGTAGTCGATCGTCGAGATCCGCGCCTGGATGGCCGCCCATAGCGTCCAGCCCATGTCCGACATGATCATCTGGAGGTGCATCCGCGCCAGCAGTGCCGGCGTCGCCCGGCCGAAGTAGGCGGTGCACAGCTCGATGGTCCGGGCCCGGTCGAAACCGAGCTCCTGGCAGGTGTTGCCCAGCTCGAAGGTCGGGTCATCGTTGCCGCTGTACTCGTAGTCGACGATCCACAACCGCTCGCCGTCGTCGAGGTAGTTCTCGGCCAGGAGATCGTTGTGGCAGGGCACGGTCGGGAGCGGCCCGACGGCCAGGGCGGCCTCGATGCGCGGCAGGAGCGGGATCCGGTCGCGGTAGCCCGCCGGGATGGGCACCGCGTGCTCGTCCACGACGCGCAGGTAGAACTCCGTCAGGCGGAACATGTCGAAGTCGTCCCGGAAGCGTGGGCCGGCGTGCAGGCGCCGAAGCGCCGCGGCGATGCGGGCGGGCATGCCGGGCTCGGCGAAGGCGGCATTCGACATCGTCCGGCCGGGTAGCCACTCGAGGACCATCACGTCCCATTCCGGCAGGTGGTGCAGGACGCGGGCGCCCACCCCCGCCTCCGCCGCCGCTCGCGTGTTGTGGAGCTCGTTGGCCCGGTCGACGGCCAGCAGCTCGGTCCCCTGCCCGGGGATCCGTACGAACATCGGCACGCCGTCCACGCTCAGGCGGTAGTTGCGGTTCGTCAGGCCGCCCGGGATCTCCGCGACGTCGACGTGGCGCCCAAGCCATTCCGGGATCGCGGCGACGACCTGCTCGATCGTGGGTGCCATCCACTCCTCCTTCGTGTGCCCGACGTGTGCCCGAGCGTAGCGCACAGGCGGGGACGCGCGAGCGGGCGGTGGCAGAGGGCTCACGAGCCCCTGTGCTACGCTCCCCGGCGTCGTGGTCGTGCTCGCCGTGCCCGCGTGCCGAGCCGCGGCCGGCTCACCGACGCCCCGGTCGCGTCGGTCCCGGCAGTCGCGGAGCCGTATGTGACCTTCTCGCACCTCCGGGCCAGCCTCCGGCCCCGCGCCGGCGCCCTCGAGGCCGTCGCGCCCGCGCCGTCGGCCCTTACGCCGGACCGGCCCGCGGATCCCGCCCTCGCGCGGCCCGGCGCCGACGCCACGATCCCGGACCTCAGGCATGCGGCGATCGCCCTGCACGACGTGACCAAGGTCTACCCCAACGGGAAGCGCGCCCTCATCGAGGTCGATCTCGTCGTGCCCGAGGGCGACTTCATCTTCCTCGTCGGCCCGTCCGGCGCGGGCAAGAGCACGCTCATCAAGCTGCTCATCCGCGACGAGCTGGCCACGACCGGCACCGTCCTGGTGGCCGGTCGCGACCTCGCCCGCCTGCGCCGCCGCCACGTGCCGCACCTCCGCCGCGAGATCGGCATCATCTTCCAGGACTTCAAGCTGCTGCCCAGCAAGACCGTGCACGAGAACGTCGGCTTCGCGCTCGAGGTGACGGGCACGCCGCGCCGCGAGGTGGGGCCGGCTGTGGAGCGCGCGTTGGCCCTCGTGGGCCTGTCCGCCCAGGCCGAGCAGCGCCCGAACCAGCTCTCCGGCGGGGAGCAGCAGCGGACCGCCATCGCCCGCGCCATGGTCCACGGACCGCGCATCATCATCGCCGACGAGCCCACGGGGAACCTTGATCCCCTCATCAGCTGGGAGATCATCCAGCTCCTGCTGCGCATCAACGAGCTGGGCACGACCGTGCTCATGGCCACGCATAACGCCGAGGTCGTGACCGCCCTGCGCAAGCGCGTCGTGGCGCTCGAGGAGGGCCGCATCGTGCGCGACGAGGTCGGCGGCTACCACCGCCAGTACTGACCCGATGCTCTCCTTCCTGGCCTTCTCCGTCCGCCGCGCCGCCCAGGGCTTCTGGCGCAACCGCGTCATGAGCCTCGCCGCGACCGTGACCATGGTCCTCATGCTCGTGCTCCTGTCGGGACTCGTGCTCGTGCTCTCGGGGCTGGAGGCCGGCCTCCAGTTCGTGGAGTCGAAGGTCGAGGTGCAGGCGTTCCTCAACGACGGCGTGGCGCCCGAGCGGGTGGCCCGGCTGCAGGAGCAGGTGGCGGCCCTCCCGGAGGTGGCGACCGTCACCCACACCAGCAAGGAAGAAGCGCTGGCCGATTGGCGCGCCCAGCAGGAGGCGCAGGGCCGCCCCGATCTGACCGGTCTGACCGGCACCAACCCCATCCCCGCCAGCCTGAACGTGAAGCTGAAGGATCCACGCCAGTACGGCCAGGTCGTGGAGATCCTGAAGGCGCCGAAGGGCGTCGTGGCAGAGGTCCTCGAGACGCAGCGGGTGGTCGACGCGCTGGTGGCCATCACCGGCGTGCTGCGCACGGTCGGCCTGGGCGTCATGCTGATGGTGGCCCTGACCGTCCTGTTCATCGTCGTCAACACCATCCGCATGGCGGTCATGGCGCGGGCCGACGAGATCGAGATCATGCGCCTCGTGGGCGCCTCGGACGCGTTCATCCGCTGGCCGTTCNTCCTCGAGGGGCTGCTCGTGGGACTGCTCGGCTCGCTCGTCACGCTGGGCATCCTCGCCGTCGCCGCGCCGGCCATCAGCCAGCTCGGCTCGACCGTCCTGCGCGAGATCCCCGTCGGCTTCGACCAGCGGCTGGGCGAGCAGCTGGTGCTCCTCGTGGTCGGCGCCGGCGCCCTGCTAGGGGGCCTGGGCGCGACGATCTCGGTGCGCAGCTACCTCATCAAGTGAGGTCCGGCGAAGCTTCATCCACGTTCGGGACCGTCTGCGCCACGCCCGCGTAGACTTCCCTGGCACATGACCGACCTCGACCCGACCGAGCCCGCCCTCCAGCCCGCACTGGAGCCCTCCCCCGTGCCCCCGCCCGCCCTCGAGCCCGCCCCTCGCAAGGGTCGGGGCCCGGTCTTCGTCGCCCTCGTGCTGGTGGCCGTCCTCGGTGGCTCGGCCCTCTTCGGAGCCGGCTTCCTGCTCGGCCGCCAGGAGGCGCGCACGCCGGGCACCTCGGCCGATCGCCAGCAGCTCTTCGAGCCCTTCTGGGACGCCTACGACGCCATCGCCGGCCAGTACGTCGGCGGCGCCGACAGCAAGAAGCTCGTCGAGGGCGCCATCAAGGGGATGTTCGACGCGATCGGCGATCCCTTCAGCCAGTACCTCGACTCCGAGGAGTACCGCGATTCCATCTCCGGCCTCTCTGGCCAGTTCGAGGGCATCGGCGCGGTCATGACGACCCGCGACGGCGCGGGCGAGGAGGGCTGCGAGAAGGCCGGGCCCGACTGCCATATCGTCGTCGTGCGCACGATCCGTGAGTCGCCGGCCAAGAAGGCCGGGCTGCAGGAGAACGACGAGGTCGTCGCCGTCGACGGCGCGTCGCTGACCGGCAAGACGCTGGCGGAGACGGTCGGCCTGGTCAGGGGCCCCAGGGGGACGACGGTCCGACTGACCATCGTGCGCGGCGCCGGCGATCCATTCGAGTTGGCCATCGTGCGCGAGATCATCCACGTCGAAGCCGTCTCGAGCGAGGTCATCGCCGAGGGCACGGTCGGCTACATCCGGCTCGACGGCTTCAGCGCTTCCGCGGCCGGGGACTTCCGCGAGCACCTGGAGGGGCTCGTGGCCCAGGGGCTCGAGCGTATCGTCTTCGACCTGCGAGGCGACCCGGGCGGTTTCGTCGACGCGGCCGAGCAGATCGCCAGCGAGTTCATCGCCAGCGGCCCAGTCTTCTGGGAGGAATTCGCCGATGGCACCCAGAAGGTCCACGAGGCGGTCGCCGGCGGCCTCGCGACCGATCCTCGGATCAAGGTCGTCGTGCTCATCGACGCCGGCTCGGCCAGCGCCAGCGAGATCGTCGCGGGCGCATTGCAGGACACCGGGCGTGCACAGCTCGTGGGCGAGAAGAGCTACGGCAAGGGCACCATCCAGCAGTGGCAGACGTTGACCAACGACACCGGCGGGTTCCGGCTGTCGGTGGCCAAGTGGCTGACCCCCGACAAGCGCTGGATCCACGGACAGGGCCTCCTGCCGGACGTGCCGGTGACCGTCCCGGAGGGCGCCACGACCGACGTGGTGCTGGAGAAGGCGATCGAGCTGCTGACGGGCGCGCAGACGTAGCGCCTGGGCGGGGTTGGCTGCCGGCGGGGCAGCGTGCCGGTGGCTCGCCTGGCGGCGGGTGCCCGGGCAGGTCTCGTTGTGCACCCAGCGTTCAACCGGACGAACGAACGGTGCCCGAACGGGCCCGGCGGACCCCCTTCCGGCCGGCCGAGGGGTTTCCTCCGCCCTCCTGGACATCCCGCGCACAGGAACGCGACCGGACGCGACCTCGTTCGCTGGTTCGAACACCCGGTGCACAGCGCACCTCGGCGCTCTCGCCACTTGCGCCGACGCGGGCCGTCCGTTATCGTCCGCGCCAGACGAAAGGAGGTGATGTGCAGTGATCGACAGTCCGCAGCGCTGCACCACCTCGCGGGAGGCATCCGCCTAACCAGAACCCCGCCGGGTGGTATCGCGTACTCGAGCGCCGGTCCGGTCACGGACCGGCGTTCGTGCGTCCGGTACAGTGCGGGCGCCGCCGTCTCCCGACCCTGAGCCCCGCCGCCGAAGGACCCCACGATGGGCGAACACACCGCCGCGCTGAACCGCAAGGCGTATCACGAATACACGATCGAGGAGCACATCGAGGCGGGCATCGCCCTGACCGGCACCGAGATCAAGAGCATCCGCGCCGGGAAGGTCAGCCTCCAGGAGTCCTACGCGCGCATCGAGCGCGGCGAGGCCTGGCTGATCGGCGTCACGATCGCCCCGTTCGCCGGGGGCAACCGCTTCAACCACGAGCCGCGCCGCACGCGCAAGCTGCTCCTGCACCGGAAGGAGATCGACGAGCTGCTGGGGCGGACCAGGTCCAAGGGCCTGACGCTCGTGCCGCTGCGCCTCTACATCGACGAGAAGGGGCACGCCAAGGTCGAGCTGGGGCTCGCGCGGGGCAAGCAGCTGCACGACAAGCGGCGCGCCATAGCCGAGCGGGACGCGAAGCGCGACCTCGACCGCGAGATGGCGGGCGTGCGTCGCGGGCGGTAGGGGCCGGGGGCGCTAGGGGCCGGACCCCGACGTTGGCTGCGCTCCGTTGGGGCGTTGTTCCTGGAGCACCAACGCCGCGTTTCCGGGACCCGGGACGCCCCCTCGCGGCTCCCGGCCCGGGCCGGATCGGCGGCGCAACGCTCACGGACGACGGTGATCGCCAGCTCCAGTCGGGCCACGACCGCCGAAGAGCGCAAGCTTGGTGTCCAGGGAACAACACGCGCCGGGAGGGTGCGACGGCGTCTTCCTCGGGGCGCTGCCCTGTCACCTCACGACCAGCACCGGCCGCGGCCGCGCCCTAGCCCGTCGGCTGCGTCGGCGAGCAGGCCGATCGGCTGCCTCGCCACCTGGTGGTAGGATTGAGGCACCGGACAGGGTTCCGGGACTCATGGGGATGCGTGGTTTCGACAGGGCCGGATCCCCGGAGAACGCGAGCCGAGGTGCCGTCAGGCCTCGTTAAACCGGCGGCAAAACGAAGTAACTGGCAACCGCCAGCCTGCTCTCGCCCTCGCTGCTTAGGCAGTAAGGTGAGCGTGGAAGCAGCCTCCTCCCCGTGGGCTGTGGAAGCGTCATGCAGCGGGGATGCAGCTCCGGCGAGCGTCGCGTAGCCGGGGACCAGGCCCGATCCAGGGACACGCGGCTGGACCGCAGGGGACGCTGCCGATGGTGGCCCGGGCGGTCGACGACAAAGCATCGGACACGCTCGTAGTGGTCTCCGGCTGATGGTTCTGGACGGGGAGTTCGACCCTCCCCCATCTCCACCAGCACTCATCTCTGAAACGGCGCTCCTCCGCCGGGAGCGCCGTTTCGCTGTGCCTTTGCGCGCTCAGCCCCTGAGCTCGGCCACCCGGCGGATCAGCTCCTCGCGGCCGACCGGCTCGGAGGGCTCGACGTCCACGATGCGGTCGGGGCGGTGGAAGATCGAGACGTATTCGCGCTCGAGCGCCAGGCGCAGCGGCCCGGAGCCGAGGATGACGACGCGTTCGTGGTCGCCGATGGCGTCGGCCACGACGGCGAGCCACTGCTCGACCGGCTCGTCGACCGTGGCCGGGCGGCGCAGCTCGACGACCTCGACCGAGCCGTCGGGCGCGGAGCGGGCGACCATCGCGTGGCGGAGGTCGACCCAGGCGGCGGCGGCGGAGCCGGGCGGGACGTGCGTGGCGGTCGGTGTGGCTTGCATGGCGATGCACCTCCGCCACGAATCCTGATCCCGGGGAGCCGCGTTCGGCGACGGCCGTCCGGCCCGAACGCGGCCGCCGATGGTCACCCGGCACCGGGCACGCTAGGGGGTCGCAGCCTCCGGTGGCGTGGACCCCTGACCGACCAGGGTGACGCCGTCCACCCGGGCGTAGTGGGAGTAGTAGGTCTCCTGGTGGACGATGTTGGCGTCAGCGTCCCGGACGGTGCGCGTGACCCAGACGTCCTTGCCGTCGGCGGGAGTCTCGATGCGCTTGGTGGCGTCGGCCGGCAGGGTCTCCGTGTACTCGATCGTGTCCCGCGCCGGACGGACGTTTTTGACGATCGGCGAGGAGAAGGAGACCTTCCGGCCGACGTCCACGCTCCATAGCTCGAAGGTGACGAGGCCGTAGGCGTTGATGCCGCGGATGAGGATCGGGTTGGGCGTGTCGTTGCGGAAGCTCATCGTCTGGTTGGAGCCGCCCGCGCTCTTGAAGACGGTGGCGTCGAGTCCCAGCGGATAGCGCGTGATGTAGTAGTAGTGGTTGCGCCGTGCGCCCATCTCCAGGCCGTAGCGAAGCGCCGCATTGAAGAGCGTGGTCGANGTGCTGCAGATGCCGCCGGCAAGAGCGCCCGTTGGCTCCGTGCGTCCGTTGATGATCGCGCCGCCCGGCCCGTAGCCCTTCTCGGTGCTGAGCTCGCCCACGACGGTCAAGAAGTCGAACCACTCGCCCGGCGCCACGACGTAGCCGTCGATGATCGAGGTGGGGATGGCGATGTTCTTGCCGAAGAAGTTCTTCTCGCCCACCTGGAAGCGCGTCGTCCACCTGCCGCTGGGCGTGGGCTGGAGCCGGGGCGCCCAGGCCTCGGCGTCGGCGGTGGAGAAGGCGGCCGGCGTGATGGTCACGGCCAGCTCCACGCGCGGCGCCTCGCTGCCGGGCGCGAGGGCCGCCAGGGCCGCTGTCACGCGCGCCGTCGAGGCGGCGGCATCCACCTCCCGGTCGTCTGTCGAGGGCACGATGCCGACGATCCGTTCGCCGCGCATCCGGTAGCGTGCGTTCACCGACACGCCCTCGATGCGCCCTGCCACCAGGGCCACGGTCGCCTCCACCCCGGCTGCGTCGAAGGTCGGGGCGTACGCGCCGTCGGCGGCCGTGCCGAAGCCGATCCACGTGCGTAGCGTCTCGTTGCTGACGATGAACTCGTCGCTGCCCGAGAAGAGCGTCAGGTCGGTGGCGGCGAGTGCGCTGGCACGCAGGGCGGCCGCCTCAGCCTCGGCGGTCGTGACCGCCGGCTCCACGACGACGGGCGAGAACGCCACCGACGCGTCCGCCGGGTCGGTGCCGTCCAGGGCGGCAGCCACGGCGACGAGTGCCGCGTCCACGTCGACGCGTCGGCCGTCGGCGCCGGGGGTCGCGGCGAAGAAGATGCTCCCCAGGGGCAGCGCGGCGCTCGCGTCGACCGGCGCCCGCTCGAGCGTGGCGGCAAGCGCGACGAGATGGCGGCGAGCCGCCTCCCGGTCGAACGAGGCGACCGCCCCGACGGAGGTGCCGCGCACGAGCGAGCGCGCCCCGTCGAGGGCGTTCTCCAGCGGAGTACCCGCGCGCCCCACGGAGAAGGCCGCGTCGAGCATCGCGTCGAGCTTGTAGTCGCGACCCAGGCCGGCGTAGCCGATGCTCCGTGTCTCGCCGTCGAGGGTCAACGTCAGCCTGCCGGCGGCGAGTGAGGGGAGCGTCTCCCGCAGCTTCGCCTTGGCCGAGTCGCGGTCGAGGCCCGCCAGGGGTACGCCGGCGGCACTTACGCCCGGCAGCGCCTTCCCGTCGTAGACGAGGCCGAGCCCGAGGACGAAGGCCAGGGCGAGGACGGCGAGGGCCGCCAGGGCGACGATGAAGCCCAGCACGGCGCGCCGCCAGCCCGCGCTGCGGGCGACGGGCAGCGTCTCGAGGGTCGCAGTGCCCGTGGTCACGAGGGTCGCATCCTAGCAGGCTGCCGGACGCGGCGGGTGCCTGTGCCGGCGGCGGGGTGACGCGCCGAGACGCCCGGCGCTACGCCTCCCGCCGCAGGACCACGACGCGCCGGTTCGGCTCCTCACCGACCGACTGCGTCGCGACGCCCGGGTAGTCCCGCAGGGCGATGTGGATCCAGCGCCGCTCGAGGGGGGTCATCGGCTCGAGCTGGAGCATCTTGCCCGTCTCGATGACCCGCTCGGCAGCGCGCTGGGCGATCTCGCGCAGCTGCTGCTCGCGGCGACCGCGNTAGTCCTCGACGTCGACGAGGACACGCGTCCAGGCGCCCATCCGCTTGGAGAGCATGAGGTTCACGAGGTGCTGCAGCGCGGAGAGCCGTTCCCCCTTGCGGCCGATGAGGGCGCCCAGCGCCTCCTTCTCCGATTCGGCCCCCATGACGCTGAGCTTGGACGTCTCGCCCTGCTCGATGCCCACCGTCACCTCGTAGCCGAGGAGCCCCATCAGCTGCTCGAGGATCTCCTTGCCGGCGGCGAGCGCCTCCGGGGAGGCCTCGGCGGCCTGGATCTCCTCGCGCTCGACGGCGAACGACGAGCGGGCCGCGGAGAGCTGTTCCTGGTCGCGCTCGGTGAGGCCGCCGCGCTCTGGCCGCGCGCCATGACGGCGGCCCCGGTCACGTTCTCGCGCGCCCCGATCCTCACGGGGTCCGCGGTCCTGCGGGGGCCGCGCGACGGCCGGCGCCGTGGGTGCCACCTCGGGGAAGAAGGCGTCCGGAACCGATTCGGCCGAGCGGTCCGGCACCGGCCGGGGAGCGACCGGCGTCTCACCGCGGGGACCGCGACCGCCGTCGCGGGGGCCGCGATCCCGACCGCGGTCGCGGTCCCGGTCGCGCGGGCCGCGATCCTCGCGCGGCGGCGCGGAGGGCAGCGGCACGGAGGCCGCCGCCTCGCGGCGCGGCGCGGCGCCGCCCAGTGCGGCGCGGGGCGCGGCCACGATCCGGGCGGGCTCGGCGCCCATGCCCAGCACGCCGCGCGTGCCGTGCGTGAGGATCTCGAAGTCGATGTCGTTGAGGCCCCCCACTCCGAAGGCCTCGATGGCCTGCTTGATGGCCTCTTCGACCGACTTGCCCGTGAACTCCTGGTAGTCGCTCATCGTCGTCTCCCGCGCCGGCTGGTCCGCCCTCGCTCGCGAGATGGTCGCACCGTCCCGGCCGCACGATCCGTCGGGGTCCGACGGTCGACGGCCGCCGCGCCACTCTTCAGCGTGTTCGGTGCCGCCACGGGCGTGACGGCGAAGCGAGGCTGATGGTCGACGGCGAAGGACGGGTTCCATCCGAAGAGCGGGAAGAGCGAGCCCCACCCGGCGATCAGATATTGCTGCACGATCGAGAAGACCGTGGTGCTGATCCAGTAGATGAAGAGGCCGGACGGCAGGAAAGCGCCGTAGATGACGGAGAAGAGGGGCAGGATGAGGAAGGCCCGGTTCTGGGCCCGCGTCTGCGGGTCGCTCGTGTTGGGCATCATCATCCGCGTCTGCACCAGCTGCAGCGCGGCCGAGACGAGGGCCAGCGCGCTCAGCCCGAAGCCGCCGATGACCGGCAGGCTCTTGGGGAACTCGAAGAAGACCTCTTTCACGCTCGAGTCCAGCCCGCCCAGCCACCAGATATGGGGGTTGATGCAGGGCGCCAGGCCGGTGGCCGCGGCGGCCTGGCAGGTCACGTCCAGGTGGAACCCGAAGACGTTCAGCATCGAGCTGATGTCCGGGGCCGAGAGGCCGCTGGAGAAGACCGAGTACATCGGCAGCAGCAGGAACATCTGCACGATGCTGGGCAGGCAGCCCGCCAGCGGGTTGACGCCGCGCTCCTTGTAGAAGCGCATCTGCTCCTGCTGGAGCTTCTGCTTGTCGCCCTTGAACCGCGCCTGCAGCGCCTTCAGCTCGGGCTGCAGCGCCTGCATCCGGCGTTGNGAGACGATCTGCCGCCGGAACATCGGGACCAACAGGAGCCGGATGAGGATGGTNACGATGACGATCGCGAAGCCCATGTCNCCGACCAGGCTGTGAGAGATGACAAGGGCCAGGAAGATGACCTGGAAGATCGGCGTGAAGAGCCAGGCCAGCGTGCTGCCGATGTCGGCGCCGGCCACCGCCGGGCAGAGGTTCGGCGCGCGGGTCGGTGCCGGGGTCTGGGCCTCCGGCGTGGGCGAGGCGTTCGGATCGGGCGTCGGTGTCGCGGTGGGCGTGGGGTTGGGGCAGGGCGCCGAGGTGGACGAGGGCCCGGGGGTCACGGCGGGCGCCGAGGCCGACGGGCTGGGAGTCTCGGCGAAGACGGGGGCGCCCATGAGAAGGCCGAGCAGCAGCACGAGGCCCGCGACGAGGCCGAGCTTGATGCGCCGGTCTGCCTTCACGTTCTTCGTCTCGTCCCTTCCTCGTCGGCCCGCGTCAGCGGACCGGATCGTAGCCTCCCGGGTTCCAGGGATGGCAGCGGGCGATGCGCTTCATACCCATCCAGCTCCCCTTCAGCAGCCCGTGGCGCTCGATGGCCTGCTCCGCGTAGCGCGAGCAGGTCGGTTCGAAGCGACACGAGGGCGGTAGCCAGGCGAAGGCGATCCGGTAGAGCCGGATAAGCCCGATGCCCAGCTTCCTCACCTGGGGATCCCTTCTCCCTGGAGCGCTCCCCCCTTGTGGAGGAGCCGTTCGAGTGCCTGTGCGAGCTCCGCTTGACTCGCGGTCGAGCTGGCCGGCCTCACGACGAGGAGGACGTCCCAGCCGGGGACGAACCGCGGCACGAGGGCCCGGAGGCCCTCCCGGACCCGACGCCGGATCCGGTTCCGCACGACCGCCCCACCGACTCGCCGCCCCGTCGAGATCCCGAACCGCGTCCGATCCAGGCCGTTCGAGACGAAACGCGCCACGAGCAGCCGGTCGGAGCGAGACCGGTCCGAATGCTGGAGGGCCGCGAAGTCCTTCGCTGCCCGCAGCATCAGGGGCGTCTTCGTCACGCCCGGGGTCCCCTCGCCCTTCCTCCGGTCAGGCGCTGAGCTGCTGACGCCCCCGGGCGCGCCGGGCGGCGAGGACACGGCGACCGCCCTTCGTCTTCATGCGGGCCCGGAAGCCATGCTCCTTGGCGCGGTGGCGCTTCTTGGGCTGGTACGTCTGCTTCATCGCGCGGGAGTGGGCTCCTTGGCCGTGGGTCCGGAGCGTCGGCGATCCGGCGGAGGACCACCTGCTCCATAGAGGCAGTTCGACGCGCCCTCACGCTCCGCAGATGGGCGCCTGGGGCGTCGGATGACCGCGCGATTATAGGAACGCGCCGGAGGGTCCGTCAAACGCGTGTACACGTACGCGGCCATCGGCGCCGAGTGGGAGGCAGCATGCCCGTGACCCCCGAAGANATCGGCCGTCGCCCCTTCCTTGCCCCGGGTAGCGCCACGTGGCAGGACTTCGGGCGCCTCGACCTGCGCATCGGCCGCATCGTCGAGGCGCGCGCCTTCCCCGAAGCGCGCAAGCCGGCCTACCAGCTGACCATCGACTTCGGGCCCGGCGGCACCAGACGATCGTCGGCCCAGCTGCCGGGGACGTACCCCGAGCCAGCGGCCCTGATGGGCCGGCTCGTCGTGTGCATCGTCAACTTCGCCCCCCGGCGCGTCGCGGACTTCGCCTCGGAAGTGCTCGTGCTCGGAGCGTCGCCGGCTGACGGCCGCATCCCCCTCTTGGGCATGGACGACGGCGCCCGCCCAGGAGATCCGGTGGGCTGAGTCGCAGCCCTGGAAAGCTCCCGGTGGAGGGCTGCGCGGAGCCCGTGCAGGCCATCTCGAGACGTGCCATCATCCGCCGTCCCGGACCATCCGACGGCCGGGGGGCCGATACTCCCAGGGAGTATCACGGAATCCCGTTGCGGGGGCCCGTACCCGGTGCTACGCTTCCCGGGCCTCCAGCGCCGGGACGCCGGTGGCACAAGCCACTGGGAGCCCCGGCAGGGCCTGCGATGAGCAGCGCCACGGCCCGATCGGCGATCGGCCGATGAAGGCCCTCTCCGGGTACCGCCGAGCGGTTTCGGGACGGCCGAACGTGATGTCCTGACAACACCAGATATCAGGGTCGTGCCATCGATGGACGCGAAGCAGGTCTGGCGCGCCGCGCTGGGCGAGCTCCAGGTAGCCCTCTCCCAGGCGAACTTCGAGACGTGGTTGAAGGACACGGCTCTCGTCGCCGTCGACGAGAGCCGCTTTCGGATCGCGGTGCCCAACGGCTTCGCCAAGGACTGGCTGGAAACGCGCTACCGCTCGCTGATCAGCCAGACACTCGCGCGCGTGGTCGGCTATAGCGTCCAGCTCGAGTTCGAGGTCCAGGAGGCGCCCGCGGCCGCCGCCGAGACCGCCCCGTCACAGCCCGTCCGCCTGGAGCCTACGCGCGTCGGCGGCGAGGGGCCCGCGGCCAGCCTCAGCCCACGCTACACGTTCGCCACCTTCATCGTCGGCTCGGCCAACCGGCTCGCCCACGCCGCCAGCCTCTCGGTCGCGGAGCGCCCGGGCCACGCCTACAACCCGCTCTTCCTCTACGGCGGCGTCGGCCTCGGCAAGACCCACCTGATGCATGCCATCGGCAACCAGGTGCTGGCCCGCTTCCCGCGCAAGCGCGTCGTCTATGCCACGAGCGAGAAGTTCACCAACGAGTTCATCACCAGCATCCAGCAGGGCCGCATCGATGACTTCCGCGCCCGCTACCGGAAGATCGACCTCCTCCTCATCGACGACATCCAGTTCATCGCCGACAAGGAGCGGACGCAGGAGGAGTTCTTTCACACCTTCAACGCCATCCACGAGGACGGCAAGCAGATCGTGCTCTCCTCGGACCGCCCGCCGAAGGCGATCCTCACGCTCGAAGAGCGGCTGCGCAGCCGCTTCGAGTGGGGTCTCATCGCCGATCTGACCGCGCCCGACCTCGAGACGCGCATCGCCATCCTGCGCGCCAAGGCCGAGGAGAACGGCGTGCGCATCGGCCAGGACGTGCTGGAATTCATCGCCCGCAAGGTCGTCAGCAACATCCGGGAGCTCGAGGGCGCCCTGAACCGCATCGTCGCCTACGCCAGCATGGGCGCTATCCCCATCACCATCGAACTCGCCCAGGCGGTCCTCTCGAACGTCCTTTACAACCCCAAGAAGCGAACCGTGACGCCGGAGCGCATCGCCCAGGCCGTATCCGAGTTCTACGGAGTGGACATGGAGGCCTTGCGCGGCCAGAAGCGCGACAAGGCCATCGTCATGCCCCGCCAGATCGCGATGTTCCTCATGCGCGCCGAGACCGATGTGTCGCTGCTGCGCATCGGCGCCGAGCTCGGCGGCCGCGACCACTCGACCGTCCTCCACGCTTGCGACAAGATCACGCGCGAGAGCCAGGAGAACGACGAGCTGCGGCGCGAGCTGGCCGCCGTCCGCGAGCTCATCTACGCCGACTGAGACGGCGCCCGAGGGCCGGGCAGAGCGCCTTCCTGCCCATCCGGCTGTGGAAAAGTGCGCCGATTCCGTGGACAACGCCCATCCCGTGTGGACAAGGCCGGCTCGGGACGCGGGGGCGACCGTGACGGGCGGGTGG
>C687J26657_10000034_pt1 | contig 27280 bp, 28 predicted proteins | sample RifCSP19_2_FD_26657 | JGI IMG/M metagenome (IMG submission 26657)
GAGGAATATTTCTCAGTCGTCTTAACATAAACAACATCCCCACAGTACTGATCAAATTTTTGACCAGTTGGCGGATTTTCTGAAAATCCACAATATTTGAAGCCGAGAATTATATCAGCTACTTGTAATCCCGAATCATCAATGTAGTTGAGTACCTTAACATCAAAGTTGGTCTGACGAAGAATCCGTGCAACTGTATCACCAAGGACAATGTTTCGGACATGTCCTATATGCAGCGCTTTATTGGGATTGACACTAGTATGTTCTACCACAATCCTTGATTTTTTACCCAAATCCAGAAATCCATAATCATCTTTTACAGAGGCTTTTAGAATAATCGCATTTAGTTGTGAATAATTTGCAAAAAAGTTAATGTACCCAGACTGGTGAGCATCCACTTTTTTGATAAGTTTTCCAAGATATGGTTGGTACTTTTCTGAAATTATTTTTGCTACCTCATATGGTTTTTTCTTTAGATGTTTTGCAAGTAAGAATGACACGTTACATGTAACATCTCCAAAGTTTAATTTTGTGGGCTCTACAACAAAGGAGATTTGTGGGAGATCAAGTTCGTCAATAATTTTTTGAATGTTTAAGTAAATTTCTTCAAGCAATATTTTGAAGGTCATTTACTAAACCTCTGAAAGTTTTGGAGCTAATTTATCAAGTGCTTCAATTAGACCATCTCCAGATTTTCCTGAAACGCTAAAGCTAGCTTGGGACTGGACAAACTCTGAAGAATTTCCAAGTGCTATGCTAGTTTTTGCTATTTTAAATAAAGGAATATCTGTGTCACTGTCTCCTATAGCAATCACATCGTCATGAGTTATTGATAACATTTTCATTACCTCTTTGAAGCCTCGAGCTTTGTCGATCCCTTTTGAATTGATATGAAATGCATACTGACTATCAGAGAGTATCACAGGTAAATTATTTTCATTTACAAAATTGTTTGCAGATTCTATGTCAAATGATCTTTCAAGTACAACTTCAGTCATACGAGGAAAAACAGGTTTTTCATTCACATTGTCAATATTTGATTTTAATAATTCAAATGCTTGAAAACACTCATCTTTATTTCCTAATAATTTATGGTCATTAGGTCCAGAGGTAATACAACCACCATTTTCCCCCACAGCAATGTGGGTTGTACCCCCAAAGATTGACAGTAAATATCCTTCAACTGAAGATCGTCCAGAAACAAAAATTACGTTATGACCAATTTTTTTCAAATGACGTAAGGCACTTAATGCATCAAGATTAATTCTCCCCACGCCATTTTCGGTAATAGTACCATCAATGTCAACTGCAAATGTTTTTTGTTTCAATAAATCTCATATTACAAGCCAGATAATAATTGCTACGTAATCAAAAATCATATACAAATTACAAATGAAAATAGATTAGTGGGATGATTAAAATGATATCGGTATGACTAAAAAAGGAATAATTGAGGAGATATTTAGTAAAGCAAAATTCGCAGATGATCCCATGTTATACAGGGTATTTTACAGGGATTTTGATAGTATAAAAGAATTGACATTACCTGACTTTCTTAAAGAATCAAATAATTTTGAAACTATACCGGTTACTAGAATCCAATTGATTAAGAAAAATAATAAGATTTTATTTAAAAAGTCTGAACATGAGTTGAGTTAATTGGGAATTCCTGAAAAAATAAAGGCCATCCAAGATGAGATGGGACGAACACAAGTAAACAAAGCAACTGAACATCATCTTGGTTTACTAAGAGCTAAAATTGCAAAATTAAAACGAGAACAAGAGACAAAATCAAAAAAAGGCAGTGTTTCTGATGGTTTTGATGTAAGGAGAGCTGGGGATGCGACAGTTGTCTTAATTGGTTTACCAAGCGTGGGNAAATCTACTCTACTTAATAAATTGACTTCTGCCAAATCATCTGTAGCTGCATTTCAATTCACCACTCTTACAGTTGTTCCTGGCATGATGAATTATCGAGGAGCAAAAATTCAGATTTTAGATTTGCCTGGAATAATTAAAGGTGCATCAACTGGCAAAGGCCTTGGCAAGAGAGTTCTTTCTGTTGCAAGAAATGCAGATTTAGTATTATTGGTTTTAGATGTATTTCAACCATATCACGAAGATGTTCTTGTTACAGAGTTGGCCAATATCGGAATCCGATTAAATCAAAAACCTCCAAATATCATCATAGAACAAAGTAATATTGGCGGGATTTCAATAGCACAACAAGTAAAATTAACTAAAATATCTGAAAAACTTCTAAAAGATATCCTTCATGTTTACGGAATAACCAGTGCAAGAGTTGTGATAAGAGAAGATGTAGAGTCTGATCAAATTGTTGATTTTTTATCAGGCAGTAAAACCTATGCTAATTCTCTTACGCTAATTAACAAAATAGACTTGGTAGATGATGAATTTCTAAATGATTTAAAATCAAAAATCAAGTCAGAATTCATCACAATATCTGCCGATTCAAACAAAAATCTTGATATTCTCAAAGAGAAGATATACGAGAAACTTAGGTTCATGAGAATTTACATGAAGCCCAAAGGTGGGGAAACCGATTTCAAAGAACCACTTATCGCAAGAGANGGNTCCACAGTACTNGATATTTGTAACAAACTACATCGNAATATGAAAAAACAGTTCAGGNATGGAATGGTTTGGGGGAAAAGTGTGAAATTTGGTGGTCAAAGGGTTGGAATTAATCATGTATTAGAAGATGAAGATGTATTAACTATAATCAAAACACGTGAAATGTAAGAAAAAATTTAGTATGACCAAAAATAATGATAATGTAGAAAAAGATTTCGAGAACAGATGGTGTAAGTTTTGTATTGCCAAAACCAAACAAGAGATCATTTTTCAACCAAAAATTCCAACTTACAAACGTAGAAGGCAATACAAATGTACAATTTGTGGACAAACAACATGGTTACAAGGTAGACGTCCATCAGCTGAAAGTGTATACTAGTCTGAATGCTAAAAAATAATCAACTAAACATTTGTGATGGAGGAGAAGATTGCGTTCCTTTTATTGAGGTTTTCTCGACAGAGAATTTTCTATCGTTTGGAATTATAGATAATTTTACTGATGTATTGATGGCATAGTGAGGGGTTCCATCAGGATTATTATAATTGGTAGCAATTCCTACTCGATCTAAATCAACTTTTACTTTTACAATTGTGCCATCTTCAAGTTTGAAGGATACAAATTCATTTTCTAATCTTTCGTAATCCAGCATTTTAAATTCGATTTTATTTGGTTTTTGACTCATCAAACATTACTCAGTTCTTAATCATATTTGAACATATTACTAATACAGGTAACTCATCAATTTGATTTGTTCTTGTGTAGTAATGATGTTTTTTGAAGTTAGTATGTGTAATAATTCCTTAAACAGTATTTTATTTTCCTCTGACATTCCAGCAGCGCCTTTTTCTCCTGGTGGACCTGGAGGACCCCTAGGACCTATCGCTCCTGGCGGACCTTGTTCTCCTCTTGTACCCTGTTCACCTTGTGGACCTGGAGTACCTGCTGGACCTCTTTCTCCTTGAGGACCTTGTATCCCTTGAGGACCTATTGGACCTTTTTCTCCTGGTGGACCTGCTTGTCCTCTTGGACCTTGTGGACCCTGTGGACCTATTGGGCCCTTATCACCTGGAGGGCCTGATGGACCTGTAAGACCTTTTTCTCCTTGAGTACCTGGTGGGCCTTTATCACCTTTGTCTCCTGGAGTTCCAGGAACTCCTGTTAATCCTTTATCACCAGGTTTCCCTTGAGGTCCTTGAGTTCCTTTATCACCTTCTATGCCAGGATCTCCTGTTCTTCCTGTTTCACCTTTAGAACCTGGTTCTCCTGTTGGACCTTTATCTCCAGCTGCACCCCTAGGCCCCCGTTCACCTGTAGTACCCTTGTCTCCTTTATCACCTGGAGAACCCTGTACTCCTTTGTCACCTTTCTCGCCAGTGAAACCTGGAGTGCCTTTGTCTCCTTTATCTCCCTTATCTCCAGTTAGCCCCTTGTCACCTTTATCTCCTCTTGGTCCTGTAGGACCTTTGTCTCCTTTGTCACCAGGTGGACCTGTATCTCCTTTGTCACCAGGTGGGCCTTCAGGACCTTGATCACCTTGTGGACCTGGAGGACCTGTTCTTCCTTTATCTCCTCCTTGACCGGATGTTACACGAGAACTTCGTTCTATTGGAATACCATATTCATCACGAGGTGATACTGTTTCTTTCTGAATTTTTGCAGGGGTTCTAAAATCAGGTTCTCTTGATGGAGTTTCAATCTTAGGTTTTACAGGTTTACGCGTTGAGGTTTTGGAAATTTGTACATCAAAAACTGAATTTAAAGAAGAAAACTGATCTGAAACTATCACCCAGACAGAATCAGAATCTAATACTGATTGCGGTAAGGGGTTTTCATTGCTTCCTAAAATTTCGGTAAATTTTCGGTCTTGTACTCTTAAATGAAAATCGTCTTTCCACAGAGTTGGAAAATTTTTTTCAATTAGGCTTTTTTCAGAAGGCTTTTTATCAGAAATTGCNATTTGGACCTCAAAAACCCCCGAAGGTAGTTTGAAAGGAGAAGTTCCTTGAATCTCGATTTTAGGGCTAGTAGACACTACCGAAGGTGGAATTATGAAGTATTTTTGTATTTACCATTTTGAAAAAGAGTGAGATCAATGGTAGAACTAGGAAAATTTTAGGAATAGTATTTATCTAGAGAAAATTCGTTAAAGTAATCTGTATGAAGAAACCCTTCAAAAAGAAACCAGAAGAAAAAAAAGAAGAAACTAGTCTCACTGATGCTGATTATAATAGAAACAAACTTTTCAAAAAAGGCGTTAATTTAATGGCTGATGAAAAGCTTGAAGATGCTGTACAAGTCTTTGAGCAAGTTTTGAGAATAGATCCAGATAATGTTGATGCACTTTTAAAATTAGGCTATGCAAGATTTCATTTAGATGATCATTTAGATGCTTTGAGAGTTTATGATAAGATTTTAGATATCGACGTAACAAATGCAGAAGCTTGGAATTTAAAAGCTTTGGTACATTATGAACAAAAAAACTATGCAAAGGCACTTGACTCTGTTGAAAAATCAATTGAATCTGAACCAACCTTTGGTATGGCATGGTATAACAAGGCATGTTTTCTTTCTCTTTTAAATCAAATACCTGAATCANTAGAGGCACTAAAGCGAGCAATAGAGATTGATGTNAAAAATGCNAAAAGAGCTGTTAAGGACAAAGATTTTGTAAATGTCCGTGTGGAAGAAGGTTTTAAACGAATTGTTGAAATTGTTGTTTTAGAGTCTATCAGACAAGGGTATCATACAATTGGTTCCATGGTGTGGACTACTTTCCTTGATAAGGCTGATGCGCTAGATGCACTTTCAAAATTAATTGAAAAAGGGCTTGTTGTTAAACATCAAAAACAGCAAGGATTTAGTAAAATAGACACTTATGATCTTACTCCAGAAATGGCAAAAAAAGTTGGNGTTGAAAAGAGAGGATTGCTTGGAATAACGCAGAAAAGATTACCAAGTACGATAAAAAATCTAAAAGAAATTAGTCAAGCGATTCAAACCGTCAAATCATCTATNGAGGAAGAAGATATTGAAAAAACAATTGATAATTTTGATTTATTTATTGATTCAACAAAATTTGGTCAGCAAATGATAGACCAATTTTTTGAAAGTCATAGAGAAATTAGGCTATGGAAGATTAGACTGAAGGATAGAGGGATTGACTATTTACATGAAAATAAGAAGAAAATGTTAGATGTTTTTGATGATATTGAGGCTACAGTAACCCAAAAGTTACGCAATGAGGTAGCCCAGAACTAAGTTTNGATATTTATTCAGCAGAAAGATCCCAATAGTGTGCNTTTTCTTGTTTGTCAATTGGTTTGTTCAGATTTTTCCATTCCTTAAATGAACGAACATACAATTTCACATTTGGAAAGTTGACTGATTTTAAGGCATAATACGCCAACCCAGAGAGCGTGCCAACACTACCACAATATGTTATTATCTCAGCATCTGGTTTGATTCCTCTATTTTCAAGCAATCTTTTCATTTCTTCTTTTGAACGTAAAATTTTCTCTGATGTACCAAGAGTTCTATATGGAATGTTAACTGCACCAGGAATATGTTGTTCTAAGAAATTTAATCTCTCTCGATTATCCAACAAAATGACATCTTTTTTTTCTTTAGCCTTTTCAAGATAGTCAACAGTCGCCATAATTTCTGGATGAAGTTTTATAGAGTGGTTTTTTGATGTAATGGAAGGCACTTTAGTATCGGTTTCAAGCCCCAAAGAATTCCACTGCCCATAAGTCAATTCAAGTAGTGAAACATCGCTATGACCTAGATATTCTAATGTCCAGGCAACCCTAGATGCCAAAGCCCCAAAAGTATCATCATAAACTACTACCGAGGTTTCATCGTCGATTCCAAGATTGTTTACAAGTTTAACTACACGTTCTGGGGCATCATCTGATAATAAAGTTGCCAGAGGTAAATTAACTGATGTGGGTATGTGATTTTTTTTATAATCTTCTTCTCTTCTAACGTCAATTACTCGGACGCTCTTATCGCGGATCTCAGAACGAAGTGTATCGACGTCAGTGGTAACACGCATGATTTTTTCTTTACTCAAGCAGCACATTCACCTTTTCCAGTGATTGTGTGATAGTTTTTGTCACTACCATAATCCAAATAGAAATCTGCATCTTCTTCTTTGGTTGGGGGCACTATGTGAGGAGATAGAATTTGTTTCAAATCATTCACAGATTTTATTTCAGAATTTTCATTACCCCTAACAATTCTATTAATCCATGACGAAAGAGTATCCTCAGATTTTTTGTTTTTCTTAAACGATTCAATTATTTTGAGAATTACTGGAATTATCCTTTTAGCTGGAACGCGTATACAGTTTACGCCCAACATAGCATCACCATCTGAACGTCCACCTAGTGACATCTGATAAAGTGGATACATGTCTTTACCAACTCTACCGCCACCTCCGTAAAATCCAATTGTGGCAATTTCATGTTGGCCACAAGAATTAGGGCAGCCACTAATTTTAATTGTAGAGTCTCTCAAGTCATCATCTTCATCCAGTTTTAATTCAAGAAACTTTCTTTGAATCTCCTTTGCAAGTCTGTGAGAGTTAGTAAGTGCCAAATTACATGAGGTAGTTCCTGAACATCCTATTGGGGATGCCATTGTAAGAGAACCAGGATTTGCTAGTCCTACTTCAATTAAACGAGAATACAATCTAGGGAGATCACTTTCCTGTATCCATCTAAAGACTATATCCTGAGAAAATCCATTTCTAGCAAAACCCTCTGCTGAAAACTCTCTACAAATTTTTGCAAGAGCATGAAGATGATTGGCGGTTATATCGCCAGCTTCTAAGTTAATAAAAACTGAATTATATCCATCCTGTTTTTGTTTAAATGTGGAAGTTTTAATCCAACGGGAATATCCTTCAGGGGTTGGCTTTCCGTCAGTGTCAGATATAGTTATCGGCCTTTTAATTTCGGTAGGAGTGTCATCTACATCAAGTTTTACAATTACTGATTGAGTAGCTCTTACAATGGCTCTTTCTTTTAACACCAAGTTTTGGAATTTTTCCCATCCCATCTCGTCAACTAAATATCTCATTCGGTTTCTTGCCATATTTTTTCTATCACCCATTCTATCAAATATTCTGAGAACTGCAATAGAAGTGTACAACACATCATCTTCAGGAGTAAAATCTTCTAATTGATGTCCAACAAATGATTTGTTCCCAAGACCGCCACCTAAGAAGATCTTAAAACCGCGTTGTTTCTTTCCGTCAAGTTCCCTTATTTGAGGTATTAATCCAACATCAACTATTCTTGCCATTCCATGTTTTTCACAGCATGTAAAATTGAATTTGAATTTCCTTGGAAGGTTTTGATTTAATGGATTTCTTAAAAGAAACTTTGCAGTAGCGATGGCATATGGGGTTACATCAAATTCTTCAGTACTACATACGCCAGCAAGAGGGCTGCACATTACATTTCTAACAGTATTACCACATGCTTCTCGTGAGGTTAAACCAACTTCGGTCAATCCACGCATAATTTCTGATACATCTTCTAAAACTACCCAGTGAAGTTGGATGTTTTGTCTTGTAGAAATATGAGCACTTCCAATTGAGAACGTCTCACTAAGTTGAGCAATTTTTTCTAATTGAGTCGGATAAATTTCCCCAGCTGGTATTTTAATTCGAACCATTGCATAATCATCAGTCATTCTTGTACCATATGCACCATGCTGTAGTCTAAAGCGTCGAAAATTATCATGATCAATTTTTCCTTGTCGATAGAGTTTTACCGTCTTTGCAAAATTGTCAGCTTCTTCGATTTTTGCCCAGTTTACTCTAGGCAATTTAGAATCAGGACTAGTTTGTTTTAGATTAGATATTGTCAATGTTCAAAAAAGGTTCTTCGAGTTTAGATATAAATTTTTGAGAGTAGGAATTTTAACCGTAATTTACGATATAGTAGCCATATCTTGCCACTTGATAGTCTTTCTAGATTCATAGAATAACATATAGTATAATTTGACATTCTATGAATTAGGTAATACTAATGGTGTGAATCAATAATTAGTTTACATGTATGTTTTTTTAGTAGATTAACGATATCAGTTTATGGATAATGTATGTTTTTTATGTAAACAAATTTTTCAACCAAGTAGTTTGAAAACATCTAGATCAAGATTTAAGATAATGGGAATTACGCCCCCAGAGGGAATGGGAGTAACTGATAGAATTTGCAATAAATGTTTACACAAGATGTATGATGAACAAATAAAACAAGATAGTGTTAAACAATTGAAAAAAAATATGGCAAAAGATCTATTGTGGTATAGAAATAGGGATCTTACCACTCTACCTAAAAAAATTGAAATTGAAAAAAAGAAAAAATTTCTTCAAGAGTAACTAAGTTTAATAAGATTTTGCCAAATACGAGGAAACTATTAATGGGTTTTATTATGGATTAGTACATGCAAGAATCAGTTAACGAAGAAAGACCACAAAAAATTTTTACAGATGTAAGAGAGGTCGATATCACTAAAGCAATTGTAAATGAATTTCATTCAGTTTTAATTGATAGAGCAGAATCTGATGTAATTATAATTGGTGCCGGACCAGCTGGTCTAACTGCAGGACGTGAATTATCTAGTATGGGCTTTAAAGTACTGATAATTGAACAAAACAACTACCTAGGAGGTGGATATTGGTTAGGCGGATATATGATGAATCCTGTTACTGTAAGAGAGCCTGCNCAAAAGATTTGGGATGAATTAGGTATTCCATATAAGAAAGTAGCAAATGGATTGTATCTCACCCCAGGCCCTCATGCTGTTTCTAAATTGATAGCTGCCGCATGTGATGCTGGGGTAAAGTTTCTGAATTTAACAAAGTTTGATGATTTGGTTTTAAAGAACGGTCGTGTTGCTGGNGTTGTAGTAAACTGGATGCCGGTATCTGCATTGCCACGAAACATCACATGTGTTGATCCAATAGCATTAGAATCAAAAATGGTGATTGATTCATCAGGTCACGATTCTGTAGCAGTAAAACGTCTCGTAGATAGAAAGCTTGTAGAATGGAAGGGTATGAACCCAATGTGGGTTGATGAAGGAGAAGAGTATGTCGTTGAAAAAACAGGTGAAGTCTTTCCAGGATTAGTGGTTGCAGGTATGTCTGTGACTGAGACATATGGTTTGGCAAGAATGGGGCCAACTTTTGGCTCTATGCTGTTTTCAGGTAAAAAAGCTGCAGAAGTTACCGCAGCCAAAATCAAAGAGTTAGAAAGATAACTAACTTAATCTCAAATAGTTTATTGAAAATTTCAAAAATTTTTCTATATGATGAGCCATCAGTGCCAGAAATAAATATTAATCAATTAGCGGATTTTATCAAAAAAAACTTCGCAATAGATATAGAAGTGCGTAAAAATATTTTCTCAAATGTAAAAGAAACTACTGCCAAGCAACTTGCATCATGTAGAATCTTTAACACTAGAAAGCCGTTTGAATTTCATTCCCCTAGCGCAGAAGAGATTGAATTTGAAAAAAATAGTTTTCAAAACTCCTCAAAAATAAAAAACATTATCATGTATGATGGATTTGAATTTCAAAAAATTCTTTCTGATTTAATTTCCGAGGCAGAAAATTCAGCAAATAATTTTCATCTTATTTTTACAAATAGACTGATGTGCACTTATGATTATAATGATTATCGATATCATGGAAGAGCCATAATATGTTCAAACCCATCTATAATTTCCACTACAGGCATAATTGAGGCACCTGCAAAACCTAAAGAATACTATATTGAATTGATTTCAAATATGGCTCAAGGTCTTAATCTTGAATCGATTAAGAAAAAATATCGAGGGGCTTATTTAGAATATCATGATGAGCGTATTTCAACAATAGTCGAAGGGTATGCCATGCAGGCATTATTCTATTACCTTACAGGAGAGCCATTTTGTGAACTTAAGGAATGTCGTCTGTTTAATCCACATTGGCAAAAGGAACTGCTCCACTCACAGATTGAGACTGGTAAACTTTGTAAAAAGCATCAAAAAATTCTTGGGGATTTGGTGCTTGATTTAAATTCATGAGTTTAAAATTTAATTCATGATGTCAAGTGCTGCGGGAGAAACTCAGGTAGTTGACAAGGGTTTAGGAAAAAAACCTCCAAGTAAACCAAATGAAAAAAAGACAAAATTTGATGTCATAATTATTGGAGCCGGACCTGCAGGATATACTGCTGGAATTTATTGCTCACGTGCAAGACGTGATACTCTAATTCTTTCAGGCATACTTCCAGGGGGGCAGCTTGTGAATACAACCGATGTAGAAAACTATCCAGGTTTTGAAAATGGTATCATGGGGCCTGATCTTATGATAAATATTAGAAAGCAGACAGAAAGAATGGGCACTACTATTATTGATGATGAAGTAGTTAACGTAGATTTTAAACACAGGCCCTTCAAAGTTCTCACTGCATCGGAAGAGTATGAAGGAGATGCGATAATAATTTGCACCGGGGCTAATCCAAGAAAGCTAGGATTGGAAGGGGAAACAACCTATGGAGGCAAAGGTGTATCGTATTGTGCAACTTGTGATGGTCCATTTTTTAGAAATCAAGAATTGGTTGTTGCAGGAGGTGGAGACTCTGCAATTGAAGAAGCTACATTCCTTACAAAATTTGCATCTACTATTCATCTTGTACATAGAAGAGAGCAGCTTAGGGCAAGCAAGATAATGCAAGAAAGAGCATTTGCAGATAAAAAGATCAAGTTTCATTGGAATAAGACAGTAGAAGAAATAATTGGAAATGGAAAAGTGCAGAAAGTAGTTCTTAGAGATACTAAAACCAATGAGAAAACAACACTTGAGGTAGGAGGGATCTTTGTGGCAATTGGTCATGACCCTAACACCAAACTTTTCGCTAATCAAATTGAGTTAGATAAACAAGGCTATATCGTCCTTAAAGAAAATACAAAAACCAGTGTAAAAGGAGTCTTTGCTGCTGGAGATGTTCACGATAGAATATATCGTCAAGCAATAACTGCAGCGGGTTTTGGATGCATGGCAGCCATCGAAGTTGATAAGTTCCTATCAGAGAACTAGAAAGAATTTTCAGATCTATCCTTGTCTGTTCATTTTGATCAGACATTTACAGATACTAGTTGTTTTGCAATTAACTCCATATGGAAAAATCTGATTATGTTGAATTTAGAATTTCAAGATTAGTTGAAATGACATGGAGAGTGTAGATTTTGTTTAGGAATACAAAAACAAGTTTTAAGATAGGTGGCTTAGTTGGAATCATCATTCTGTTTTTAGGAATAACTGTGATGTTTGGTGTTTTCCAGATGTCTAAAGTTAGCAATGAAATTATTGAAATTTCTGAACAATACACTCCGCTGTATGAAATAGTATCAGACATTAGATTCCAAAAATCAAATCAAGAGGTTAGTCTTGAGAAAATTATCAGATTTGCAGAGACTGGTAACATGAGAGAACTAGAAAAAACAAAGGAGGGTTTTTGGTTAAGCGGTAGAACCATTGATTCCAACATAGAGAGAGGTAAAAACATAGTAAATGTAGGAATGGATATAGCAATATCAGGAAAATCAGTGGAGGAATTTGATATGTTATATCAAAAATTATCCAACATAGATAGAATTTATAATCAATATGAAAATCTTGTAGGCGAATTATTTTTTGAATTAGATAATGATCTTTTGTTAGATCAGATCCAAATAACTGAAAACCAATTAGAAATTGAACTAGATTCAACTTTAGCCTCATTATCAATCCTTGCAGATGAATCTACAAGTCAGATTGAAGATAATGAAAGAGATTCACTTACTGGGCAAATTGTAATCATAACAATTGTTGGAGCAATAGCAGCTACACTTGGGTTCTTTATCAGTCAAATAAACAGTGATTTGAAAAAAGAGGTTGATTTGAAAACCATTGAATTGAAAACAGCAAATGAAAAATTGAAGGAGTTAGATAAAATGAAAGATGAGTTTATTGGAATAGCTTCACATGAGCTAAAAAGTCCAATTCAACCAATATTGGGTTTTGCGGAATTAGCAAAATCAGGAGATATTGATCAAAAAGAAGCCTGGGATGGGGTATTAGAGCTTGCAAATAAGTTACAAGACTTGGCAAATGCAGTGCTTGATGTAACTAGAATTGAGAACAATAGATTAGAATTACAAATAGAAAAGATTCCGATTAATGATATTATTTTAGAAATTACTAAATCCCAAAAAATAAGCCTCAAAAAACCTATAATCATTAGAGAAAATCTTGATGAAAACATTGTAGTTGAAGTAGATAGGGTTAGAATTGGTCAGGTGTTCAGGAATCTTCTAAATAATGCAATAAAATTTACGCCAAAGGGGACTATAACTATAGACACTCATGTGTATCCAGATGAAAATAAAATCCAAGTTAGAGTTTTGGATACTGGTTTGGGAATTCCTAAAGAAGTTTTACCTAGGATTTTTGAAAAATTTGTTACAAAAGGTCTCAAACACGAAGAACAATCAGGAACCGGACTTGGGCTATTCTTATGTAAAGGCATCATAGAAGCTCACGGTGGAAAAATATCAGCACAAAATAATTTTGATGGCGGAGCAACATTTGAATTTACTATACCCGTCGTAAACAAGGAGCAAATTCAAAGCCCTCCAGAATTATCTACAAATTAGATATTCGCCTGTTCGTTTAATTCAGACAAACTCTATGTTAAACTCCATTTGGAAATATTACAGATGAGGAAATAATAGCTTTGAATGTTTTAGTAGCTGAAGATAATCTTTTTACAATTCAACAATACAAGCGCATACTTGAAAAAAATGGTTGTAAAGTTACAGTTGCGTATGATGGAGAGGAATGTATACAAAAATTTAATGAAGCATTCTTGACTTTAAATCCTGATTCATTAGAATTAGGTCCCTTTGATGTAGTACTGATTGATAATAACATGCCAAAAAAAAGTGGTGCTGAAGCAGCAAAAGAGATTTTAGAAAGATGTCCAAAACAGAGAATAATTTTTGCATCAGCATACAACATTAGTTCTATCTTGAATGCACCAGGCATATTGAAGGAATCTGTTGAAGTATTACAAAAGCCCTTTTCTCTAAATACAATGATAGCTAAAATTCAAACAAGATGATAAGAAAATCACATGTAAGCTATTTTTGAAACGTATTTTGCTTTTTTTAATGACTTGTCGAATTCTTCTTCGGTCATAATTTTTTGTTCTGAATAAATGCTTTTGAATTTCCTACCATCATCTGCAAATATTCCTACCACATAACCTTTCTCTATGGGGTATTTTTTCATTGAAGCATAGACTGCAGCTGATGATGGGCTAATCAGAAGTCCATCCTTTTCAAATACCTCTTTTACTACTCCAAAAGCTTCAGCATTTGTAACTGATACCCAATCATCAACAACACTTTCTCGTTTTAGGAACAAATCAGGCTTTGCTGATTCTTCAAAATTTCTCCATCCTTGGATTAAGTGATTTTTTTGTGGTTGGCATCCAATTATCTTGATATTTGGATTCTTCTCTTTGAGATATGTTCCTATTCCAGTTATAGTCCCTCCAGTACCTACTCCAGTAAAAAAGTGAGTCACCTTGCCTTCGGTTTGTTTCCATATTTCTGGACCAGTTCCTTTATAGTGACCCATAAAATTAGCTTCGTTAGTATACTGATTTGGAGAATAATACGTATCTGGTCTTGATGATGCGATGGATGTTGCCAAAGCAATACTTTGATCAGTACCTGCTCCTACTTTGGGACACAGATCGTCAGATGTTTCATATAACTTTGCACCAAGTAATTCAATAATTTTTTTGGTTTCATTACTTGCTTTTTCTGGTATGACAATCTCTACTCCATATCCTAACAATTTGGCAATTCCTGTTAGAGCAATTCCGGTGTTTCCTGAAGTAGGTTCGATGATAATACTGTGACCTTTTTTCAATATTCCTCGTTCTTCTGCATCTTTTATCATCCAATATGCTGCTCTATCTTTGACTGAGCCAAATGGATTATGACCTTCAAGTTTTGCAAAATATGTTACATTATCGTTTGTAAGAGAGTCAAGTTTTACAAGTGGAGTATTACCAATTTGATTTAGAATAGATAAATCAGTTTCAACTTTTGTAGCCATGTATTACTTCACCTTTTTAATAGAAAACTCGATTACGTTATCATTTTTTTTCAAACTTAATAGCTCGTGACCATTTCTGTTTACCCATCTTGAAATGTCATCTTCAGCTGCAGGATCATCTGCACGTACTGTTAGTATTTCACCTACTTGCATTTTTTCAATTGCAATCTTTGTACGAAATACTGGTTCTGGGCAAAACAAGCCTACCGCATCTAATTTTATAGATTTTGTATCGGAAATTTTAAGTCACCTATTTTATGATCTTTGTTTTGTCATATTAAAATCTATTTGGGAATTCAGAAATGTTACACCAATGTATAAGAGAAAATTAGTATTACCTAACAATAAAAATTCTCACAAAGCTTTCGTAAAGATAACTAATGGATTTCTTTCATTCATGAAATTTGAGTCAAGGTTTTGATAATTAATTTTGTGTGAGATTCTTTTTAGGAAATAAAGACAGAATTTGTAGAACACTGTCCAGAGATAACTATCTTGATCAAGATCATATACTTTGAGCAAAAATGAAAAAAGCCCTACAGCGTTAGGATGATGTTCTTTAACATAATCGAAAATATAGTCTTTAGAATTATTAATCTTGAATTTTATGTGATCTAATGTTTCTTCTGGTAGAGTGTAACCCGTGTTGAGAATTTTAATTTGATTATGCTTCATTGCATATAAGATATCATCAAGTGTATTCTCAGATTCGATTACATTTACACATCTTCCAAGAGTTGAGCTAACGTGTGAATCACTTCCAGATACCTTGGTCATATTATTTTCTAAGGCAAATTGATTTGCTTTTGCGTTTGAAATCACGTCAATATTGTTACTATTGAATACTTCAATCATATCACATGTCTTTGCTTTTTCTCTTAGCGCATCAACTAAACTAAATGGATGAGGAGCAGACGAAACTCCACCTTGTTTTTTTACCTCATCGATTATTTCCTCTATAGTAAGACCATCTGGAATTTCTTGATGTATGCCATATGCTAACACATGTGCACCAATGTCAGTGGTTACTTCCTCAGCAGGATAAACTTGAAGATTTTTGAATTTGTTATGTTCATTTCTGTATTTGACCATTTGAGAATATCCATCAAGAGTATTGTGATTCGTTACAAACAATGCTTCAAGATTCAAGTCATTTGCCCGCTCTAATTGGTCTCTAATAGTAACATTGCAATCGTATGGCGGCTCTTCTTTGCCCAAATGAAAATTGGAAAATAAATTATGACAGTGTAATTCAGATCTAATAGACAATTTCAAAATGAATTTTATAATTGATGTTATATTCTTATCTTAACNGGTACTCAAGAAATAATTAACGAAATAAATCCTCATTTTCTGGTCTGATTATTGAATTAATTTTTGAATGTGATTCTTTGTACTTGTAATTACGTACAANAACTGCTGGGCAATTTAGTGTCTTTCCCATCACAAGCTCTGCTGCCGAACATAGTTCATCTGCTATAGCAATAGCTGTAACACGTAATATTTTTCCAAAACTGTCCTTTGTACCTTGGTAATCAAGTATCGAATCCATTCCTGCAATTCCAATTGCACAGTTTGTCTGACCCATCCTAAAAGGCCTACCAAATGTATCAGATACAAGAATGGCTACTTTCTTCTTGGTTTTTTCTNGAATTTGTCTTTGTATGNNCAATGCNGATTTATCAGAATCAAGAGGAAGTAGTGTTGCATAACCAGTCTCTACGTTACTTTCATCTACTCCTGCATTTGCACAGACGAATCCTTGATTTGTTTCAACAATAATTATTTCGTTTTCCATTCTTACAATTCTTTTTGATTCTGAAAGAATCACTTCAATAAGTTTTGGATCCTTGTTATATTCTGCACCTATACCTGATGCAAGATTTGACGGGATTACTTCAGAAAGATTAATTGTTCTGCCTTCTTGTTTAGATATTATTTTCTGGGAAATTACAAGTATGTCACCATCTTGAATTTTCTGTTTTGCTGAAGAAAGAATTAGATTAGATAACTTATCACCTCTGTTAATTTCCTTTTTGATATGAACAGGAATAATTTCCAGGGTCATTAACTTAGTTAGAAAGAACTTCATTTAAGGGTGTTATTTACCATCCAAAAAAATATGGTTTAGGCGATGGTTGGTGATTCTATTTTAAGATGATAATGCTGGTTTATGATATCAATTATTTTGACAAGATTCTTTTCTTCAAGTGTTACTGTTGCCAAGTCTTTGACTAAATCCTGTGCTCTGTAAGCAATTCCCAAGCCGCATATATCAAACAATTTAACATCGTTTGCACCATCTACTGCAACAACAATGTCTTTTTTTTTTTCTCCCCATTCTTTTATTTTGATCCTTGCAGATTTTGCTTTATCTGAATCTACATTAATTTTAACACCATCAATTTTTCCGTTTTTGAATAGTAGCTCGTTTGAGTAAATATAATCCAAATCCAACTCTTTTTTGAGTCTGTCAGTCATTATTGTGAATCCTCCTGAGATTGCCATTAGTCTCCATCCTGCTTTCTTTAAAGCCCGACATGTTTCTCTTGCACCAGTCATAATTGGTAACGAATTNGCAACCTCTTGACAGATAGCAAGATCAAGACCTTTGAGTAAATTTATTCTAGTTTTTAGTCCCTCTTCCCAATTGATTTCACCTTGGATTCCTTTTTTAGTAATTTCCCAAATTTCTTTTTCCTTGTTTATCTTTTCGGCTAGAATTGGCAGATANTCTGCATCAAAAAGCACTCCTTCAACATCAAAAATTACTAACAATTACTTTCTGNTTGTGAACTAAAACTAGAATATATTAAAGTTTAACAAGTTTTTGATCGCCAACATCTATTAATAAATCGAATATTGTAACTAACAACAGAATGGAAGAGCTAGAGCACAAATACGAAGTAGAAATAAAAGCTACTGAAGAACGCCAAAAAATTCCTGATAATGTAAAGGAGGAATTAAGGGGATCAGGAATGATGGATGAGAAAGGAAAGCTCAAACTAAAAGGAGTCAGCCCGAAAATGCTCAAAAAAATGAAAATGGAGTATGTAGATTGTCCAGTTCTAAAAGATCACATACATTTTGTCCAATGCTTTGTTTGCCCAAATTTTCAAAGTAGAGTTATTGGAAAGGTTCTCTGTAAAGGGGATTCGCTCTAAAACAAGAAAAGCTCATTAGTATTGATTTTCATGAAGTGGTAAATTGAGCAAAGAAATAGGAATTACTGTTACAAAAAATGATGACTTTAGTGAATGGTATACACAGGTGGTTCTAAAGGCTGAACTTGCAGATTATGCACCAGTCAAAGGACTCATTGTTCTTAGGCCAGACGGGTACTCTATTTGGGAATCAATAAGATCTGCTTTAGATGAAAAATTTAGAAAAGAAGGAATAAGAAATGGATTTTTACCAGTACTAATTCCTGAATCACTTTTAGGTAAAGAAAAAAANCATTTTGCTGGATTTAATCCAGAGGCTTTTTGGGTAACACATTCAGGGAATAATGAGATAGGAGACAGACTTGCTTTACGACCAACTTCTGAAACTCTAGCTTACTCGATGTATTCAAAATGGATTAAGAGTTGGCGTGATCTACCTCTAAAAATTAATTTTTGGAATACTGCATTACGAGCAGAAATTAAAGCAACAAAGCCTTTTCTTAGAAATTCAGAATTTTTGTGGCAAGAAGGACATACAGTTCACACTACTCCTAAAGAAGCTGAAGAAGAGGTAATGAAAATTTTAGATATTTACAAAAAAACAGTTGAGGAAGAACTTGCAATTCCTGTAATCACTGGGAAAAAAAGCGAGAAGGAAAAATTCGTAGGAGCAGTTTATACAACAACAATGGAATCACTAATGCCAGATGGCAAGGCACTTCAGATGGGGACATCCCACTTCTTAGGACAGAACTTTGCAAAACCGTTTGATGTAAAGTTTTCAGACAAGGACAATGTTGAAAATTATGCGTGGCAAACATCGTGGGGAGTATCATGGAGACTAATCGGAGCAATGATTATGGTACACGGGGATAACAAGGGTCTTGTATTGCCGCCAAAAGTTTCACCAATTCAAGTTGTAATAGTTCCAATATACTATTCTGAAGCTGATGCCAAAAAGGTAATAGAAAAGGCAAATGAAATTGAAAAGATTTTGCTTGATAAAAAAATACGTGTTCATGTGGATAGAAGAAGTGAGCTAACTCCTGGCTTCAAATTTCACGATTGGGAGCTTAAAGGTATTCCCTTACGAATTGAAATTGGTCCAAAAGATATTGCAAAGCAGAAAGTGGTAATTGCCACAAGGCATAATCAAGAAAAAACGGATCTTGCGATAGATAAAATTGATGGAGAGATAAATGTAATCCTAGAGAAAATTCAAAATGAAATGTTTGATGCTGCTAAAAAAATGCTTCAAGAAAGAAGCAGATCTGTAGACGACTATGAAAAATTTAAAGAAGAATTAGAAAAAGGTGGTTTCTTGTATGCTCCATGGTGTGGTGATGAAAACTGTGAAGAAAAAATTAAGGAAGAAACAGGAGCTGAAATCCGAGTAATTCCTTTTGATGGAAAAAATCAGAATACAAAGTGTGTTTATTGTGGTAAATCAAGTTCCATTACTTCAATTTTTGCTAGAGGATACTAGCAAGCATTTGGCAGTAAATTTAAAACGCGCCAAGTTTTGATTGTAAATAATTCATGACCGCTATCTCAGAATCAAAAAGCTTATTGGATTCATTTAATGAGACAAGAACCCGCACTCTAGAATTAGTAAAAACCCTCGAAAAAGACGATTTTGTGGTACAAACCGCAGATTATACGAGCCCACCAAAATGGCACCTGGGCCATGTCAGCTGGATTTACGAGGTTGTTCTAAGCAAATTAAATAGAGATTATGAATTTTATTCAAAAGAATTTTCTGAATATCTAAATTCGTATTATCATCAGTTTGGAGAACCACATGATAAAGGTAAGAGAGGAATTATGTCAAGACCCACAGTAGAACAAGTTTTTGAATATTTTGAGATAGTTAATCAACGTGTAACAAAATTTCTTGAAACTAGTTCAGTTTCAAGTAAGACAGATCAGCTCCTAACAATTGGAATGCATCATGAGTGTCAACATCAAGAGCTACTTGTGTATGATCTGCAACACTTACTTGCAGATGAATATAGACCAGTGAAAAAAAATTCTCCTCCTACACCATCTAAAGTAGAACCAAAGTCCGTAGCAATTAGTGGGGGGTTATACACAATGGGATATCATGGGGATGGCTTTTCTTATGACATTGAGCGGCCAGAACATAAGGTCTTCCTTAATGATTACAGAATTGATGCATTTCCTGTCACAAACGGGCAGTATTTGAGTTTCATAGAGGATGGAGGGTATGAAGATTACAAGTACTGGTTATCAGATGGCTGGGATANAGTAAAGAAAAATAATTGGCAGTCTCCAATGTACTGGGAAAAAGAAAATGGGAGATGGATGATACGTGATTTTCTTGGTAAACGAAAGATTCATCCAAATGAGCCTGTTTGTCATGTAAGCTTCTATGAAGCTGACGCATATTGCAGATGGGCGGGAAAAAGATTACCTACTGAAGCAGAATGGGAAAAGGCAGCATGTTGGAACGAAACAAAAATGANAAAAACAATATTCCCTTGGGGTAATGAGACTCCTAANCAAAAAAATGCAAACTTGTTGGAATCCTATCTTTGGAGTTGTTCTGAGATAGGGTCGTATCCTGATGGCAAGAGCAGCTATGGGTGTTATCAGATGATTGGTGACGTTTGGGAATGGACTACGTCTGAATTTGTTGGTTATCCTGGGTTCAAAACAGGTTTTTCAGAATACAATGACAAGTGGTTTACAAACCAAAAGGTTCTACGGGGAGGATCATTTGGAACACCTCAAATGTCCATACGAGGAAGTTATAGGAACTTCTTCAGATTAGATGAAAGATGGTTATTTTCTGGATTCAGGTGTGCTGAAGATGCCTAGTGTTTTGAAGCCAGAAATAGGGCATATGGTTTGTTTGTATCTTGCCAGATTTTTTCTAATCTGAATCCTGCTCTACGCAGGATATTTTCAATTTGAGGAATGGAATATTTGTGAGAATGCTCAGTGTGAATCAACTCATCTTTTTCTATATCTAATAACAAATCAGCTTTTTTAATTTCCACCGTTTGTTTTTCTAGTGAACGTAAATACATCTCAATTCTTTGTTTTTTCTCATTGTAAATTGCATGGTGAACAAACTGTGAAAGATCAAAGTCAGCACTCAATTCATCATTGATTCTTGATAACACGTTTAGGTTAAAGTTAGCAGTAATTCCTTTAGGGTCATCGTATGCTTTTTCTAAAACTTTTTTATCTTTGACAAGGTCGAGACCTAGGAAAAATAAATCATTTTTTTTCATTATGGAAGAAATTTTGTGTAGAAATGCAAAACCAAGTTCAGGAGTAAAATTGCCAAAGCTAGAACCTAAAAATGCAATCAAGTTGGGTTTATCGTCATATTGCTCTACAAATTCTAATCCGCCTTCATAGGAATCAATAATTCCAGTAATTGAAAGGTTCTCATAATCTTCTAATAGTTTCTGTGAGCTTTCTTGCAAGATATCAGAAATGTCTATTGGAAAATACTCTATTTTATTTTGAATGCTTGTTAGAACGTCTAAGAGTAGTCTGGTTTTTACAGCAGAGCCGCTGCCAAGCTCAACTAATCTAATATCTTTAGAAATAAACTGGATAAGGTCGTTTCCAATTTTTTTTAAAAGTTCTGTTTCAGTCCTTGTCAAATAATATTCTGGCAGTTCACATATTTCATCAAATATGCTGAGCCTTTAATATCATAAAAAAATTTAGGGCTAATTGATTTTTCTTTTTGATTAAGACTGTAAGATATTTCTTTAGCAAAGGTTTTTTCAGATTTTGAAGAGGCTGGTTTAAAATAGCATAGCCTCGAATTTATTTCAAAATGTCTGTATCCTAGTGATTTTTGGAGAGTTTTTGTACTCAAGTGTGTTACGACCCGGTTTTTATACATAAATGCCTTATCCCAAATTGATGAGCGATATCCTCAAGGTGGAGAATCTCACAAAGCATTTTGTAAAAAAGGGATTTTTTAGCTCCAAGGCCTCTATTGTAAAGGCAGTTGATGATGTTTCTTTTTCGCTTGTGGAAGGCGAGGTTTTTGTTCTTGCTGGGGAATCGGGGTCTGGAAAATCAACTATTGCAAGGCTGATCATGAAGGCAATTGAAGCAAATTCTGGGAAAATAATTTTCCAAGGAGAGGAAATTGGAAATGATTCTAAAAGTCTTGAAAAAATTAGGATGTCGTGTCAGATGGTACACCAGGACCCATACGATTCTATCAATCCACGTATGAAGGTTTTTGATATTGTTTTAGAACCACTTGAAATTCATAAAATTGGTAATAAAGAAGAGCGACATAGACGAGTCATAGATGCATTACGTGAAGTAAGATTAGAGCCTGCTGATGAGATTGCTAAAAAATATCCACATGAGCTGTCTGGAGGACAACGCCAAAGAATAGTTCTTGCAAGAGCTCTTGTGTTAAAACCCAAAGTAATCATTGCAGATGAGCCAGTGTCAATGCTTGATGTGTCAGTTCGTGCAGAAGTGTTAGAGCTAATGGAATATCTTCAAAAAAAGCACAATATCTCATTTATTTACATCACTCATGATTTAGCGACTGCAAGACATTTTGGACAACGAATTGCTATTTTGTATTTGGGAAAGATAGTAGAAATTGGTAGAATAGACCAGGTTTTGTTGCATCCAAAGCACCCCTATACACAAGCTCTCATTGATGCACTATCAGAACCAAACCCAGATAATCTACACAAGGAAAAAAAGATTCGAATCAATGAGCCACTAGACATTGATGTGTATAAAGGATGCAGGTTTCGCGCAAGATGTCCATATGCAATTGAACAGTGTAAGGAAGAACCTCCTTTGGAGAGTATAGGTGATGGAAGAGACGTCGCTTGTTTTGTTAAGTTAGATTAATCCTTCAGTTCTAGATCTAAATGAATTTTTTAGATATGAAATCTAGATGGGGAAAACGCTAACCTACATCAACTCAAGCTTGTCTTGTTTTCCCCAAACAAGCGAGGATCGGGTTAGCACTTGGCATTCATTACAAATTTTGTATTTAAAACTAATTATGTAATCATTGAAGGCAATCGTTTGTCTTTGTAAGTTACAATATGAGAAACCCCATTTTTTGGATAAACACCATAGATGAGCTTTGCCTTTTCCACCACAGAGTCCTTTAGAGACACCATAAGGAATTGACTGCCTTTTGATCTTTCCTCGATAATTTTTGCAAGTTTTTCAGAGTTTGGTGCATCCAAGTGTGCATCTATTTCATCAAATAGATAAAATGGCGAGGGCTTGAGCTTCTGCAAAGCCAGTACAAACACTACTGCAGCAAGAGTCTTCTCACCACCACTAATTGAGGTAGATGTTCTTTTTGGCTTGTCTTTGAATTGTATCATGTATGTAATTCCAGATGAGAAGATATCGTCTTCGTTTTCTAGCTCTAGCCATGCATTTCCTCCTGTCATTTTTGAAAATATTACACGAATTTCCTTGTCAACTATATCAAAGGCATCTAAGAATGTCTGGCGTTTGTCCTTTTCAATTGACTCGATGAATTTTACTATGCTGTTTCGCTCTTCTTCTAGCTCGTTTTTCCTAGTAGACATGGAACGATAACCTGTTGCAAGGTCGATGTATTGCTCTGCTGCTCTTCGATTAATTGACTCTGATAATACTCGTTGTTCAGCAGAAAGTGCCTTTAGAATTGGTTCGACCTCAAAGGTTTCAATTGATTCTGTATATCCATAATGTGAAATCAGTTTTTGAATTTGGGATTCATTTTCTCCAAGCTCTTTTAAATCCCGTGAAAGTGCGTCTGATTGTCTTTCTCTGGTGCTGATCTCTTTTGTAAGTGAGTGCTCCTTATCATGTAGTTCGTGTAGTTTTGAATCAAACTCGTTTACTTGGGAAACTGATTTGCCCGAAGTGGAGATGAGTTCTTGTTCTTTTTCTCTAAGTTTTACTAGATTTTCACTTGTTGCGGCATATTCTTTTTCCAGGATTCGTAATCGGGTTTCTAGCTGATGCTTTTCCTCATTAAGTGAAACATGTTCTTCATGAAGGTTTTTGGATTTTAATTTTTCAGCAGTTTCCTGTGCTGTAAATTGTGCAAGCTCTGACTCTTTTTCTTTGAGCTCAGAAACTATGTTAGATTGTTGGGTTGTGATCGCTGATTTTTTCTCATTTAATCTTGATAATTCCTGTGCAATTTTTGTTTGCCTTGGATCTGAATAGTTTTCTGAAACGATTCTAATTCGTTCTTCTAATGATAAAACGTATGAATCTTGCTTTGCAATTTCTGTTTGTAAATATTCTATTCTACGCGTCAGGTGTGAATTTCTTGATGAAAGTTGTCCTCCCATCCTCGATGTAGAAATTAATTTTGTTTTCAAGTCTGAATAATTGTTTGAAGTAGTGGCAAGGCCTGTTTCAGAAATTGAAAGTCTATCGTTATAATTTTTTAAAGCATTTTCACTCGTTTGAGTTTGTACTTTTTACTTTGGATGTATTTTCGAAGTAAATCTATTGAGCGATTTAATCCATCAATCGAAGTACTCATTGTAATTATTTTGGTGAGCCTTGAGATTTTGGAATTAAAATCGATTACTACAGAGCCTGCTTTGGCCTCAAAAAATTCGCCTTCCAAGGTAACTGCTTTGTATCCAGTCTTTGATATGTTAAGGGCATCCTCCCTTGATTTTACTAAAACGACATTACCAAAAAGCAGGGTTTTGAGTGATGAGAATTTACCGTCACATTTAATGAAATCTGATAGCATTCCTATGATTTTAGAGTCTTTAGGAGGGGAGATTGTTAATTTGGGTATAGCATCAAGGGGAATAATTTTCAATTTTGGTAATTTTTTAGAGCGAACAAAGTCAGCAAGATTTAGGAGAGTAGTAAAGTCTTTGACAACAATTGCTTTGATCATATCTGAACTAACAGCTAATGCTGCACGTTCGTATTCTTTATCCCATGAGAGTATTTCATAAACTAAACCTTGTATGCCAAGTGCATCAGAGTCACTTTTTAGTTGTGAAATTGAATAATCTTCGTGCATAATTCCTTTTACTACTCTAATCTTTGTTTCGTATTGAGCAGTACTCTTGCTTGCTTTTTCTAAAATAAGACTTACATCATCAATATCTTTTTGAATCTTTTCACGTTGTTGATTAAGTTTGTTTATTCTAGTTTTTAGCTCATCAATTGCAGCTTTATGATTTACAATTACTGATTCAAGTTTTTGTTTTAAGCGTTCAAGATTGTTTGATTGTTGATCAAATTCGCTGTTCTTTATTGTGTTAAGATTAATTTTGTTTTCAATGTCATTTTTTTCAGATTCAAGTTTTGATAATGATAATTTTGCTGCATTGAATTTGCTGTTAAGACTTTTTATTTTATTATCTACTTCAAGTTTTTTTATAGATATTTCAGATTGCTCTCTTCGAACTTTACTTAATTCATAATCAATTGTTTTTACTTCTTCGTTAATACGTCTCCTTTCGTCATTTGTTTGTTGTATGGATAAACGCATTTGAGTGATTGTAGAATCAAGAGATTCTCTACCTACTTGCAATGTTTCTAATTCTGACTTTATTTCTGGCAGTCTTGTTTCAATGTGTTCAAATCTTTTCTTTGCAGTGTTAATTTCACTTTTTTCCTGTTCTGATTTTTGAATAGATTCAGTTAGCTCTGAATCAATTGTGGCTTTGGATTGATTGTAAGCGTTTACCTCATCCATGAATTTTTTTTTCTGAGATTCTATCTCATGTGCTTCTTTTCTAATTGTGGTGCGCTCCTCCTCAAATTTTTTGATTTCAGAGGTTAAGGCGTGAAAATTTCGCTCTTTTGATAGTTTGGAGACTTTGAGGGTTTTTAGCTTATTTGCAGACTCTATAGCATTGAATCTGTTTACCTCTCTAGTTAGCAAATCGTTCCTAAGTTGCTGGTTTCTTTCCTCTTCTAACTCGTCTATTCGCTTTTTGATTTCGCCCATTTTTGCCATGGCGACTTCTAATCTGCGATCTGCTTGTTCTAGCTGTTCTTCAGACTCTTTCTTTTTTTCGTCAAAATAGGAAAGACCGATAAGATCCTCAATTGACTGTCTTTTTTCTTCAGATGTAAATTCAGAAATTCTTGTAACTGTTCCCTGCTGTACTGCATTTAGTTGGTGCAAACCCGCATTTGCCATATCAAGTAGATCAATAATCTGGGCTCTGTGTGTCTGTTTTTTGTCAATATAGTAGATATTTTCTCCCTTATCATCCATCTCTCTTGTAAAAGTGACTGAATCAGAGTCAACAGGAATTTTTCTATCAGAGTTATCAAAGTGCACGCTGACCCTTGCCATCTTTGGTCCACGTCGGTCTCCCTCAATATCGTGTATGAGAGAGCGCAGCTTGTCTACTCTCATTGTTTTTGGGCGGTTTTCTCCAAGTGCAAAAATTATGGCGTCTAAAATATTGCTTTTCCCAGAACCGTTTGGTCCAGAAATTGATACTAGTCCAGGCTGGAAATCTACAGTTGTATTTTTAAATCCAAAGGATTTGAAACCAAACATTTCAACTTTTGTTATATGAACCAATATCAGAATTTTTCATTTGGCTAGAATAATCGAATACGAACAAGTTTAGTTGACTAGAAACTAGAATTATTGTAATTCTACATTCATGAAGCGCAGTTACCTAGACTAGGAACTAGACTATGCCGTTATTGGAAGAATTGTAGGTTTTAGTTACTTTCAATTAACTTAAGAATTTGTTCAATAAGTTGGAACTGGTTTGCACTTGGTTCCGTGCTAATTAATAGGAGTTCCGTTTTGCTGACTGGCATAGTGATTTGTTTTACCTTTTCATAGGCAGTTGTAGAATATTTAGCATCACCAATCCTATGCGAAAGGTTTCCACGAGCCTCCCATCTGCGTGACGCATAATACTGTGACATCTTGACTTCTTCTGGATTTAACAAGCTAGAAATATTTTCATGAGAACTTCCCGCCACTCTATCTCCATTTTGATTCAAGATAGCAACAAAACGAATTAGAGGGTCTAATTTCATTATTTCATTACACAGTTTATCATAATCCATACAGGATTACTATACAGGAACGATTAATAATTATTTTAAACCAAGTCTCCTATCAGACCATGCCCATTTTTGGGACAATTTTAGACCCATATTCTAGCCAGGTAAGGAAATGGTACAAAAAGGCTCTGGTTTCCCAGGCAGATTAGATTTTCAGATAGTAGAAAATTTTCTTAATTACCTTTAATGAATACCTCTAGCTCGTTTCTAGCATCAGGATCACTCATTTGTTTTGGAGGATGTTTCATCAAGTACGCGCAAGCCGATATTACTGGCCCACCAATGCCTCTATCAA
>C687J26657_10000056_pt1 | contig 22271 bp, 27 predicted proteins | sample RifCSP19_2_FD_26657 | JGI IMG/M metagenome (IMG submission 26657)
GACCACCTGGACGGCGCCCGGCCCCGCCTGACCGCGACCGAGGCGTCCGGCGACGCATCTCAGCCATCGCTCATTCGCTCCTCATCTTCCCCTCAGGTCCTGAACCCACCGTGAGACCGGTCCACCCGCACGGCGGCTCGCCTACCATGGAGCCGGGCGCGACGCAGGCGCCGACCATGAGCCCGATGCCCGGGATGACGCACTGACGAGGGATCCTGCGATGGGCGACGCGACTCGCATCCTGGTCATCGACGACGATCCGAAGATCCGGACCGTCGTCCGCCGCGGCCTGGCGTACGAGGGGTATCGCGTCGTCGAGGCGGCCTCCGGCGAAGAGGGGCTGGAGAAGGCGCGAGAGCACCTCCCCGACCTCGTCGTCCTCGACATCATGCTGCCCGGGATCGATGGCCTGGAGGTCTGCCGCAGGCTGCGGGCGACGGGGGACGAGCTGGGCATCCTGATGCTGACCGCGCGGGACGAGGTGAAGGACCGGGTCGAGGGACTCGAGACCGGGGCGGACGACTACCTGGTCAAGCCGTTCAGTTTCGAGGAGCTGCTCGCCCGCGTGCATGCACTCCTTCGCCGCCGCTCGACGCCCTCGGGCGAGATCCTCCGCTATGCCGACCTGGAGTTCGACGTGGACGCTCGCGAGGCCCGCCGCGGCGGGCGGACGATCGAGCTGACCACCACCGAATACAACCTCCTGCTCTTGTTCATGCGGCACCCGAAGAAAGTCCTGACGCGCGACGTGATCATGGAGCACGTTTGGTCGTACGACTTCGAGGGCGAATCGAACGTCCTCGAGGTGTACGTTCGGTACCTCCGCAACAAGCTGGAGGCGAAGGGCGAGCCGCGCCTGATCCACACCGTCCGTGGTGCCGGGTACGTGCTCAAGGAGTGATGGGGCTTCGACAGGGCCTCTCGATCCGGACCCGGTTGGCGCTCATCTACACCGGGTTGCTGGCGGCTGCGCTGGTCGCGTTCGGGTCGGGCGTCTATCTCGTCCTGCGTGGCGAGCTCGAGCGCTCGTTCGACGCAGCGCTGGTCGCGAACGTCGAGCACGCCGCGGGCGCGTTCGCGCTGGACGTGGGTCCCGATGGCCGGCTGCGGCCCAGCGATCGGCTGCTCGAGCAGCTCGCCTCGACCGGGGGTCGGGTCGTGGTCCTCGATCACGACGGGGTGGAACTGGCCGACTCCGCCTCACCGGACAAGGTCGCACTGCCCCTGACTTCGGGCGACATCGCGCTTGCCGATCGACATGCGCAGCAGGTCCGGGAGGTGTCCGTCTCCGGCGACGTGTTGCGGCTGACGGTCGAGCCGGTCGTGGCATCGGGCAGCGCCCCCGTCGGCTACGTCGCATGGGCCGAGTCCACCGCGGGGGTGCGCGGCGTCCTCGGGACGGTCATCACCGCCCTGCTCCTCGGCGGCCTGCTCGTGATCGCCCTGGCCCTCATGGCCGGGCTCACCCTGGCCCGGCGGGCGCTCGAGCCGGTGGCCAACGTGACCGAAACAGCCCGTGCGATCTCGCTGTCGGGGGACTTCGGGGCCCGCGTGGAGGCNGGGCAGCGCGGTGACGAGGTCCGGGAGCTGGCGATCGCCTTCAACGAGATGCTCGAGGCGCTGGAGCGGAACCACCAGACACTCCAGCGCTTCCTCGGCGATGCGTCGCACCAGCTTCGCACCCCCCTGACCACGATCCGCGCCAACCTCGATCTGGCACAGCGGTCCGACCTGGCCGAGGGGGAGCGGCTGGCCATCATGGCCGACGCACGGGACGAAGCCGAGCGGATGGGCCGACTCATCGCCGACCTGCTCTCACTCGCTCGCGTCGAGTCGGGCGCGCGCATGGCGTTCAGCCCGGTCGAACTTGACGCGGTCCTCGTGGAGACGGTGCGCCGCCAGCGGCAGGCCGCCGCACATGTCCGGATGACGGTGGCCGCGGTGGAGCCGGCCCTCGTCGACGGCGATCGCGACCGGCTCAGGGAACTCTTCGGCATCCTGCTCGACAACGCGGCGCGCTATACGCCCGAGGGCGGGAGCGTCACCGCCAGCCTCGAGGTCAGCGATGGCCAGGCATGGATCCGCGTCGCGGACACGGGGATCGGGCTGGGCGGGGAGGACCGCTCGCGGCTGTTCGAGCGGCTCTACCGCGGCACTCGAGCGCGGGCGATGCGACCATCCGGCACCGGGCTCGGACTGGCCATCGCGCACTGGATCGTCGAGTCCCACGGCGGGACGATCGAGCTGACGGGTCGGGAGGGCGGCGGCACGGTCGCGACCGTCTCGCTGCCGCTGCGATCCACGTGACGGCCGCGACGCGGCTGCTGGTCGTCGACGACGAGGCGCCGATCGTCGAGCTCCTCCGCGGTTACCTCGTGCGGGAGGGCTGGGACGTTCTCGCCGCGAGCGACGGGCCGACGGCCGTCGAGATGGCGCGCGAGCGAGCGCCCGACGTCATCGTCCTCGACGTCATGCTCCCGGGCCTCGATGGTTTCGAGGTGCTGCGGCAGATCCGGACCTTCTCCGACGCCTACGTGATCATGCTCACCGCCCGGGCCGAGGAGATCGACCGGATCGTGGGNCTGAGCGCCGGGGCGGACGACTACCTGGTCAAGCCGTTCTCGCCGCGNGAGCTCGTGGCTCGCGTGCGTGCGCTCCTGCGCCGCCCGCGGCCGGCCCAGGTCGACGGCGCGGAGCGCAGGGAGATGGGCGACCTGGTCATCGACCNCCCGCGTCGATCGGTCACGGTGCGNGGGANGCCGGTGACCCTGACCACCATCGAGTTCGACCTCCTGACGACNCTCGCGCGCGAANCGGGCGTGGTGCTCAGCCGGCAGCGGCTCCTCGACCGCGTCTGGGGCATGGACTACGTGGGCGACGAGCATGTNGTCGACGTGCACCTCGCGAACCTTCGCCGCAAGCTCGGGGACGATGCCGCCCACCCCCGCTACATCGAGACCGTCCGCGGCGTCGGTTTCCGGTTCAAGGAGGGCACCCCATGAAGCCGCCGTCCGGCCCGCGCCTCCGCACACGCCTGCTGGCCGCGAACCTCGTCGTCGTCGCCGTGGGCTCGGTGACCGTCTTCCTCGCCGTCGGCCTGGTGGCGCCCGGTGCGTTCGAGGCCGCGATGGGTCACGCCGGGTCCGGCATGGATGGCATGGGCGAGATGATGAGTGGCCTCGTTCGCGCCGCCTTCCGCGATGCGGTGCAGAGCGCGCTGGTGGTCGCCGTGGTCGCGGCGGTNGTGGCCGCGGTCGTCGTCAGCCTTGCCCTCTCCACGCGACTCTCGCGACCCATNTCACGGTTGGCCGAGGCGAGCGGGCGGATCGCCGCCGGCCGCTACGCCGAGCGCGTGGAGACGACGACGGGTGACGAGATCGGCGCGCTCGCCGATTCGTTCAACACGATGGCCGCCTCGCTCGAGGCGACCGAGCGGCGCAGGCTCGAACTCGTGGGGGACGTCGCGCACGAGCTGCGGACGCCGCTGACGACGATCGACGGCTACCTGGAGGGCCTACAGGACGGCGTCATCGCGCCGGGCGAGGGCACATGGACGCTGCTGCGACGCGAGACGAGCCGCCTGGCCCGGATCGTGGATGACCTCCAGGAGCTCTGGCGGGCCGAGGCCCGGCAGCTGCCCGTGACGCTCGAAGTCGTCGACGTGGCGAGCCTTCTGGCGGATGGTGCCGAGCGCTTCGCGACGCTGGCCGGAGAACGGTCGATCACGGTTCGCATCGACGCGCCGGCCGGGCTTCCGGCCGCCCGCGCCGACGGCGCCCGGCTCGGGCAGGCGCTCGACAACCTGCTGAGCAATGCCATCCGCTACTCCCCCGATGCGAGCGAGATCGTCGTCGCGGCTCGGACGCATGAGGGCGGGGTCGAGATCGCCGTGACCGANCAGGGCCCGGGCCTGACCGAGGAACAGCGGTCGCAGGTGTTCGAGCGCTTCTACCGCGTCGATCCGTCGCGCTCTCGGGCACTGGGTGGATCCGGCATCGGCCTGGCCATCACCAGGGCGCTGGTGCAGCTGATGGACGGCCGGGTCTGGGCCGAGAGCTCCGGACCCGGACTGGGATCGACCTTCCGCATCCTCCTCCCCGTGGCGGACTGAGGATCGTCGTCAGCCCTCGTTGGCGGGCTTGGGAACCCATCGCTGCGGGTCGTCGCGGAACGTCTCGGCGCAGGCGCGTTCGCAGAAGTAGTACGTCTGGCCTCCGAAGTCGACCACGACGGCGGTCGCCCGATCGACCTCCATGCCGCAGACCGGGTCGAGGGTGCCGGTGGCTGCCTTGTTCATCGAGTTCTCCTTTGCTCACGAGGCGATGCCGCGTCAGCTTCAGCGGACGACCTGAGAGCCAGGTGAGGCCGGGCTTGGGTCTCCCTGAGCGCCTGACGACCACGCGGGCGGGCGCGCCGTGTGGCCGTCCGCGCTACTTGACGAAACCTTGACGGGGATGCCAACGACGTCTTGAACGCCTTACCTCAAGGTGGAGCCATCGAACCTCACGGTTCTGGACTCGACAACGTGGAGATGGCACCGATGATGACCGGCTTTGACTGGGGGATGGGGCTCGGGGGGTGGGCCTGGATGATCCTGGGGATCGTCCTGCTCGTGCTGATCGTGTGGGCTCTCGTGGCCGCCCTGGGCGGGCGGGCGGCATCCTCGCCCTGCTGGTAGGAACGGCCGGCCTGGCCGCTGCCCAGGACCCGACACCGGCCGGCCGACCGGGCATGAACGGCGCNAACGGCATGATGAACGGCGCNAACGGCATGATGAACGGCGCGAACGGCATGATGAACGGCGCGAACGGGATGGGCACGATGGACGCCGATCACCTCGCCCTCATGACCGCCATGCACGAGTCGACGGCCGCCGGCGGCGCGTGCGATCCGGCCCTGATGCAGCAGATGCACCAGCAGGTCCAGCCTTCTCGCTGAGAGACCTCGATCGCGACGCCGGCCCGTCAGCGGGCCGGCGTCGCCGTGCTGTCAGGACGATCTCAGCCGGTCCTCAGCATCGTCTCATCTCGCGAAGACAGGGTGAGCTTCATGCGGCATCGCTCGATCCCTTTCGCGTTCCTCGTCCTCGTCTCCGCGTGCGGGGGCTCGACCGCGCCGACCGTACCTCTAGCGGCATCCGATCCGCCGGCCGGTGCATCGGCCTCGATGCCTGCGGCCAGCGGCCTGACCCAGACCAGCGAGGGTGGGCAGGTGACGGTCGTCGCCACCTGGGTTGGAGCACCGGCTGACACCACGTTCGACATCCAGCTCGACACCCACTCGGTGGATCTCGATGTCCTGGATCTCGCGGACGCCACCCTGCGCAACGACCGGGGCGAGACCCTCGCGGCGCAGCCGTGGGCGGCGCCCAAGGGTGGACACCACCGAGAAGGCGCCCTGACCTTCGATGGCGATGCGTCGCGCTTCCTCGCGGGGGCGAGGTGGATCGAGCTGGTCCTCGTGGGCGTCGGCGACCTGCCCGAGCGAATGCTGCGCTGGGAGATCGGACCATGACGGCGATGGCTCGGCCGCTGCGCCCGACGGTTCCGATCGGGGCCCGCTCGGTCGCCGCAGGGCTCGTGGGCGCAGCAGTGCTCCTGGGCGTCTATCTCGGCATCATCAGCCTGGCCCAGGGCGTCGAGCACGCATTCGCGCAGCTCGCCAGCGATGCCATCTTCGTGGGCCTCATCGCGGCAGGCTTCGGGACCCAGATCGCCCTGTTCGTGGAGCTTCGGACGCTCGACCGGCGCCACCGAGCGAGCGCTGCCGTCACGGCGGCGGGAACCGGAACGAGCGCAGCGGCGATGCTCGCGTGCTGCGCCCACCACCTCGTCGAGCTGCTGCCGATCATCGGCCTCTCGGCCGCGGCCGTCTTCCTCAACGCCTACAAGACCCCGCTCTTCCTGGTCGGCATCGGGATGAACCTGATCGGGATCATCGTCATCGGCCGCCAGCTCCAGAAGGCCCGGCGCGCCTGTGCCGTCGTCGACGGGGCCGCGCCGGCCTGAGCCGCGAACTTCACTCAGACGTGCTTCAGGTGGCTCTCAGCATCCGGCACCACGCTGGCGGCATGATCGCCCGACGGGAACTCCGGATCCCGATCTTCGACCTCGGCTGCGGTGCCGGCGCGGCGACGATCGAACATGAGCTCGCGCGCGCGCCGGGTGTCCTGCGTGTCTACGTCAACCCGGCGAATGATGCTGCGTACGTCGACTACGACCCTGCGCTGACCGGTCCCGCCGAGCTCGCAACTGCCATCGAGCGGGCGGGCTACCGCGCGGGAGCGCCGGCCGAGGATCGATAGGCGCCGGCATGCTGCTTGCCTGGCGGAACCTCTTCCGCGACCGGACGCGGTTCCTGCTCAGCGTCCTCGGCGTGGCCGTGTCGGTCACGCTCATCCTGCTGCTCGCCGGCTACCGCGCGGGGATCTACCGCCAAGCGTCGGCCTACCTCGACAACACGCCGGGCGCGGTGGTCGTGGCCGAGCGCGGGATCCGCGACTTCCTGGGCACCACGTCCGCTCTTCCGCCAACGGCGCAGGAGGCTGTCCGCCGAGCCGATGGCGTCGAGCGCGTCATCCCGGTCGTCTCGCAGTTCGTCATCTTCGAGCGCCACGGCCGAAAGGACGGCTTCTTCCTGATCGGCTACGAACCCTCCGCGGGAGGCGGACCCTGGCGGCTCATCGAGGGCCGCGAACCCGCCGCCGACGACGAGATCGTGGTCGACTCGACGACGGCCCGGCAGCACGGGATCGCGATCGGCGACCAGGCCCGCCTGCTCGACCGGGATGCCACGGTCGTCGGGTTGTCCGACGAGACCACGTTCTGGGCGGGCTCGATCGCCTTCGCCCGGATCACGACGCTCGAGTCGCTCCTCCGCGCCCCCGGCCTGCGGAGCTTCCTGCTCGTGACCCCCGAGCCCGGCACGAGCCCGGAGGCGCTGCGCGATCGGCTCGCCGTCCCGGGGACCGAGGTCCTCCTCAAGGCGGACGTGATCGAGAACGACCGGAAGCTCATGGCGCGGGTCTATGACGCGCCGATCGGGCTCATGGTCGGGATCGCCTTCTTCGTCGGCGTGCTCGTGGTCGGCCTCGTCATCTACACCGCGACGATCGAGCGGCGGCGGGAGTACGGAGCGGTCAAGGCGATCGGCGCCCGGAACCGGACGCTGTACCGGATCGTGACGACCCAGGCCCTGATCGCGGCCGCCGCGGGCGCCGTCGTCGGGGTCGGCCTGGCCTACGCGGCGGGCGCCGCCCTGATGGCCTGGCGACCGCAGTTCCGCGTCGATATCGAGCCGGCGGCGGTCGGCGTCGTGCTGGCCGCCAGCCTCCTCATGGCCCTGCTCGCCGCGCTCATCCCAGCCCGGGCCGTCGCACGCCTGGCGCCGGCAGAGGTCTTTAGGGGATGAACGGGACGTGGCTTCTGGCCCGGCGCAACCTGGCCCGCAACCGGGTCCGGCTGCTCGTCTCGGTCGGGGGCGTCGCGCTGGCCCTCTCGCTGACCCTCGCCCTCGACGCCATCTACGCTGGCGTCGCGAACCAGCTCACCGCCTACATCGATCGGGCCGGGGCGGACGTCTGGGTCAGCCAGGCGGGCGTGCGCAACCTGCACATGGTCGCCTCCTGGCTGCCCGACTCGGTCACCGAGGAGGTCCGCGCCGTCGACGGCGTTGCCGAGGCGACGCCGATCCTCTACTCGACCGACACCATCGCGGCGGGTGACGAACGTGCCGTCGCCTACGTCATCGGGCTTCCGGCCGGCGCGGGCATGGGTGGGCCCTGGAAGGTCTCCGAAGGAGCCGCCCGGCCGGGCCGGGCCGAGGTGATCGTCGACCGCGGCTTCGCGCGGAAGGCGGGCGTCGGCCTCGGCGACCCGGTGACGATCCTGGGCGGCGAGGCGCGCATCGTCGGCCTGTCGGAGGGGACAGCGAGCCTGGTGAACTCGGTCGCCTTCGTCTCGTTCGAGGACTTCCGCTCGATGCGCGGGGACGCCCCGGTGGTGAGCTACGTCCTCGTCAGAATCGCCTCGGACGCCTCGCCCGAAGGCATCGCGGCCGAGATCGAGCGACGTGTCNCGGGCGTCACCGCCCAATCGAGCACGGCGTTCTCGGTCGAAGAGCGGCGGCTCGTCACGGACATGAGCGCCGACGTCATCGCGATCATGAACGTCGTCGGCTTCGTCGTCGGGCTGGCGGTGGTCGCCCTCACGGTCTACGTTGCGACGCTCGCCCGGCGCCGCGAGTTCGGTGCCCTCAAGGCGCTCGGGGCGCGCAGCCGCTTCCTCTATGGCGTGGTGCTCGTCCAGGCGTCCCTGAGCGTTGCCCTCGCGTTCCTGGTCGGCCTCGCCTTCACGGGCCTGCTCGCCCTCGTCGTGCCGATGACCGGCGTCGACCTCGAGCTTGCCATCAGCGCCGCGTCGCTCGTCAAGGTCGGGCTGTTCGCGGCGGTCATCGCCGGCCTGGCCGCGATCCTGCCCATCCGCCAGATCGCCGGTCTCGACCCGGCGGTCGTCTTCCGGAGAGGAGCCGCGCTGTGATCAAGGTGACACTCGACGTCCGCGACGTCAGCAAGCGCTTCGGCGACGGCGAGACCGCCGTCCTTGCGGTCCGCGGGGTCAGCCTTGCAGTCGAGCCCAGCGAGGTCGTCCTGATCATGGGCCCGTCGGGTTCGGGCAAGACGACCCTGCTGTCGATGATGGGGGCGCTCCTGCGGCCGACCGAGGGCTCGATCCACCTCGACGGGACCGCGATCTCCGAGCTCTCCGAGGGACGCTTGCCGGACATCCGGCTCCGCCAGTTCGGCTTCATCTTCCAGGACTTCAACCTGCTCTCGGCCCTCTCGGCCCTCGAGAACGTCACGCTCGTCGCCGAGCTCGCCGGCCTGAAGCGTCGGGCGGCCCGCGACAAGGCGACGGCGCTGCTGACCGAGCTCGGCCTCGGCGAGCGGCTCGACTTCCTGCCCGAGAAGCTGTCCGGCGGCGAGAAGCAGCGGGTGGCCATCGCCCGGGCGCTCATCAACGACCCCGCGCTCATCCTCGCCGACGAGCCGACGGCGAACCTCGACTCGAAGATCGGCCACGAGATCATGCGGCTCCTGAGGCGGATCGCGAAGGAGCAGGGGCGCAGCGTCGTCATCGTGTCTCATGATGAGCGGATCCGCGACATCGCCGATCGGGTCCTCTGGCTCGAGGACGGCGCCTTCAAGGACATGGTCACGATGGTCACCGATCCGGTCTGCGCGATGGCCGTCGAACGCGAGCGGGCGGTGAGCGCGCAGCGCGACGGCGAGACCTACTGGTTCTGCTCGCGTGGCTGCCGGGACGAGTTCCTCGGCACCCGCGGTCGCGGCGGCGAGGCCGAATAGACGCGCCCGAGCGTCGTGGTCGTCCGCGCGTCCCGCACTACCCTCCGCTTGTCCTGGCGCTCCCGGACCGTTGTCGACACCACCGCGGTCGTGCCGAGCCCCCCTGAAATGGGCCGCGAGTCACGGGCTTTCGGGCGGGATGGCTCTCCGGATCGGGACGGCCCGACCGGGCATTCTTCGGCGCAACACCTCCGCTGCGAATGTGTCCCCGGGCGCTAGCTCCATCTATTTCCTGCCCCGCCGGCCCCTGACGGGACGTCTCATCGGGAGGGGACTGATGGCGCGGATCACGAGGCGGCGCTTCCTCCAGGGGTCGGCGCTCGCGGGTGCGGCCGTCGGGGCGACCGCCGGCCAGCGCCTCCTGTTCGGGGAGCTCGAGTCGGTGATCGCGGCTCACCCGGCCCTGGCGGCGACGCCGATCGTCGAGGACTTCGTGCCGACCACGTGCTGGATCGGCAAGCAGGATTGCGGCATCCTCGCCCGGCGAATCGACGGTCGCGTCATCAACCTGGAGGGGCAGCCTGAGCATCCCCTGAACGTGGGGACGCTCTGCCCGAAGGGGATGGCACAGATCACGGCGCTGTACGACCCGAACCGCGTGAAGACGCCCCTCATCAGGACGAACGCCAAGGGTCAGTCGGGCACCTGGCGACGGGCGTCGTGGAAGGAGGCACTCGAGCTCGTCGCGGCGCGGATCGAAGAGACCCGCCAGAAGGACCCGAAGCTCGTCCTCTGGCAGAANGGCCGCAGCAAGGCGAAGAGCTTCTACGACGACGCGTTCGTCAATTCGCTCGGGGCGACGAAGCTCGGGCACGGGACGTACTGCTCCGATGCCGGCTACCGGGCCCTCGAGTACACGATCGGCCTGACCGGCGTGCTCCATCCAGACTTCCGCGAAACCCGCTATCTGCTGTCGTGGGGATGGAACATCACGAACGGTGGCGGCAACAAGTTCTGCTGGATCACCTGGCCCCGCCAGATGCTCGAGGCCCGCGAGCGGGGGATGAAGATCGTCCAGATCGATCCTCGCCTGCGCGGCGCCGGCCCCTTCGCCGACCGCTGGCTGCCCATCCGCCCCGGCACGGACCTCGCGCTCGCGCTCGCCTTCTCGAACGTCCTCGTCGCCGAGGGGTACGTGGACGGCGAGTACCTCGCCCGGTACACGAACGCGGCGACACTCGTGAAGAACGACGGGACGTTGGTCCGGGTAGACGGCGTTCCGCAGGTGTGGGACGCGGCCGCGGGCGGCCCCGCCTCCCTCGAGGCGGCGAGCCAGCCCGCGCTCGACGGCGCCTACACCGTCGACGGCATGCCCGTCCGACCGGCGTTCGAGCTCTACAGGGAGCAGATCGCCTCGTATACGCCCGAGTGGGCGGCCGACGTGTGCGGCTTGGCGGCCGACGAGATCCGGCGCGTCGCCATCGAGTTCGGCCAGAACGCTCGCATCGGCAGCACGACCGTCGTCGGCGGCGTCCGCGTGCCCTATCGACCGGTCGGGATCGCCGCCTACCACATGAGCCAGCAGGAGCTCGGGTTCCAGGCGGTCCGAGCCATGCTGATGATGACGATGCTCGTCGGTGCCCCCGGGGCCGTCGGCGGCCAGATGGCCGACACGAGCTGGAAGATCGACAAGAACTACACGGAGCTCGACGAGGTCGAGGTCAAGGACCCGCCGTACGGGTACACCCTCAAGGCCAGCCGGTACTTCCCGATCAACAGCGGGTTCCCGGGGATGGTCGCGAAGGTGATGCTGGACCCGGAGCGGTACGCGGTGGAGAAGCTTCCCGAGGTCCTGATCACCCACTACGTCAACCCGCTCGTCTCGTTTCTCTCCCGTCGCGAGTTCATCGAGTCGTACGCCAAGTTCAAGTTCGTCGCGGACATCAGCCCGTGGCTCAGTGAGACCGCGGACTACTTCGCCGACGTCGTGCTCCCGGCAGCCACTCTCGAGAAGTACGAGGGCCCGAGCTCGGCCAACGACCAGTACACGGATGCCGTCGCCCTCCGCGTCCCGGTCATGGCGCCGCTGTTCGAGTCCCGCGGCGAGATCGACATCTACCTCGATCTGACCGAGGCGGCCGGCGTCCTCTACGGCGAGGGCGGCTACCTTGACGAGCTCAACAAGTCCCTCAAGCTCGAGCCGCCCCACGCCCTGCCCCTCGACAAGAAGCCGACACCACGGGAGATCTTCGATCACTGGGCCCTGGCGCAGGGGATCGAGCAGGGGGTCGCCCACTTCGAGACGAAGGGCGTCTACGTCAAAGGCCCGATGAAGCCGGCCAAGCGCTATGGCTACGTCACCGATCCGCCGTTCGGCGGGGTCCTCCACCGCTTCTACGGCGAGAGCCTCCTCCGCTACCGCAACGCGATGCAGGCCAAGGGCGCCGAGGAAGTCTACTGGCGCGACTACACGCCGTTCCCCACGTGGCGGTCGCTCACGGTGGACGCGTCGCCGGCCGACTACGATCTCTACCTCATCAGCTACAAGCTCATCGAGCACAAGCAGAGCCGGACGGGGTTCATACCGCTCCTCGCCGAGCTCGCGCCGCGGCAGCGATTGGACATCAACCCGCGAACCGCACGGGCGAAGGGCATCGCCGACGGGGATGAGGTCTGGGTGGAGTCCCAGAACGCCGTCACGGGCGAGACGCGACGCGTTCGCACGCGGGCGAGCTACACGGAGGCGATCCGGCCGGACACGGTCGGCATGCCGAACCATTTCGGCCTGTGGGCGGACCCCCGGGCCAGGGAGCGAGGGCCGTCCCCGAACGAGATCTACTACATGGGGGAGGGCTACATGACGAACACCGCCGACCAGTCCTTCCTCGTGAAGGTGCGAGTCGCGAGGGCTGAACGGTGACCGCCGTGGCCACGCCCAAGTTCGGGATGGTCGTCGACCTCGAGCGGTGCCAGGGCTGCCGGGCCTGCGTCGAGGCCTGCAAGGTCGAGAACAACACGTCACAGGGCGTCTTCTGGATGCACGTCTTCCGGCTCGAGGAGGGCGAGTACCCGGAGACGCAGATCAGCTTCCTGCCCCGCCCCTGCCAGCATTGCGACAACGCGCCGTGCGTGAAGGTCTGCCCGGTCGGGGCGCGCTACAAGCGGATCGACGGCCTGGTCCTCACCGACTACGAACGGTGCATCGGCTGCCGGTACTGCGTGGTGGCCTGCCCGTACGGCGTCAACTACTTCAACTGGAAGCAGCCGGCGCAGAACTACTACATGGACTGGTCCGACCCGGACATCCAGCCGGCCAGCGGGGGCGCGGTGCCGCCCTACCGGAACCCGGACCTCGATGGCCGGTACGGCTCCGAACAGAAGCGGGTCGCCGGAGGCGGTCACTTCCGCGGCATCGTCGAGAAGTGCACGTTCTGCGTCCAACGGATCGAGAAGGGCCTCCAGCCTGCGTGCGTGACGGTGTGCCCGGTCCAGGCGCTCGTGTTCGGTGACCTCGAGGACCAGGAGAGTCCGGTCAGCACGTACCTGCGGGGCAAGCAGTCGTTCCGGCTCCTCGAGGAGACGGGCACCGAGCCCCGGGTCCATTACATCGGAGGTCGGCCGCCGGGTACGGATGTCCGCGAGATCGAGCCACTCCAGGGGAGGGCGGGCACATGAGCGTCAACGTGTCGGGCCAGCCGCTCCCGCAGGGAATCGGTCGGGTGACGCCCGGCTGGCTCGCGGTCGTGGGCGCCGCCGCGGCGGCGCTGGCTGTCGGCCTCTACGCCTATTCACGGGAGGCATCGGAAGGCCTGATCGAGACAGGTCTCGGAGACCCGGGCACGGGGCGCGGCGTCGCGTGGGGACTCTACGTCGCCTTCGTCGTCTACTTCGTGGGCGTGAGCTTCGCCGGGATCACGATCGCCGCGCTCATCCGACTCTTCCGCATCGAGCGGTTGCAGGGGATCGCCCGGATCGCCGAGCTGCTCACGGTCGTCGCCCTGCTCCTGGCGGCCCTGTCGATCCTGGTCGATCTCGGCCAGCCGCTGCGGGGCATCGTCAACCTCTTCCTCTACGCCCGTCCCCAGTCCCCATTCTTCGGCACCTTCACCCTCGTGATCTCCGGCTATCTGTTCGCCAGCATCGTGTACCTGTACCTCGACGGCAGGCACGATGCGGCCATCTGCGCGCGGGTGCCGAGCAGGCTCCAGTGGTTCCACCGGCTCTGGGCGGCAGGGTATCGGGACACCCCGGCCGAGCGAGAGCGCCACCGACGAACCACGGTATGGCTGGCGATCGCGATCATTCCGCTCCTGGTGGTCGCACACTCCACGCTCGGGTTCGTCTTCGGTCTGCAGGTGGGCCGGCCCGGCTGGTACAGCGCACTCCAGGCGCCGGCCTTCGTCGTGCTGGCGGGCGTGTCGGGCCTCGGGCTCCTCATCGTCATCGCCGCGTTCATGCGGCGTGTGGGCGTGGCGCGGGAGAGGCTGGACGAGGCGGTCTTCAGCCTGCTGGGCCGGTTCCTGATGGTCCTCCTCATCGCGTACCTGTACTTCATGGTGGCCGAGCTGCTCACGTCCACCTATGCGGGCAGCCACCATGAGCAGCTGATCACCCAGGCGTTGCTCTCGGGCGAGTACAGCACCATCTTCTGGGCGTCGGTGGGCCTCCTTGTCCTCGCCCTCGGGCTCATGGTGTGGCAGGCGGTGACCCATCGCTGGAGCATCGCCGCGCTCGTCGCGGCCGGGCTCTTCGTGAACGTGGCCGCGGTGGGCAAGCGCTACCTCATCGTCGTTCCGTCGCAGACGCAGGGACAGCTGCTGCCCTACGTGCCGGGCTCGTACGCGCCCACGCTCGGGGAGTATGCGGTCGTCGTCGGGCTGTTCGGGCTTGGCGTCCTCCTGTTCGCGCTGTTCATGAAGGTCTTCCCGATCGTGGAGCTCCCGGAAGAGGAGGTGCCAGCCGGTGCGTAACGTCCTCACGGTCCTGATGGTCGTCGTCGGCTTCGCGCTCCAGGGGATCAGTTACTTCGTCCTGGCTGATCCCTGGGTCACCACCGGCATTCCCTCCGGCGAGCCGCGCCTGATCGCAGCACCCACGTTGTTCATCGCCGGCGTGGTGCTCGTCTTTCTCGCCGCCGTTCTCTACGAGCTCCTGCCCGAGCGACGGGGGCGATGACGGCCCGCTCAGGCATGAACGGACTGGCGAGGCTGCGACAGGGGCTCTACCGGTTCATCGCGGCCGGGCTCTTGCCGCCCGATTCGGAGCGCATGACCGCGCTCGCCTCGGCGATCGCGGTCATCGAGACGTCGACGATCAACGGATTCGCGTTTGCGACGTGGTGGCACCCGCTCGCCGCCGACCTCGACGATCCACCGTCGATCGACGTTCTGGAGGCCGACTACGTTCGCCTCTTCGAGGCCGGCGTGAGCGAGCCCCCGTGCCCGCTCGTGGAGAGCGCCTACCTGCGGCTACCCGGCGGACCCGGCGCCCTCCTCGTGGACCTCGACCGCGAGTATCGACGATTCGGCCTGGCGGCGAACCCGCTCGTCGCGCTGCCCGCGGACCATGCGGTCCTCCAGCTCGAGGCGATGGCGGCGCTCTGTGCGCGCGAGGACGAGGCGACCGAGCGAGGCGACGTCGTCGAGGCGAGGCGCGTCCTCGGTGAGGAGGAGCGGTTCCTCGACCGACACCTGGCGCGCTGGTTTCCGGTCATGGCTCGCCGTGGCGCCATGGTCGCAGGCGACGGCTTCTACGGGACCCTGTTGACGGCCGCGCGCGCCTTCGTGCACCACGACCGGGACCTCGTGGCCACCCTCGCNGGGGGCCATCGACTCGAGGCGGTCGGTTGAACGCGCTCGTCCTGGCCTGCGCGGACGGGATCCCGGGCCCCGCACCCGAAGAGTGGCTGTGGCTCCGGACCGCGGACGTCCGCGTCGTCCGGGGCCTCTGCCGGGACTCGGACATAATCGCGCGTCACGCGGACGGCGCCTCCAACCTGGTCCTCGCCTTCTGCTCGGCTGACCTTCCCCGCAGCCCGGTCCAGGCCGCGGTCCGGCGGGCCGGGCTCGACCCGCTCGGCGTCGAGGTCGTCGACCTGCGCGTCGCCGCCGAGGACATCGAGCGGCTCATCCTCATCCTCGAAGCGGCCGTCGCGCGGGCGCGCTCCTTCGCCGGGAGCGCGCCGGAAAACGCGAGGATGATCCTCCCCAAGGCTGTCACGCGGCGATCCCTCCTTAAGCTGAGGATCGCCGAGTATGTCGCGGTCCCGTCGATCGAGCCGTCGCGGTGCGTCGCCGATCGCGGTTGCCGGGCGTGCGTCGAGGCGTGCCCGCGCGGGGCCATCGCGTTCTCCGGCGCCGGGGTCTCTATCGACCCGGCACGGTGCGACCTGTGCGGGCTGTGCACGACGGCGTGCCCGGTCGAGGCGGTCGTGGATCCCACGGTCACGCCGGCGCAGCTCGACGCGCAGGTCCGGGCGCTCCTCGACCCGTCGATCGGGCCCCGGGGACCGCGCGGCATCCTGTTCACCTGCCGACGGTCCCGGCTCGTCGAGAAGACAGCCGGCTGGTACCCGGTGGTCCTGCCGTGCACGGGCATGGCGCCCGCCAGCTGGCTCCTCGCGCCCCTCCTGCTCGGCGCGTCGGCCGTCGCCGTCCGGCCCTGCACAGACGCCGGCTGCCCGCTCGGGCGGGACGAGGTCGTGCACGAGCGTGTCTCCTTCAGCCGCCGGCTCCTCACCGCGATCGGCTGGTCGGAGGATCGTGTCGGCGCCGCGCCTGGAGATGCCCTCCTCGCACCGGTCCCGGGGCCGGGCCACGCGGCCCACGACGTCTTCGCGCCCGGCGCTGCCGGCCACGTCCTGCTCGCGCTCGCGGAACGAGGAACCGACGGGCACGCCTTCGCTCTCGAGCATCCGGGCTCCCCGGTCGGGATCGTCGAGATCCGGGCGGACGCCTGCACTGTGTGCGGGATGTGCGCGCGGACCTGCCCGACGGAGGCGCTCGTGTTCGCGCCTCGCGACGGCTGCGTGGACATCACCTTCGACGGCGTCCGCTGCACGGCCTGCGGTCAGTGCGTCGCGAGCTGCCCGGAGGTGGCCCGTGGCGCGATCGCGCTGCGCCGGCTCGCCAACGGGGACGTCCTGTCACGTGGTGCCACGCGCCTCGTCGGATCGGATATCGCTTCCTGCCTGCGGTGCGGGCAGCCGGTCGCTCCGCTGACGCTGCTCCGCCGGGTGGCTGAGATCCTCGGTCCCGAGGAACGACGGATGACCCGGCTCCTCGAGAGCTACTGTCTGGACTGCCGCGCGATCGGGATCCCGGTCAGCGATGAGCCCCCATCGGCGACGCGCCACAGCGACGCAGGCGCCGCGATGACCATCCGGAACTGAGGATGACGACGATGCCGCAGGACGACGCCGGTCGCACAGTCAGCCTCGATGCTTGGCTCGAACGGTTGCGCGGGCAGCTCCCGGATGGGGCGACACTCGCCATCTCTCCGCGAGAGGTGACTGCCCTCCTCGACCTCGCTCGCGAGGCGGCCCACACGAGCGAGCGGATCGCGGCACCGCTCTCGACGTTCCTCGTCGGCGTCGCGTTCGGGGGCCTGCCGGGGGACGTCCGAGCAGCGCGGATCGCGGAGCTGGTCCGGCACCTCGAACAGGGCGACGCCGACAGACGGCTGCTCGCCTGGGCAAGCGCCGGCGGCGCCGGTCGATGACGGACCAGCGCCCGGCCGGCTATCCACCGACCGCGCGGTCGACGAAGCGGCCGCGGCGAGCGTGAATCTGCCGGCGACGACGAGCGGCCAGTTCGCGTTGAGCGGGGCGATCCTGTTCGCGGCGAGCGCCCCGCTCGAGCCCTGGAGGGCCGTCGAATGGTCGGCCGCGATAGTGCCCGGCCTGATCGTCGGAGGCCGCGCCTCACCGGCCGGGCTTGGAACTTCGGCCGGCCTTTCCGGGCCCCTGGTCAACGCCCGACGGCATCGATCCTCTGGCTCTCGCAGGCGTGACGACCGTCTTCTCTCCAAGGGGTGCGGAAGGATCCGGGGGACCGGGCGAGGGGTCCCCTGACCCCCCACGAACGGTCCACTCGGCCCGTGTGACGGGGTCGGACCTCGCAGAGGATGAGCGAGACGCCATCGTCAGGGCTCCCGGTCGCGGCGGCCCTGCGCGCCCTTCGAGGAGTCACGAGCGATGAAGAAGCATCANGCGGCCGGCCGTCGGCCCATCAGCGCCCCCTCCCAGCCTGCTCGGGTCNGCTGGAGCATCGATCGACGGATACGGGCCGCGGCGTTCGGCATCGTCGTCGTGGCCATCATCGGCGGCGGCGTCGTCCTCGCCGCAGGCGATCTCCTCGGCCAGCGGGGGACGGCGACGACCGCCGACGCCATCCCGGTGCGGATGAGCATGGCCGGCTTCGAGCCTGGCGTCATCCATGCCAAGCCCGGCCAGACGCTCACGATCGACTTCTGGACGACGGACGCGGCGCCCCATCTGCAGGGTGGCGTCCACACCTGGATCTCGCCCGAACTCGGGTTGGACGTGCAACTGCCGGCCGAGTCGCGGAAGCAGTTCACGTTCACGGCCCCGGCCACGCCCGGCGACTACGACTTCTGGTGCGACACCTGCTGCGGCGGTAAGGCCTCGCCCACGATGCACGGCACGCTCCACGTCGAGGCGTAGGGGATGCCGGAGAAGGCTCCCCACTACCACGATCCGGCGCCCGCCCCTGTCGATCCGGGACGGGCTGCTCTGCCCATCGCGGCCTCGCCCCTCCTGTTCGGCCTGCCCCGACCCGCCCTATTCCTCGTATCGGGGCTCGCGACCGTGGCGCTCGCGGCGACGGCGACGATCGTCGCGATCCCGTTCGACGGCGCCGCGTTCGGGGGGCTGACGGTCCCGACCGTCCTCGTCTCGGGCATCGCCGACGGGCTCAACCCGTGTTCATTCGCGCTCCTCGTCCTCTTCGCGACCTACACGCTCACGCTCGTCAACGCCGTCACCTCCGACGGCCGTCCGACCCTCGAGGCGCGGCGCCGGCTCCTGGGCGCCGGCTCCATCTACGTCGGCGCGGTCTTCATCACGTACTTCATCATCGGTCTCGGGCTGCTGAGCTTCCTCGGCTGGCTGGGACGCGATCACCTCGTGACGCGGATCGCCGCGGTCGTCGCGCTCATCATGGCCGTCTGGATGCTCAAGGACGTCTTCCTCCCCGGGTGGGGACCGTCGATGGCCGCACCGCACGCGACGCATGGCTGGATGCACCGGGCGATGGAGCGCGGCGGGCTGGCGGGGATGCTCATCGCCGGTGTGCTCGTCGGGATCTGCACGGTGCCCTGCTCGGGCGCGATCTACCTCGACATCGTCGCCGTCCTGCACGCCTCGGGCGGTGGCGTCACCGGCCTGGCGCTCCTGGCGCTCTACAACCTCGCCTACATCGCGCCGCTCGTCGCGCTCCTCCTGGCCGTCAGCGACCGGCGCTTCCTGGGCCGCCTGGGTCGCTGGAACCGGGCGAACAGCCCCTGGGTCAAGGCCGGTCTCGCGGTCGCCGTCGTGGCCATGAGCTTGGGGCTTCTGCTGACGCTCTGACGAGGCCCCGACGAGCGCAGCGAGGCGCGCCTGCCGCGCCCACCACCTCGTCGAGCTGCTGCCGATCGTCGGCCTCTCGGCGGCGGCCGTCTTCCTGAACGCTTACAAGACCCCGCTCCTCCTGATGAGGATCGGTATGAACCTCATCGGGATCGTCGTGATCGCTCGACGGCTGGGGCGAGCCTGCGCCATGGTCGAGACGGCAACCTCGGTCTGAGGCTCGCGCACCGACCGACCAGCCAACACCTGGCGCTCCCCGGGGACGCTCGCGCATCCGCGAGCGGCCCAGGTCCCAGCTGGTTCTTAGGCATGCTTCAGGTGCTTCTCAGCGTCCACTTCGAACGTGGGGTCCAATAGGGCCGTCGCTCAGGCGACAGGTGGGCACGCCGGGGACGGACCGGCAGAGGCGAACTTCGTGAACAAAGGTATTGGGCAGTCACCCAACGGCGCGATCGCCGGCGACGCGCGGAGCCGGGCCCTCGCGATCTGGCCCGGACTCGACCGGACGAAGCTCGCGCGGACTTGCGGCGACCCGAACCGGGTTGCTCGACTCGTCGAGCGACGAACATCGCTCCCGCGGGAGGCGATCCTCGGCATGCTTGGCGTTCGGCCGCCGANGGACGGATAGCCCGAACGGGGCTGTCTGGCAGCCAGATCGAGCATCCGGCGGCCGGTCAGGCGCGGCTTTCATCGTGCGGTCGGCCGATGCCGAAACGAGCGTAGAGGGGGCAGTAGCCGCGCGGACCGGTCACGACGAAGTCGAGGCCGAGGAGCGCAGCGCCGATCCAGGCCCAGGTCGTGAGCCCGCTCGACGTGAACCACAGGTTCAAGGCGATGACGGCGAGCAGCCCGCCGCCGACGATCCGGAGGACGCGCTCTACAGGGCCAAGGCCGCCGAGACGGGTGGAGGCGGTGGGTGACATGGTTCAGNTCCTTTCGTCGACCGAGACCTAGCGGGGTCCGAATACACCCAGGAGGATCGCGAGTGCCAGCCCTGCTCGAGCNGTGGGGCGCCGTCAGTTGGTCGCCGGCGATNCTGNCCNGGCTGNTCGNCCTCGGTGTCCTCGGAACGGGTCTCGCGTACGTCGCCTGGTTCTGGCTGCTCGACCGCGTTTCCCTGGTGCGGCTCGGAGCGGCCCTCTTCCTCATCCCGGTCACGGGTATCGTCGCGGCGATCGTCACCGGGGACCGCCCGGCGCCCGTCGAGCTGGCCGGGATCGCGGCCGTGCTCGTCGGGCTCGGGATCGTCTCGATCGGCGGTGCGACCGCGCCAAGGGCCGAGGACGCAGTCCGACAAGCCGTCTGACGCCTGGCACCGGGTCCGGTTCGCTCCGGGGACCCGGAACCAGCGATGCTCCGAGCGCTCCCGATCGGCGCCCGCGGGCATGTCTCAGGTCTGCCTCACCTCACGCTCAGCGTTCACGCACACCCTGTCGTGAACCAACGCGGGCGAGGCCCGCGACGTTGGTGCAGCGAGGACAAGGCCGCTGGAAATCGTAATACTACGGCAGTGTCGTAGTCAGCGGGCCCTCGGGTCGACGAGCCCACCAGCGCCCGACGAGCTTGCCGCCGTTCGTGGCCTTTCTCGCCGATCACGCGCGGGGCCCGATCCGAGACGACCCAGAGCCAGCGAGGACACGTGGACAACAGGGCAGCACGACGAAGAGCAGCCGCTGCGGACAGGCGCACGAAGGACCGATCGAGACCCATGCCGGGCGCTGTGGCGAGTTCCCCTACGGGGCGCGCCGGCGCGAGCGGGCGACCCGCGAACGCCCAAGCCGAATCGGTCGAGGCCGTCGAGCTGGAGGCGCTGGTCGTCACCCACTGGTTCGACTCTGGCGAGGGCGAAGAGCCGTACTCGGCGACCGTCCGCTTGACCGGACGGCGTGGCGGGATCCACGGGATGCCCAAGCCGCAAGACACCTTCGTGCAAGAGGACAAGATCGATGGCATCGTGCCCGGCAGCGGGCTCGTGTCGATCACCTCATGCGTGTATAGGCGTCAGCCAGGCGAATGGACCGTCAGCGCCGAGCTGCTCCGGCCCCGAGGTGATGCCGGACGCGGCAGACGCGTCACCGCCGAACCGATCCGTCCCGCTGCCTGGTCATGGCGCCGGTGGGCGCTCTCGACCGGCTCCGCCGGCACGGTGAAGACCCGCTGGGCGATGCTGGCACCCCTGGCCAGGATGCCCGGGGTCATCCCCGGGGTCTGGCCTGCCCTGGGCGTCCTCGGTGCCCTCGTCGCCCTGGTCACGCAGGTCGCCATCCTGGCCCATGAGAACGTGGCGGTCGGTCAGTTCCTGGTCGTGTCCCTGCTCGCGCTGGGGTTCGGCCTGATCGGGGCGAAGCTGTGGAACGCGGTCCTGCACCCGGGCCCGTGGCGGCAGTGGATCCAGGGCTGGTCCGTCGATGGATTCCTCTTCGTCGCTCCCGTAGTGGCGGTCGCCGCATTGCTCGCATTCGACCTGCCGATCGGCGTGTTTCTCGACGCCGCCACGCCGGGCCTGTTCTTCGGGGTCGCGATCGGGCGCCTCGGGTGTTTCTTCACCGGGTGCTGCGCCGGACGCNNCACCAGCTCGCGCTGGGGCGTGTGGTCCTCGGATCGCCGAGTCGGTGCGCGTCGCATCCCGGCCCAGCTCATCGAGTCCCTCGCCGGCCTACTCCTCGGTGCCACGAGCGCGCTGCTGGTCCTCGGTCATGTGCCCGGCGTGGACGGTGTCATCTTCGCGGCCGCGTTCGGCGCCTACGTCGTCGTCCGGCAGCTGCTCCTTCGGGTGCGAGCGGAGCGACGCGAGTACTCCTGGCGGCGGAGCAACGTCGCCTCCGCGGAGCGGTCGTAGCAGCGGACGAGGATGCTATCGGGTCGCCATCCGGGTGATCACGATCACAACCGAAACCCGCACCGAGATGACAGAGGCGTACGCGTCGCCGACGGCCGAGGACCCGGGATCGCCAGCGGCGGCGTCGCCGGCTGGCGACATCTCGACCGCCGCGCGCTCCCACGGCTCAGTGGTGACCGTGCTCGCCATGCTCCTCGACGGGATGACCGTAGCGATGTGGGTCCTTGACGAACGTGTCGTGGCAGGTGTGGCTGCAGAAGTAGAACGTCCGTCCCTCGTGCACCTCGGTCGCGGCCGCATCCTGCGGGCGGATCTCCATGCCGCAGACGGGGTCCTTCACCTTGTCGGCCATGGTTGGCAACCTCCTTGGGAGAGNGGATTGGTCACTCCGGTGAGCCGGCCGGTGGCCGGCCTCCGGTTCCATGATCGGGCGATACGCCTCCGGAGGCGATCGCTCGCGATGGCCCAGCGAGCGCGGCTGCCGTCGCACCGAGCGCCAACGCCATGCCGGCGCCGAAGAGCGGCCAGCCCGTCCAGGC
>C687J26657_10000079_pt1 | contig 19286 bp, 24 predicted proteins | sample RifCSP19_2_FD_26657 | JGI IMG/M metagenome (IMG submission 26657)
CCTTCTACTTTGGGTCTAGCTACCCTTATCCACTCTAGAATATCCGCTGGGAGAGTTGGTAGTTGGAATCTTCGAGTTCCACCATTTTTTTCTTGTAGATATTTGTTTGCAATAAATTGATGAGATTTGCCCCATGTAGAAAAGTTAAACGTCATCTTTTTTATCCCTCATTTTTTCTAGCTCAATTACTACGTCGCTTGTGGCAGTATTGACAAGGTTTATCTTTGCTGAGGCAAATTTGACAATATCTTCAATAGTTTTTAATTTTAGTTTAGAGAATTTTTCAACCAGTTCAAAGTTCCCAGCTTTCGTTGCTGCTTTTATGATTGCTTCAATATCTTTTTTGAAATCTTCAAGCGAATGAATTTGATTCTCTAAATTAATAACGGCGCGTTCCTTTTGTTCTTTGGCTCTTTTTAAAAAATCAACATTTTCTGAATCAAGTATTTCTTGCTTCCATTTGTTAAAATAACGAAGTACTGTCTTTATGTCATATCCTGTTTTTTGAGAAGTAACATAAGCAGAGTATGAGCCTTCAAAGTACGGTCGTAGCTGTCTTTCAATTTCAATTTGTTCATACTTGGTTGGTCTTCCATTAGAGTGATCAAATCCATCTTTAGTTACATCTTCTCCTGAAAGTTCTTGGCTTTCTTCTGTCATTTTGCTCTACCATACAAAAAATGAGCAGAAGTTGCTTTTTAGCATTTAATTTTGAATATCATGCAAAAAATGCATTTATACAACAATACGCTTTGCAAAATGCCCTCAAAAAAATACATAAATAGATCTTGTAGGATTTTTTAAAATTTTAATTTCATACCATTTTTTTCCATTTATTTTCTTAGCTTTATCATACTTTTTATGATGTATCCGGATGGGTTTGACTCGAAAAGTACGAAACCACAGATATTTTGAGAAAATGTACAAAATAACCTTTATTCATTAGGATTAGAAAAAAAGTTCCTAGACAATCTATACAGGATTATCACGCAATAGTTTTATCCATTAATTCCAAGAAAATATGAAAATGGCAAGAACTTTGTATGTACGTGAGATAATCACAATTCTCAAAGACCCACGATTATGTCCTACTTGTGAAAAAGCTGATAAATTAGAAGAAAACGTTATCTTTGAAAATATTTCTCATGGCAAAACGTTTCTTTGCACCCGTTGTGAAGCATTAACCGTAGTTACCCATCTTAATCTACGACGAGTTGAGCTAGCAACCAAAAAAGAAGATACAGTCATGNTAAAAGAGCCTCATTACATTAGAAAAGTTAGTTACTGAATCAAAACACTNCTCTATCTGAAGGTTAATAATATATCAAAATCTAGAACAAACAATTGGTTTGCACGCCAACAAACCTAGAAGGGCATTATCCAGCGATAATCCCTCTAGAAAGTTTCATACTGAAAACTCGTAAATAACAAAAATATATTTAATTGATTTTACCTAAACGAGTTGTTAATTGGCTAGATTGGGAAATATCTTGAATACCCACGTGCTATTTTCGGACTAGAGCAGAGAAGCTCGTCATTCAGGTCTGAATCATATAGTTCTTTGACGCCAATTGACTCTATTCCTCGTCAAGTTTTGTATCAATATCCTCATTTTTTTCAAATAAACTAATTTGTTCTAGCTCTAAACATTTTACACAAATACTATTTTTATTCACAACCTAGATGCCCTAGTATGGCTTCACGAAGAAGAGGTTCCAGAAGATCTAGAAGTAGACCTTCAAGAAGATCTGCAAGGCGGAGTTCAGGTGGTAAAGCTGCCAGACGCGCACAAATAGTCGCAAACAAACGAAAAAGCGAGCTAAAAAGAGCTGCTTTGAGAGTCCTAATTGTAAAGAGAGCCCTGAGAATAGCAGAAAGATCTGCTAGCAGGAGAAGATCTGCATTTAGGCAAGCTTTATCCCGTGCCAAAAGAGCACGATAAACCAGACACTCCTTTTTTATTTTTTAAGAACCAAAAAATCACCTTATAATTCCTAAACAATTTATGCACAAAGTAGATTGCTTATAATTTCTACCATATGCTTTTTAATAATTAATTAGATACCAAACCATGAATATACATTCCCGTACAATTACGTTCTCTGTAAATCGTAAAACTGCTGAGACATTTGATGCAATTTTAAATATTCCACCAAAAATGATACCAGATGCAATAAAAAGTAATGATGGATGGTGGTCATTTACTACCCTTCGGGGTCCAGCTAAACTGAAATTTTACGAAAACAGACAACTTGGCATATTAGATTATCAATTTGTAGATAATGAAGCCAAGTGGAATGTACCAATGAGGGTAATTTCTAACGGGAATGATTCAGCAGTAATTACTACTATCATCAAACCTGATGGAATTAGCGACCAATCATTTGATGAACGCATGATAGAAATAGAAAAAATATGGAATCTATGAAACAAATCATAGAACTACCTTAGGATATCATTTTTGAAACAAATAGAAATATAGACGCCCAAATAAAAAATCAAATAATGTCAACAATATCACTTAGACGTGATCATGATTTAATTGAGAAGGTCATAAAGTCTATGGAAACTACAATTCAACTTTTAGAATCAGGTAAAAAAATTCCTGAACCAATTTTACTTCCTGTAATAGATTTTTCTAAAAATTTTACTGACGTTTGTCATCATAGCAAGGAGGAAAAATCATTATTTCCTGCATTAGAAAGATCTGGCATGCCAACACACATGGGACCAATTGCTATGATGTTAATGGAGCACGAAATTACTCGAAAAATAGGAAATAAAATGGAAAAATCAACAAAAGATTACTTTGAAAAAGGTGATGCAACTGAGCTAATCTCTGACTTGAAAGAATATGTTGAACACGTAACACAACATCTCTGGAAAGAAAATAACCGCTTGTTTATGATGGCAGAAGCCAGACTACAGAATGTTGCCCAACAAGTAGATGATGAGCTAAATCAAATTGAGAAAATTAAACTAGAAGAAATAGGAAAAACAAGAAAAGAATATGAACAAATTGCAGAAGAACTTCACAAAAAAATCTCTCAAGATATTTCTTAGCGATTAGCATGACTTTGATAGATAACAAAAAAGAATTTCCTGACTGGGATTCTTACTACAAGGAAAATAATGTTGAGAAGATGCCATGGTACGAAAAAAATTTAGATCCTGATTTAGAATATGAAAAAAATCAACCCACTTGAAGTTTTTTTATGGACTTTTCGTCGAAATGAAAAAGATGTCGTAAATCTATATGATTCTCTTTCTGATTTAATGAAGATTACAACTGGAGGGGACATGCTAAATTTTGGCTTTTGGGATAATACCACTAGTACCCCTCTTGAAGCTCAGAACAACATGTGTACAATTTTTGGGAAAATGGCTCGATTAGCCTCTAATCAACACATTATAGATGTAGGAAGTGGTATGAGTTCTCCTGCANTTCAGTGGTACTCTAATTATCATCCAGCTGAACTAACCTGNGTCAACATTAACTTTAAACAATTACAAAATTCAATAAAAAATATCACTAAATCAATTGNCATTAAAAATAATGACNCTAAAAATTTCACCTTTCTAAACTCGACAGCTACCATGTTGCCTTTTGCAAGTGAATCCGTTGATCGAGTAGTGACTCTAGAATCTGCCCAACATTTTAAACCATTACGAAATTTTATCTCAGAATCTTATAGAATACTAAAAAAAAATGGATTGTTAGCTTTGGCCATCCCAGTAATGATTGAGAAACACATCACACCTATGATGAAATTGGGTCTGCTTTCAATGACTTGGTCTTCTGAACATTATAGCATTGATTTTGTAACATCTCTCCTTAAACAAGAAGGGTTCAATGATATTGATTTACAAAAAATTGGTTCAAATGTTTATGAGCCTTTAGCTAGATATTACATTGAAAATAGAGAATCCATCAAACCTAGAATATCTAGTCAGTATCCCTCATACGTTGAAAAGATTCTCTTTAAATCTCTTAACAAAATGAAAGAAGTTTCTCAAAAGAAAATCATAGATTATATTCTTATAACATGCCAAAAATAAAAAAATACTACAGAAAGTTTTTAATCCCCTGAACTAAAAAAACCCATGAAACGAATAGATGCAATGATTCCTAATATGAAGCGAAGTCATGTAGTTGCTGCTATTATAAAAGCAGGAGCAGGTGGAGTTACAATAGCAGAAACCAGAGGATTAGGATCTGGTGAGAGACCCCTTGTGGGTAAATCTAGAGGAACTGCAATGTATGTTGCAGAATACAATAGGACTGATACAATAACTACAATTGTAGAAGATTCACAAGTCGATGCTATAATCAAAGCTATAATGGAAATAGTACATACTGGAGTTAAATCTGATGGGAAAATCTTTGTTTCACATGTAGAGGAATCATATGATATCTCTACAGGTCAAAAAGGGAAATTATAATGACTGGTTGGCAAAACCACCCATTTAAAATTCAAGCCAAAACAGGTGAAACAATAGCTTTTTGCATGTGTGGTAATTCAAAAAATGGCCCTTACTGTGATGGTTCACATAAAGGAACTGGAATTTCTCCTAGTGTGATAACTTATGATACAGATACATCTGTTCATGCATGTGGTTGTCAACAATCAAAGAACAGACCAATGTGTGATGGAACTCATAAAACAATCAACGAATAAACTCTTCTAGTACTAATGAAGATTTATCCATAAATGATACAGTATTCACAATCGCAACTTGGTTGTTGCTTGGTTTTTGCAAGACATCTCTTATGCTGACCTGCCTGACACTGAACACAAATCTTTTCCAAATTCTCAACTGTAGAATATTTTTTTGATTGATCAAAACCAAAACCACCATCTTCAGGTCCAACCATATCGTAAATGTTATACACTTCTATTTTAGGATGCAGCAAGTGCTGTCAAGTTTATGACCTGGATTTAACCTAAATCTCAAATTTTCCATTTTAAGATTTTTCAGAGCTATCATCTAAATTCTTACTTTTCTCTTTATTTCTATCCCACATTCGCATAGTTCCCCTTAGCATAAAAAAACCAACTGTGATAGCTATAATTCCTCCAGCAATAAATGCAAACAGATTTACAATTTTTTTCATCAAGGGCATAACACCGATTCAACCAACTTTGAGTTAAGTTTACACCCTCAATTCTTGAAGAAAAATTTTAGCTTCAATTGCGTACATTAAATTACCCTCGCTTTTTTTCGCAATTGTGGTAAATAAGAAAAACATAGCCATTTGGATTGGGATCTTAGGTGGAGGAATTGGATTTTTCCTTTTTTACGGATATGTGGCTGAACTAATGCGGTAGAATTTCTGTAATAATCGTTGTTTATTCAAAATGGAAAGCTATTACTTTTTAATAAAAAAAGTTGATTTATGCCTAGAATAATGACACAATCCCAAAAATCACTTGCAAATGTTTGTCTTTTTTGCGGCGAAGGTTTGAAATCACCATCAATGTGTACATACTGTGGATTCAAATTTTGTGATGAACACAAATCTCCAAATGGTCATCAGTGCATTAAAACAAGATATTCTGAATATATTCGAAAAAGTCTTGGAGCTCATCCAAATGTTTCCAAAGGAAAATTCATAATTGTCTGTGAGATATGTGGCTTTAATACAAAAAAAGGCGTTCCAATTGAATACGCAGGTGAAGAATTAATTCAACACACCCAACTTGTTGGTTGTTCTGAGAAGGTTTTTCTTGATGAGGTAATAGATCTTGATAACAATCTTCCAATAGAATCTGTTTCTAGTGATGGAAATAGCAATGAATCTATTCAACCAACCAGAACAGTTCCTAGCCCAAGCAACGCAACATCTAATCAAGCATCAATTATTGATGAAATAGTAAAACTATCTGCTCTTAAAGAAAAAGGAATGATATCAGAACAGGAATTTTTGTACATCAAAAACGAACTTATCAAAAAAATAAAATAAATCAACTTTTGATATAATGAAATTCGATCTTATTAGATTCAATTGTAGGTTGTAAGCATAAAATTACAAACACAAAGATAACTTTTCCAATTTAGAATGTACATTAGGTATCCTCGCACTGAGATGCTGGGTGACATTCCCACATTTTGGGTGTGAGGGTACCTTAATCATACTCTAGTATGATTCCCCATGAACCTTGCGTTCTTGTTCTAAAGTTTTCTTTACAGCCTCAAGCTCTTGCTGAGTTCTTCGCAATTCTGATTTTATTGAAGCCATCATGGAACTTGCTGCCTCGATTATGCTTTTTGGAGAATCTCTACTACCTGCAGTATAAATTTGTGATTCGGTAAATTTTAACTCCTTTTTTGCAGATTCTACTTTTTCTTTAATCTCCTCATATTCAATCTGGAGTTTTGCAACGTCACCTAACTTTGATTTGCCTTCTTCAATTTTAGATTGAATTTCAGCAAATTCTGTTTTACATTTTTCCATTTCAGCTTTGAATGAATCAAGTTCTGATTTTGCTTTTTCAAACTTCTCAAAATCTAATTTGATAACATCATACTGTTTTTTTATTATCTCTAACTGTGTATTGGCAGAGGATATCTTAGATGATATTTCTTCATATTCTGTTTTCATTGAATCTAACTCAGTTGTTTTCTCTTTAACTTCGCGCTTAGCTGACATTACTTTTGCTATGACTGAATCATATTCTTCTTTTACAGTTGTTAATTTTTTTAAAATAGAGTCAAAAGATTCTGTTTTATCTTTAACTTCTTTTTTTAGATACTCAAGTTCAGTTTCAATCTGTTCTTTTTCAATCTCTTCTGGTTTTTTGATTGGTGGTGCTTCAGAGATTATCTCTTCTTCACCTTTTTTAAAACGATTAAAGAGCCCCAAACTAATCCCTTGAGCTTTTTGATTTCGGTAAGATGAACATTTCGTTCAACTTGGGCTATGTTTTTTTATAAACCGTAAGTAAAACCCTAGCCCCCCAATGATAAAGCCTGCCACAAACGCCAAGATGCCAAGGTTTGAATCTCCTGGATAAATTGTTGGTGCTATAATTAACAACAGCGCTCCAAAGATTACCAGAAAAAAACCTCCTCCTTTTTTGGGTCTGTTATGTTCAGCATGAACCAAAACTAAATCCTCCCATTAAAGATAACTAGCTAATGTTTGAGATACTTTTTTTCTACCAATATCTAAAATAAAAGGTCCAATTTTTGGACCTCTATTTGTTGAAAGGATGATTTGGTAAAGTATTTTGAAAAAGTCCTTTGGTTGAACATTATTTTTCTTTGCAATTTGATAAATCGTATTTTGTAGATCATCTGGTTCATCATCTGCTCCTAGCAGATCTGCAAGCTCCCCTAAGGCCTTTTTAGTTGCATCATCAATTTGAACATCGACTTTTTCTTGCAGATCAAAATCGTCTGCATAATTACCAGCCATAGTTATCAAATCTTCAATTTGAGGTTCGGAATTTTTCAGAACACCATAGTCGATGAGCTTTTTCATCACAAGATCTGTTCTTTTTTCTTTGAATATTCTGGATAGCTCAATTAGTAACCTATAGCTGACGTAGGGAGTCAAAGTCTTTGGGGTATTTAACAGGTTTACGTATTCATAAAGTCCTTTCATCTTTGTTTCTTTTGCAGGATTCTCAATCTTGATTTTCCCAAAGAAAATATTTTCAAGCTCATTATATTCATCCATAAGAGATGGTATGTCTTCAAATCCTAACTCACGTGCCCCAGAAATTCTTTTGTAGAGTAAGAGGAGAATGCTTTTTGGACTCCCATACTTTAACCATGTCTGTGATGTGACTACATTTCCTAATGATTTTGAAATTTTTTTACCACCCTTGTCTAAAAACATTTCATACTTTACATGATGCGGATGAGGAAATTTTAGAATTTCATCTGCAACCCAGTCATTTACCTTAACTGAATCCATAATGTCCTTGCCGTATGCCTCAAAACGAATATCAAATGCCTGCCATCTTGCTGCAAACTCTACCTTCCAAGCAAGCTTGCCAAGATCCTTTGTAACGTCAGCCTCTGCCTCATGCCCACAACCATTGATATTCTGAGACCCAATTGTTGCGTCTTTGCAGCGATATTTTATTTTCTTTTCATCAGAAATGTACTCAAATGATTCTGTTGTGTAAATCTTGTCGCAATTTGTACATACTGGAAAATATGGAAGATATTGTTGGAATTTTTCTTGGCCAGTAAGTTCTGATATTTTTTCACCAATTTTTTTGCTGTTTTCTAGAATTGTGTGAATCTGCTCTTTGAGTAATCCCTTCTCATAGGTGTCTTTTGCACGTCTAAAATCATATTTTATTCCAAGTTTATCAAGGCCCTCAAGCAAAAGGCTGCTCATATGCATCCCATACGAATCATGACAATCAAAGGGGTCAGGAATAGCTGAAACACTTTTTCCTAAATGTTCTTTTAACGAATCAGGAAATCCCTCTGGGATTTTTCGAAGACCATCTAAATCATCCGAATATGCAATTAGCTCAGATTTGTAGCCAAAATTTTCTAGTGCAAGTTTTACTCCATATGCCCTAACTGCATCACCTAAGCTTCCAATATGCGGAACCCCTGATGCACCTAGTCCACTCTCTACTCTTANTAGATCNNTATTTCGTCCAAGAGTTTTTTCTCTTTCAAGCAACTCATGAGCTAGNTTGTCAATCCAAGTTCCTTTGCCAATAATACTTTGTTCAGACATTTTTCGTCACTAGGCCAACTCTTTTGCCATGTATGGGCCTAAAAGAGAATATCCTAATTTTTGATAGTACTCTCTGGTACCCACACCACTAATTACCAGTAATTTTTTTGAATCAAATTCCTCTTTTGCAATTTTTTCAGCTTCATTCATTAAACTTTTACCCAAACCCGAGTGCTGTATATCATTTTTATTTTTCTCACCAATTTTTAATGACTTGCCATAGACATGTAACTCTCTTACAATACAAGTCTCCTGTGAAATTTCCTTTCTGTGTGCCATTTTACTTGGATGCCTTAATCTCAAAAAGCCATAGATTGTATCATTAGGATCCACATATGACAAAAAGACTTCACTCCCATCTGAAGAAGAATAATCTTCACGAATTAAACTCAAATGGGAAGAAAAATCACTGTTCTTTGATAATCCTGCCTCCCTGCATCTAATACATCTGCAAAAAAGATTTTGTTCTTTCAGATTTTTCTGAACAATTTGGCGTAAATTGCCAAGTTTTGGGCCTGCAATTATCTCGCTTGATGAAATCTCTCTTTGTACCCTCATAATTCTAACCCATGAAGGAACCTCTTTTTTAATTTCAGTTAAAACCCTTATCATTTCTTGATCTGCATATGGTTTGTAAACCCCATCTTTGTAATCTTGGTATAGTGGTGTTCCTTCCAAAACTAGAGAAGGATAAATCTTTAACATATCTGGTTTAAAGCGCTCGTCTTCAAAGAGCATTTTAAAATCAGCAATATCTTCTTCTGGGGTCATAGTAGGTAAACCAGGCATCATATGTGCCACAATTTTGTAACCTGCATCCTTTGCTATCTGAAATGATTCAACAACATCAGAAAAATCATGTCCCCTGTTTACAATATTATAAACTCGTTCGTGTAAGCTTTGAACCCCAATCTCAACTCTCGTGACCCCNTATTGTAACATCAAATCAACATGTTCTTGTTTACAATAGTCAGGTTTAGTTTCAATAGTAAATCCAACATTTCTAATATCTGCATGTTCATTGTTGGCCTTTGCTTCTTCTAGTGTAGAAGAATCAGAACCATTTAGTGCATCATAACAAGATTTAATGAAATTTTCCTGATAATCTTTTGGCATGAAAAGAAATGTTCCACCGACAATTACCAGTTCAAGTTTTGATAGATCATGACCATAGGCAAACAATTTTTTTAGCTTTGTTACAATTTGCTTTTTTGCGTCATATTGATTCTCTATAGCATTCATGGTTGATGGCTCTTTTCCAGTGTAGCTATTTGGCGTGTTAATATCCACACCTCCTGGACAATAGGTACATCGTCCGTGAGGACATGCAAATGGTTTTGGCATGAGTGCAACTACTGCAACTCCTGATGCTGTTTTTACTGGTTTTCTAAGTAATACTTTTTGTAATTTATTATAATCCGAACCACTCACTGTAGATAAGATCTCATAATTTCTTGGTATTCTTTCAAGTGAGTATTTTACACAGATTTTTTTGATTTCTCTTTTAACCTCCTTTTTGTTAGGCGCTGTAACTGTGAGAAGATTTTGTGAGATTTCAGAACATGCTCTTGAAAATATTGACTCTGATTTTTGCATTATTATTATTGTGATTAAAATCGGTCATAAATTCTTTAAAGTGGCGCTCAAACTATGGCACTTACCTTCTTCGTGATGGTCTTCTTTTTGAAACTCGTCTCTTTGTTCTACTTGTTGCCCTTCGTGCTGTCCTTTTAGTAGATATTCGTCTATTTCGTGATGACCTTTTCTTAACAGTTCGTCTCTTTGCAGCAGTTCTTTTCCTCTTTGCGACTCGTCTTTTTGGTCTTTGTTTTTTGGTTTTACGTTTTGACTTTTTCGTGGTTTTTGGTCTTGATATAGAACTGCTTGGATTTGTCCCAGTCATTCTTACCTTCAAATTTTTTAATTGTACTAATTCGACTTTGGCATTTGTGCTTTGACTGAGAAGATCTTGATTTATCGCAGGAAAATTTTTACCATATTTGTCATAACAGTCTTTATGAAAAACTCTACCTTTTTCATACATCATGTCTTCGCTAATAACACCTTTGTTACACACTACACAAAATGTCACAAAAGGTTTCGCCGGCACCTCGCTGACAAAACTTTCCATCATATCTGAAATCAAGACTTTATCTTTAGACGACATCCCACTTACACAATTCTAATTCTCGTGTAATTTAAGATTTTTAGATTCAATAAAGTCGGTTAATCCTAAAAAATGAATTAAAGCAAGGAAACATCTCTACTCTACTTTCATATCTTTATTATTTTCTGCACTTGGGCCGTGACTTGACGTGTTTTCATCAGACTTGTGCCCTCGAAACTCTCTCCTATAATCCATTTTAAGCCAAATCGGTGTAATTATTGTAGTAGCAGCTACCATCAACACAATCGTAGAATAAACACCAGAGGTTAGAACTCCTGCAGACAATCCAACTCCTGCAACTATTAATCCAACTTCTCCTCGTGAAATCATCCCTATTCCTACTCTCATTCCCTGAGTTCTACTTTTAAGAAAAGCCCAAGCGGGAAGCCCACATCCAAACAACTTTGTAACTACTGCAATTACAATAATTATTCCACTGAGAATTAAAATTTCCATATCGATTCCTCTAAAATCTACTTGAGCTCCAATTATTGCAAAGAAAAGTGGTGCAAAAATTAATCCAATCTTGCTGATAAAGCTTTCAACTTTTTCAAAAACTTTGGTTGTCGAAAGCGCCATTCCTACTGCAAAAGCACCCACAATTGGAGACAATCCAATGGAACCAGCAAGTGCTGCAGCACCAAAGAATGAAGCAGTTGCAATTCCTTCAACACTTCCCTTTGCTTTCCACAATCTTGGTGTGATAATTTTTGGAATAACAATAATTGATACAATTAGAATTACAGCAAAGAAACCAAGTATCTTTAGAACTGTGAATGTGACATCAAGAACATCCACATGTGTAACATCTCCTCCCAGAGATGTAACAACTGAGAGAATAGCAATTGCCAAAATATCGTCAATTACTGCGGCACCAATAATCAAACGAGCCTCTGCAGACTTTATCTTGCCAAATTCTGATAGTACTTGAATTGATATTGCAACACTTGTTGCTGTAAGTGCAGTTGCAATTAACATTGATTGGAATAAATCAAACCCAAATATTTGAAAAACAACCAGGCCAGCAAAGAATGGAGCAATTACTCCCAAGGTTCCAACTGTGAATGATGCTTTACCTCCTCTGAGAAATTCTTTTGGTGTCATCTGAAGACCTGCCATAAACAAAATTACAATTGCACCAATTTCTCCTAGAACTCTGATCTCACTACCTATCTGAAGCAGTGGTTCGCCATCAAAGACTAGGAAAGATCCTAGAGCAAATGGTCCAATAATCATTCCAGCTAAAAGCTCCCCCAAAACAATTGGAAGTTTTAGTCTAAGGAAAATCTCTGCCATTAATTTTGCAGCAAAAAGCAAAATTCCTACACCTATTATGATTTCAATAAAGTTAGTCTCAGCTACCAATGCATTCCCTGTTTTAGGTGATATGAACGGTCAATATAAGGCGGTTATTAGTTGAAAATTATCTCAAATTAGTCTAATAGATTATGCAATCCTTTTGGAATTTACAAAGACACCTTTTTTGTTTGTAATGTTTCCAATTTCCTGACTCGCAATTTTATGTTTACGAAAAATAGATTTTATTTTTGCAGCCTGATCTTTTGGTGCAACAACACAAAATCCAACTCCCATGTTAAATGTCTTGTACATCTCGTCTGTTTTTACTCCGCGCTCCTGTATTAATCCAAATATTGGAGGAGGGTTCGGCATACAATCCAAATTAAAACCAGTTTTTTTTAGTCGTAAAAGTTTGGTAAATGCACCACCAGTAATGTGTGCAAGACCATTTATCTTACATTTATCAAGCATCTCTAAAACCGGTTTTACATAAATTTCAGTTGGAGATAAAAGCGTATTTCCCAAAACCCCCACACCTTTTATTTTATCTTTAATTGAATACTTTGAAAGCAAAACCTTTCTTGCCAACGAATATCCATTAGAGTGCAAGCCAGTACTTTTTGCACCAATTATTACATCTCCTGATTTAATCGAATTTCCTAAAACCATTTGTTTCTTTGAAAGAAGACCTACTACCATTCCTGCAAGATCAAAACCAAAACCCTTTCCAGCAATTAGGTCTGGCATGATTGCAGTTTCACCACCAACTATTGGAACTCCAGCTTTTTTTGCACCCTTTGCCAATCCCTCAACAATTTTTTTGAATATTTTTTGATCGTTTTTGTTTGCTGCAATATAATCAACAAATGAAATTGGAGTTGCACCGACGCAAATGATATCATTAACATTCATTGCCACACAATCAATGCCTACTGTATCGTATTTCTTCATCATGTTTGCAATCATTACCTTCGTGCCAACTCCATCGGTATGAGTTGCCAAAAGATTGCCTCCGGAAATCTCAACAATTCCAGCGTAATGGCCAAACCCATGTGCAATTTTTGCTATTTTTGAGAGGCCATGAGTTGAAGAAATGATTTTACCTATTGCGGCCTGACTTTGTTTAATTTTTGAGACATCTACTCCTGCGCTTTTGTAGGTTATTGCCATAAATTGTGCCTGCCTGATGCGAGATTGGGATTTTGGTAATATGAATTCAAGTCAATCAAAATATTACATGTACATTCCGGCGTCTGTTTTCCTATCTTCTGAATATTTTTCAGAAAGTTCTTTAAAATCGACACCAAGTTTTTCTGTTTGTTTTTTAAGGTCTTCAGTGTCAATATTTGTTTGATATGCTCTATTTACTGCATCAACTAGAGTTGCAGCAGCTAAAGGGTCTGGCTGCGTGTGGTTTGCTTTTACAAGAAAAGACACACCTCGAATTTCACGCATCATGCACTCGTTGAGAATTCCGCCTGGCATTCCTGTAATGAACCCCTGTCGAATCATACTGATTCCCTTATCTTGCATTATTCTGCAAAGATCTTCTTCTGCTGCACAATACGCTTTATCATCATGACTATCACTTGCAACGCCATCTAGGATTACGATCTCATGGGATCCTTTTTGTTCTGCCCAATCTAATATTGCAGCTACTAATGTGTACAGACCTTCCATTCTTAATGTGATCTCACAAATTATTGCACAAATAGTTCCTTCTTTGTTTGAGTAAAAACGAAATGGATGTCTTAACATTCCATGAATAAAAACAGTTGATGGTGGCAGGTATTTTGATCTCATGTACGCAACCTCTTCCATTTTTAGCTTTTCAATAATATACCCAACAGATATTGGACCTGCCAGACCTGCACCAACAAATCCAGCAAAAACAATTGGAGAGTTGTAATCTACTTTTTTTATCTCAAATACTTCGGCTTCTGGAAATGCCCCCTGTTGCATTCTTTACGTCAAATTCTTGGGTCTAATTACTTTTATCAATACGACAGTGCCATCAATTCTTAGAATTTTCTAGCTTGATCTATCCTTGTTTTGAAAATTCTCTGTATCCACCATTCTATTTTGGGTTTAAAATGTCATTGTTTAGTCAGTTTTAGGCATAATTTTTAATTTAATTTTTTTACAGTCTTTGCTCGAATTATGACTGTTCTTAGATAATCTTTAGCTGTTGCATCTGATACTCCCAAATTCTTTGCTCTTTGGTATAGGGCTTGCTCATCTCGTTGTCTAAGATATATTTGTAAAAGTTGATTCAATCTATGTGATCTTCTCTCATCTGCATTCATATGGATTCATCTTTTACACTTGTTTTTTGCATAAACAAATTCAACATTGTCATGCCTTTGTCAGTGATTGAATAGATCATATTCTGTCCTACTGATTTTTTTTCAAGAAAGTTATAGTCAACACAAAGGTGCAGATAGTTAAGAAATGATCTTTTCATTCGTATTTTGGATTTTGAGTACAGATCAGAAAATGTCATGGACTCGCCTCGTACCTGATATAGTAGCTTTAGAAGCGACAAGGTGCTAAAATCTCGTGTTCGTGCTCTTACTGCATCTAAGATCTGCTCATCGCGCTTTATGATAAAATCCCCAAATTGGTCTGCTACCTCGACTGGAATGTAAGTTAATCGTGCTCTCATCATACGGTATTGGTACCGTACTTTACCTTATTAACTTTGAGATGAAGCTTTGTTGAACTATCTAGATTCCTTTTTTCAACCAGGGCGGTCTGATGTTTGATCGCAGGTAAGATCTACTTTGATTGTTATGGATGTAGAATGCTAATACGCTTTTATGATTTCGGTACAAAAATGACGCGTTGCAGAATTATAAATTGGAAAAAGAATTCATAGTTTGGATTGATGACATCAACACTGAATCTACAAGAAAAAATAAAAAAATATTATTTGGATTTAGTCTTGTCTTCTACTCCAAACATAGGACTGCGCGATAATATCTTATACATCAAGAAGACTAAGAAGGCAATAATTACAAAGTCAATTATATTTGCAATCAGGTCTCCATAGGCAAATGTTGATGTTACGCCAGTTACAGAGTTTGTTACGCTGTAGGATAATTCTTTCAAACTTCCTGAGGGTAAGGCCAGGCCTACTAAGGGATTGACCAAGTCGTTAACAAATGCTGTTATCAACTTTGAGGAAGCTGCACCTATTACGAATGCAATAGCCAAGCCAATTATTCCGAATGTTTTAAGAAATTCGATGAATTGTTGCATCAATGATTTTGGTTTTGGTGGAGGTTGCGTGTCAGACATTAAAAAACAAGAGAATATGGTCTCTATTTAAACTCCATGAAAAAATCAAAATAATCTAACAGGGTTATCCAAAATTCAGATTTTGATAAATAAATATATTTTATTTTTTCCATAACTAGTTTTTAGCTCAGAATTAAATTGGAATTGCTTTGATTCGTTCAGCCCTTACAGTTGGTGCAATTGAAGGCAACGATGCCCACTGTAAAACATTTTTTGAATCATTGCCTACTCCTGAAATGTTTTGTAACATTACTGGCAAGTTATGAACAATTCTAACCGATGTTCCAGGAGCTTTTACCTCTCCATTTTCAATAATTCGAATTCCACTTCTTGCGGTACAAGAAAAATCTCCTCGAGTTGGATTGACAGCGTACGTATACCAGAGCCTTCCAACTAGCAATCCTTTTTTGGTCTCTTTGATGATTTCATCCCTACTCATCCCATCCCCCAAAATTCTCATGTTATGTGGAGCAGGTACAGGAATGGGTTCTGCGCTTCGACCCATCGGAGAGCCTATTCTACTTGCATTTCCAGAAGGCTCTTTTCCTTCTTTGTAGGCATTAAACAAATCAGAATAAAGACCTCGAAAGACTCCGTTTTCAATTAACGGTCTTGGCTTTGTTGCAAAGCCTTCATCATCAAAAATCTTGCTGCCAATACCTTCAGGTGCATGTGCATCATCAATCAAATTAAAATTATCAACTGCAATTTTAGAATCAAGCTTGTCTGAAAAACAGCTTTTCTTATCATAGTAAGTTTTTAGACTAAAGTTTGATGCAAAAACAAAAGCCAATAACTCTCCCACAGAATATGGATCAAAAATAATACTGTATTCACCAGCTTCTGGTTTTTGTGGATTGATAGAACCAACACACATCTCTGCGGCATCAAACCCTACTGATTTAGCAGAAAAAGCACCCAAAGTGCGACAGCTTGCTTGTCCAATTCCAGAAACTGGTGAACTTCCTTCCTCAGAATCAGCATTAATGGTTCCAGAAATGTAAGTTGCATCATCAGCGCAATTCAGACCATTTGTATTTGCAATCTCTACATTTTCTGAAACTACATTCAGTGAACCAGTAATGTTGGATACTTTAGAATGAGAAGCAGCATTAATCATAGTTTGGGCAATGTCAGCTGCTTGGGTTCCAGTTATTTCAACTAGTTTTTTATCATAAAGTTTTTCGATTCTAGATGATTTTTTAAATTCAGATGGTAACGACTTCCAGAATTCTTTTGGCTTTTGTAGAGTAGATGAGGCTAAAGCCAACTCTACCATTTTGACTGCATCATCAGGATTGCTAGTACCAGCTGAAGAAATTCTTTTTTGATTAATAACACGCACTCCAAGGTTTTTGTCGTAGTTTTGTTTTATTTCAGCAATTTCTGAATCTGTAATTCGAACAGTTATGATTTTCTTTTGTACAAAGATAGCTTCACACTCTTCAATGTGTAAATTTTTTGCATGAGAAAGTGCCCTATCACAGGCAGACAATTAAGATCGCCTTGGATTTTTGTATTTGTATTTGTCGATTTTTATTAGTTCAAAATAAGAGCCAAATCTTTTAGCATCAACTGTATCAAGCTCATCTTCATACTCATTCTCATTTTCAAATGTTCTCAAAATTTGGTAATCGGTGCTTCGCTGCGCAGGAGTGCGATTTATTTCACGAACCATACGTCTAATCTCCTTTGGTTTGAGAAGCTGTCCATGTTGAGCCCCAGCTGAAGTCGAGATACTTTCGTTAATCAAAGTCCCTCCAAAGTCATTAGCGCCCCACATTAGCATTAGCTGTGACATCCTTTGGCCTTCTTTTACCCAAGACATTTGGATATTTTTGATATAGTTATTGAGCATGATTCTAGCTATTGCATGCGTCAAGAGTGCATCATTTGCGTTAGCTCCTTGTCTAATTCCTTGATGCAAATCATGCTTGTACATTGGTGCTTCATGATAAATGAAATTTAGTGGAACAAATTCAGTAAAACCTCCAGTTTCTTTTTGAATCTCACGAATCTTTGCAATATGTTGAACACGGTCATGTGGGCTCTCAATATGACCAAACATCATAGTTGATGTTGTTCCNATTCCTAGCTTGTGTGCAGTTTTAATAACATCGATCCAGTCTTTTACACTAATTCTACCAGGAGATATTTTATCTCTCATAGTTTGATCTAAAATCTCAGCCGCAGTACCAGGAAGTGTATTTACACCTGCTTCTTTTAGTCGCACAAGATACTCTTTTACTGAAATCTTCGACCTAGTTGCACCATACAAAACTTCTTCAGGAGAAAACCCGTGAATGTGAATATCTGGAAGCTCAGCCTTTATGGCACGACAAATGTTCTCATACAATTCNCCATCCATGTCTGGCGGAATTCCAGCCTGAATGCATACCTCAGTTGCTCCAAACTGATGAGCTTCNTTTGCACGCCTAACAATTTCTTCAGTTGGCAAAAAATATCCTTCCTCTTCTCTAAAGTCTCTGCTAAATGCACAAAATCCACATTGCTTGATGCATACGTTTGTAAAATTGATGTTGCGATTAATTACATATGTTACACAATCNCCAACTCTTCTTTTTCGAAGTTCATCAGCTACTGCCCCAACTAAATGAAAGTCCATTCCTCTTGCTTCATACAACCTTGCAGCTTCCCCTGTAGTGATTTCTTTTTCTGAAAGTGCACGGTCTAGTGTAGTAGCTATTTCTGGGTCCGCATCTTTGAAAAACACATCTAAATTACTTAGCGCCAATAGTTTTCTCCAACTAAATTAGTCCCATCATTGATTTCAGACATTTTTTCAACAAGTGATGATTCTACCATGGAAAAAAATTCTGGGTATACCGGATATCTACATTTTAACTCATAGCCTGCATTTTGTGAATTAACNTCAATAGTTTTTATCTCAGGCCAGGAAAACTCTGGATTTACATAGTCAGGAGTTAGTGGAGATATGCCTCCCCAATCGTTAATTCCCACAGAAAGGAATCTTTCATATGATGTNGGGGAAAGATTTGGAGGAATTTGCAAATTCATCTCAGGCATTATGATTCGAGTCAATGCAACCATTGTCTTAAAGTAGTTTTCCTCAGCTGACGGATGTTCTTTCATTATAGTGTCAGGTTTTGGATGAAAGTTTTGCAAGATAATCTCTTGAATGTTTCCGTATTTTTTATGAATCTCCTTGATCGCATAAATGGAATCAATTACCTCAAATGGTGTTTCTCCAATTCCAACTAGAACTCCAGTTGTCATGGGAATGCCTAACTGTCCTGCGTTTTCTAATACTTTGAGTCGTTCTTTTGGATATTTGCTTGGAGCAAGATGATGGGGCATTTCTTTTTCTGTTAAGCGCTCACTAACATTTTCAATCATGAGGCCCATACTGACATTTGATTTTTTTAGTTCTTTTAGCTCATGCTTTGTTAAATTTCCTGCATTTGTATGAGGGAATAATCCTTCTGCTAAAGCAATCTCTGATGCAAAAACAAGATATTCTACGGTGTTTGCAAAACCATTTTCTTTGAGCCAACTTCTTGCTAGCTCAAAGCGTTCCTCTGGGCGTTCTCCTGTAACAAATAATGCCTCAACACATTGATGTTTTTTTGCAAGCTTGGCAAGATTTTGCACATCCTTTATTGACATCATTGAAAGTTTTGATTCTCCAGGATCTGCTTTGTAGGTACAATATGTGCAGGTGTCGCGACATAGATTTACTAAATTAAAAAATGCCTTTTTTGAAAAAGTGACTACATTTCCATGATTTTTATTTCGTAAGATTTTTGCAGTCTCAAATATCTCTGCAGA
>C687J26657_10000114_pt1 | contig 16580 bp, 16 predicted proteins | sample RifCSP19_2_FD_26657 | JGI IMG/M metagenome (IMG submission 26657)
ATTGTTGCAATCTTCATTTCCTCGTAATTAAATCCTTGGTGTCCTCCTACTATGACAAAGTCCGATCTTTTAGCTTCTTCACCTTGAGTAAGTATGAGTCCTATCTCTGCTATTTCTTCTTTTAATGCTTGGCTGCCAACAACATACGCCTTTTTATAATCTAGTTTATAATGTTTTTTGAGGTAGTGTGCTATAGCCATTCCTGATGTAATTATATCTTGGGGACTTGCTGGGATGCCCATCTTATTAAGTTTTTCCGCATATTCGCGACATGATCCTCTTGGGTCATTCGTAAGGAAAATCACGGTCTTTCCTAGTCCTCTAAGTGTTGCGATTGTTTCTATAGCTCCATCAGTGGGTTTATCCCCGATATAGACCACACCATCTAGATCAATAATAAAGTGATCAAATAAATCAGCGAGTTTCATTTTATCTTTGTTTGATTATTTCTAGTTTCTGAGATAAATATTGGACCAATTGTGTAAAATACAAGGTCATTCCCCAAAAGCTATCCCCAAATGTATTCTTTAAGTAGTTCTTCTTTGTCTTCCTCAGAGGCTCTTCGCTTTATATGAATAATCCTCATCTCATCGTCCTGCACCATTTGAAGCCCAAGCAGGTTTAAAACATCTGTTGCAGCTTTTCTATAACCATCATAATACTCGGTAGTTTCGCCGGCTGCTCGAACGGTTGTTGTATCGAGATAAAGCGCTATTGCTGCGAACTCCTTTGGTACATCCTCATCTATCTCTAGGGAATAATCTTGAAGTGCATCAACCAAGATGTAACTTCTCCATGACTCTATTATTTTTTCAAATTCATCAACTTTCATCTTATTATCCCCTTAGGTTATTTGGTAATGATTAATAGATCTTACGTTCTGCTTTTAATTATAATACTTAAATATTAAAAGTCTAGCTTAGTTTAAAAATTAACCAGGCGGCTTAAACTCTACCACGAATTATTTAAGCACAATTCATAAGTTAGGCATTTCTTTTTTGAAGTAGCTTACTTGCTACAATTATATTGTCCCTCCCCGCAGACTCAGCTATCTTTACCGCTTCATCTAAGGTTAATTTCGATGAAATCGTTGCAAGCTTAAGAAGCATCGGAAGATTTACCCCTGATATGACCTCTACCTTTTTTTCCTCTAAAAATGTTAGACTTACATTTGATGGAGTCCCACCAAACATATCCGTGACTAGGAGAACGCCATCTCCGTCGTCTATTCTTTTTATAGTATTTTTAATCTTCTGTGAAAATGTTCCGAATTCCTCACGAGGGTCCAAAGATACGCCTTCCATTCTTACCGCAGATTTATCGGCAACTACAAATTTAACGGCTGAAATAAGCTCTTCTGCCAATTTCCCATGGGTTATAACAACAACTCCAACCATCGGTTCACCTCAGCTCTTAGAAATATCCCTGTGCCAAACAGTAGGGGAAACATGTTTTAATCTTTCTGCAATTTCAGTTGCAATAACTACGGAGCGGTGTTTCCCACCTGTACAACCTATGGCTACTGTGAGATAAGATTTTCCTTCCTTCTCGTATTTGGGTATTAAAAACCTTAAAAGGTCTACCAGTTTTTTTATGAATTTTCTAGTGTCTTTGTTCTTTAGGATAAAATCCCTAACCTTTTTATTCAAACCAGTTAGGTCTTTTAATTTTTCAATAAAGTAGGGGCTAGGGAGGAATCTTGCATCGAACACAACATCAGCATCGTAGGGGAATCCATACTTGTATCCAAATGAGAGGAAATTTATAGTGATCTTTCTCGATAAGGTTTTCCCAAATATATCCTGAATTATCTCTCTCAACTGATGAACGTTTAATTGTGATGTGTCTATTACATGATCGGCTAAAACCCTAATTTTAGAAAGCATTTTTCTTTCTTTTGTGATTCCCTTTAAGATGTTTCCATTAGTAGAAAGGGGGTGTTTTCTCCTTGTCTCCTTGTAGCGTTTTACAAGGGCTTCGTCAGTAGAATCTAGAAATAAAAGCTCTACCCAGCTTCCCTTTTCCTTAATCTCCCTAATCATCTCAGGAGCGCGTTCAAAAAATACTCCTTCACGTATATCAATCACAAGGGCTGTCTTCTTAATGTGCTCGGCGGAGTTTGAACACAGTTCAATGAATGTAGGAAGAAGTGTTGGTGGAAGGTTATCTACACAAAAATATCCGAGGTCTTCGAGCGCTTTTACTGCAGTACTTTTACCTGAGCCAGATAGGCCGCTTAAGATTACAAGGTGTGTCACGATCTTTCCTTTTATATCACGTCTTGCACTACGATCTTCAAATTTCTCAGCTCCGTACACACCAGTTGATTTTAATAATTGATTTCTTACAGCGACTTCAATAATAGTAGCCATGTTTCTTCCCGAACTTACCGGAAGAACAAGATATGGGAGATCAACCTCCATTACGGTAAAGCTATTTTGGTCGATTCCGAGCCTGTCATAGTCTGTATCTGGGTCCCAATGTGCAAGCTCTATTACCATATCGATTTCCCTCCTATCCATAACTGAGGCTGTTCCAAATAGGTCTTTTATGTTAATTATCCCTACACCTCGAATCTCCATAAGGTATCTTATAATCTCGGGGCCGCTTCCAACTAGTTTTGAGGTTCCTACTTTTCTTATTTCGACTACATCGTCTGTAACTAGCTTGGAGCCTCTAATTATTAGGTCGAGTGCGCATTCACTTTTTCCTATACCGCTTTTCCCTAGAATAAGGATCCCTAGGCCATGTATATCTATTAGGACTCCATGAACACTTACAAATGGAGCAAGCCTCTCTTCAAGTATTCCATTCAGGGTTGAAATCAGTCTCCCAGTGTGGAGCTCTGTTATAAATAAAGGCATCTCATTTTTGTTGCAAGCTTTAATTAAAAGCTCAGGTGGAGTGAGTCCCTTTGATATGATAATACAGGGGAGATCCTGCGATGAAAGAATCTCTGTGATCCTTACTTGTTCTGCGGGTAAGGATTTATTAATATAAGATATTTCCGTTCTACCAAGTATCTGGATCTTTCCTTCCTCGAGTTGTATATTTGGCTCGATCATTCTAAGCCCAGGTTTTTGAACCCTATTTGACCTTATCTCACGCCTTAAGCCGTCTTCTCCAGCAATGATCTTGATCTCAAGCTCTCCTCCCCAAGCGCTGTAGAGTTCTCGAACATCAAGGCCAGTGCCTAGCTTAATACTTTTCATCCTCTTCACTTATAATTTCATAGATCTCGTCTTGAGATTTGGCTTCCATGATTCGAGATCTAAAGTTAGTGTCTTTGAAGAGTCTAGATATTCTTGAAAGAAGCTTAAGGTGTGAACCTGACGAGTTTTCAGGGGCTATAAGCAGTATAAAAAGATGAGTGGACTTACCGTCAAGAGATTCAAAATCAATTCCTTCGAGGCTCCTTCCGAACGCAGCAATTATGTTTGGGAGACTGCTGAGTTTACCATGAGGGATCGCTACGCCAGCGTCAACAGCAGTGCTACATAGCTTTTCTCTCTCCATTAGAACCTCAACTAGTCTCTCAGAATTTATATTAGAGTAAAGGGATGTCACACAATCTGCAATTTCCTTTATCACTTCAGGTTTTGTCTTTGACTGAAGATATGGAATAACAGACTCCTTCTTTAAAGCATCTACTATTTTTATATCTTTTGTCATAATTGCTGCTTAGGTTTACCGGGGAGTAACTAAGCCTAAACCTCCCCCCTTTCTTTTATATACGACATTAATCATACCACTTTCGCTATTTAGAAATACTAAAAAATCCATTCCTGATATCTTTAATTGTAGTATTGCTTCTTCAACTGACATCGGCTTGGATTGTGTTTTTTCAACTCTAATATTATAAGTATCGTCTTCNATTGTACTCGATTGTTGGCTCCGAGATAGTGAAGCAATTTCCTCTTTCGATCTCATACCTATTCTTCTTTTTGTTTTAATCTTTTTCTCAGTGAGTCTTTTAAGTTGTTTTATAATGCTATCAATTGCCCTGTCAATCGCAGAGCGCATATCATCGGCTTCCACAGTTGAGGTAGTTTTAAGATCACCGCTATTTACAAATATCTCAGCTATGTTTCTAAATTTNTCCATCGAAAGGACTACCTTNACCTCCGAAGGGTTTCTTTCCGCTCTAATATATCTTTCTACCCTTTTTATCTTTCTTAAGATATGGGTTCTCAGGTGCTCAGCTCTGCTTTGTTCTATATGTCTGGTTGTTACTGTAACTTGCATGGTCTTTTCCTTTTTTTGCGACCCTCTCTGAGGAAGAGGGGATTTTTAGTATTTTTCTATATTTTGCGATAGTTCTCCGTGCGATTTTTATGTTTCTTCTCTCAAGCATCTTCGCTATATCTTCATCCGAGTATGGGCTTTCGGGTGATTCAGTGGTGATTATATCTTTAATAAGTGTCTTTATTTTTTCAAAAGATATTACTTCACCATCAGACATTTCTATCCCCCTAGAGAAAAGTGATTTAAGTTCTAAGATCCCCTGAGGTGTGTGAATGTACCTTCTACTTGTTATCCGGCTTACTGTAGATTCATGAACATTAATGTCTTTATCACGTGCGATGTCTTTAAGTCTTAAAGGTTTTAGATGATCACTACCGTATTCAAAAAAATCTCTTTGGTGCTCGACGATCTTTTTTATAATCTTGTTGACCATTTTTTCTCGCTCTTCAAGGCAATTTTTTATTCTTCGCGCGGCTTCTAATTTTTCCTTTATGTATTTCTTTACATCCGCTGAGATGCTTGCTCCCCGCTTAAAAAGAGTTTCGTAATACTGACTTATCCTTACTTTTGGGAAATCTCGATTTAGCTGTATATGTAAATCATTTCCTACTTTGTAAACATAAAAATCTGGGACAATGTGCTTTGCCGTATCCTTTAAATAAAATGGCCTTCCAGGCTTGGGTTCTAATGATGAAATAACTGAAGTTGCCTGCTCCACTTCTTCTGTTGAAACTCCAAGAGCATCAGCAATTTTTTTGTAGTCTCTAGTTGCGACCTCTTCTAAAAAACTATCTATTATTTTATTAACATTTTGAATACCACCGTTATATCCTAGCTGCTCAGCTTGGATCTTAAGGCACTCCTTGAGGTCTCTTGCGCAAACCCCCGGGGGGTCAAAGGATGATTGCATCTTTTTTAATACACTTTCGACTTTGTCTATGTAACTCCTATCCGTATTTATGAGATTTTCATAGGACACTTTCTTCTCATCTTCCGATGCGTTATTGATTAATTGGTTAGGAATTGATTCAATTTGATGCTTAGCAAGTAGTTGTGCGATTTCTTCTAGTTCTATCTCTAGGTAACCGTTTTCGTCTGTATTGCCAACTATAATGGAAGCAATGTGTTTTTCTTCATCTGAGAAATCTGAAAGATCGAGCTGCCATTTTAGGTAATCTAAAAGCGACTCGGGTGCACTCACTTTATTTTCCCATGGAATTTCATCATCTCCTTCTTCGATAAACTCTTTAAAGGGCTTATAATCTCTCTCTCTACTGCCGAGGAGCATATTTTCATCAGGTTTAAACTCAAAATCTGGCTCGTTAGAATCTGTGTTCTCTGTGCTTTTTTCTTCAGCCTCCTCCAGTAATGGGTTTTCGATTAGTTGTTCTTCAAGATATTCCCTGAGCTCAAGTGTTGTCATTTGAATAAGCTTAAGGAAAAGCTGTAACTCTTGTGTAAGTATAAGACGCTGTTCCTGAACGAGCCTTGGTACGATCTTTGTATCCATTGGTTTCATAACAAATACCTTAGCATTCGAGGCACATGATATCGGAAACTATATATCAACAAGAATAAATATGCTCACATAGAATTCTAATGCCCCATTTTTGTAATCTTACGACTTAAAATGGATAATGTTACCAAAATCATACCAGTATATAATTTTTCTGTAAAGGAAACACTCATAGGATATAGTAAAAATCCAGCATTTAGAATCTACGAGTATTTTAAGTTAATTTGACTTGCAAATTCATTTGCTTTATCGTTAATCAATACTAGAAGGAAATCTACCTTCCATATGTCAGAGAGAGATAAAGAGAAGATTCTAAAAGAGGCATTACAATTAACTCGTGTAGGCCGTTATGATAAAGCTATAGAAGAACTCCAAAAGTTACTAAGACTCAACCCTAAGGATACAAGGGCACTACAGAAGATTGCTGAGCTTCAGTCTAAAAAAGGTGATAATCAAGAAGCCATAAAAACCTATTTTAGGCTTGCCGAACTCTATGAAAAGGATGGGTTCATTGACTTTGCCATATCCCTTTACAAGACGATTATAAACTTGGATAGTGGATTATTCAACGTTCACCTGAAACTCGGGGAGCTATTTTTACAAAAAAATCTAAGGAGCGAGGCTTTGGGTTCTCTCCAAGCAGCATTTAAACTCTGTCAAGACAAGAAGATGGTAAAAGAAGGTATTGAGGTTTTGAAACAGATGGTAATAGCAAACCCTGAAGATGTTTCTTCTATTGAGAGGCTTGCTGATCATTACTACTATGATGAAGGGAAATCAGATGCCGCAAAAAACCTCCTGCATAGGGCTGCCGATATACTGAAACGATCCTCTCATATTGACAAGGCTCAGAAGCTTTATGAACGTATTTTAAACATGGATTCAAAAGATGAGTTGGCTCTCAGAAGACTTACTGAGTTCAATGTTGAAGATGGGGCAGTGAATCAGGCGGTTGATATTTATGAAAGAATGCTAAGATATAACCCTAATGATTTTAAAATTCTTAAAAAGGCAATCGAGGTTTATCGTGGTCTTGGAGATATAGAGAAGGTGAAAATATATTTAAGAAGGCTCGCCAGTGCTTATAAGTTAAAGGGTGAATATGCTGATATTAAAGAAGTATATAAGGAGATTCTCAGTCTTGACCCTTTTGATCCTGAAGCAATAGATTATATAAAGCAGGGAAAAAATACAAAAGAGTTAGAAATTCAAAACCCTCATGAGAAACAAAAAGAGTTGGTGATTCAGAAAGAGTTGGTCAATGTAGAGGAAATAGAAGAATTTTCATTCTCAGATCAGTATCATTCCCAAGTTGATAAATATGGTAAGAATAAGGATAGTAATCTAGAAAATGTTTTAGATGAAGAAGATAATGCTAAAGAATTAGAAGGTTCCCCAACCCACTTCAGTGATCACCAGGAAATATCCTCCCAACTTACGCTAGNTGATAGCAACNTATCTGAGATGGAAGTTGTGGATAAGACACAGTTAGAAGAGATAAAAGAAGGTGAGGCAGAAGTATTGGGTGTACTCAATAATAAGGGTGATAATCAGGAGGTTGAGGAAAGGAGAGAAGTTACTTCCGAGCTAAATGGTTTAAGCTCAGCAACGTTAAATAAGATAGGAGAAAGCGAATTCTTTGAGCTAGGGATGATGCATAAAGATAAGATGATGTTTGAGCAAGCTGCCTCGGAGTTTAGAAAATCTATAATGGAAGGTTATAAAGTTTGGGAGTCCTACATGATGATAGGTATCTGTTTCCTCAATAGTGGGGATGGCAAAACAGCACTTCAGTGGTTTCAAAAAGGTCTTTTCCTTGAAGGGCTTCTAGTCGATCAGATTATCGCTCTAAAATCCGGTTCTGCTATTGCGCTTGGCATTTTAGGAAATTACTCTGACGCTATTAAGGTTTTAGAGGGAATTGTGGTAGAATACGGGAAATATGAAATGGGGTAGTAAGAGTTCTTTTAAAGCCATTATACACGGTATAAAGAGGGATGGAAATTCAGCCTTTTGGGAAGGTGCTCATTTTTCTCGGCATCTTCTTTGCTCTTCTCGGATTATTAATAATCCTAGCCCCCCAATTACCATACATCGGGAGGCTGCCTGGAGACATCTATATAAAACGCGATGGTATAACCATTTACTTTCCCATAGTTTCATCGATTCTAATAAGCATAATTCTGTCCTTGATTCTTAATTTTATTTTCGGGAAGAAGTAAGAAATAGGTGAGTATTTAATCCAGTAATCCCATTTTTTTCATTCGGTATCTTAGAACTTCTCGTGTAACGCCAAGCATCTCGGCGGTCTTTTTCTGATTCCAATCATTTAGATCTAATGCTTCTCTGATAATCTTCTCCTCTATCTTTGTGAGTGATGCNTCATCAAGAGGGATTTCTAGAATCATCCTACCCTCAGATTTCTCGAGTTTTATTTCGTCTTTGCTCTTTTCTTCAAGCTGAAGATGTCTAGGATTTATTTGTTTGCCTTCACTTAAAAGCACCGCCCTTTCAATTGTGTTTCTAAGTTCACGGATGTTTCCTGGCCAATGGTAGTTCAAGAATGACTCTCTTACTCCCTCTGGAATATAGGTTATATCCCTGTGAGCCTCACTATTGAAATATGTAACAAAGTAATCGGTAAGGAGTGGAACATCCTCTTTTCTCTCTTTAAGTGGTGGCATCTTGATGTTTATTACATTTAAGCGATGATACAAATCCTCACGGAAAATGTTTTTGCTTACTAACTCCCTGAGATCATGGTTAGTTGCAGCAATCACCCTTATATCCACTTTTATATCCCTTGTTCCTCCAATCTTCCTGAATGTTCTCTCTTCAATTACCTTTATAAGCTTTGCCTGAAGACCAAGACCCATATCACCGATTTCATCAAGAAAGATTGTTCCACCATGTGCAAGCTCAAAAATCCCTTTTTTCATCTTCTTTGCATCTGTAAATGCCCCTGCCTCATAGCCGAAAAGTTCACTCTCAAGAAGTGTTTCTGGAATGGCAGCGCAGTTTAATTCTATAAGAGGTTTTTCTGCTCTTACCCCATTATAATGAAGGATCCTTGCAGCTAGCCCCTTTCCTGTACCACTTTCTCCAGTAATAAGAATCGTTTTGGGATCGGTATCTGCGAGTTTTTGAAGCAGGTAAATAATCTCTTTAATAGATTTACTTTTCCCCATAAGGGAATTAAATCCATATTTTTCTTGTTCCCTATTTGTTGCGGCGATGAGATGTCTTCTAAGTTCGATGGCACTTAGTGCATTTCTTGTTATAACTTTAAGTTTATCAATATGAAAGGGCTTCTCAATAAAATCATAGGCACCTAGTTTGATAGCTGATACGGCTACCTCAATACTTCCATATCCTGTCATCATGATTGTAGTAGGATAGGGTTCAAGTGAAGTTAGGCTTTGAAGAACCTCAAGACCGTTTGTATCAGGGAGTTTATAATCAAGAAGAACTAATGCAGGGCTTTCTCTTTTTGCAACTTCAAGACCATCTTTCCCCGTAAAAGCCGATAACACACTGTATCCTTCTTGAGAAAGGGCCTTCTCAAGTTGCTTGCATAGAAATTTTTCATCATCTACTATAAGGATAAGCGCATTCACTTTTTGATTATAGTTATCCCATTTTAAAATGTTTTTGTGTGGTTTATTCAACTGTCAAATTCGTAGGAATCATAATAGTAAATCCAGACCCCTTACCCTTTTCACTTGAAGCAAGAATTTTACCTTTATGTATTTCAACAATTCTGTTAGAGATAGAAAGACCTAGCCCNGTGCCATACTCCTTGTTTGAATAAAAGGGTTGAAAGATTCTCTCTTGCTCATCTTGTGTAAAACCGCAACCTGTGTCTGAAATTTTAATTCCTATATAGTCATCAGAATTTTCAGTTTCAATAGTAAGCTTTCCCAAGTTATCCATTGCCTCAACGCCGTTGATAATAAGGTTTATAACTACTTGCTGTATCTGCTCAGGGTCTACCCAAAACCTCTCGGTACAGTTAAGTCTCTTCTCGATGCTAATACCTTTCTCCTCAGCTTTTAAACGCACTATACTAAGAGCTCTTTCTACGATCTCATTCGGTTCACACTCAATCAGATTTAGACTTCGAGGAGAAGCGAGTTGAAGAAGCTCTCTAATGATACGCTCAAGTCTTTCTAACTCCTTTAAAATGTCAGATATCGTTTGCTTATACTCAGTGTTTTGGGCTTCGTCCTTCATTAGTTCTAATGCTACAGCGATCCCTGAAAGCGGGTTTCTGATCTCATGTGCGATCCCCGTCGCGATTTCTCCTATTGTGGCAAGCCTCTCTGATTTTAAAAGTTCCTTTTGTTTTTCTTTTATTTCCCTTGTAGCTTCTTCAATTTTTATCGCAAGTACTTCATTAAACCTTCTTGTTTCTTCAAGCAGGTTCAAGTTTTCAACGTTTTTCTTCTTGAGTTCCTTGTGATGATATTCGATATTTTCAAGCATGGCGTTAAACGCCTTTATGAGCATATTAATCTCACTACTGCTTGTGTTCAGGTTGTTTACTCTATATGAGTAATCTCCTAAAGCGACAGATTTTGCAGCGCTTACTAAACGATAAATAGGTTTTGTTATAGCTCTTGGAACAATGAATGTCAGTATTCCCCCGAATAAAATAGCTATNCCAANAATTGTGAATATGTTTATGTATGTGTATTTTACTTGTTCATCAGAAATTTTTATCGCCTCAACTAGCATATCATTTTCAAAGCTGAAGAGGTGCTGCTGCATTCCTTCTTCCTTAATTGAACGAAGATTTGATAAGGTGTGATATCGCCCTTTGATATTTGACGCCGTTTTGTCAAGCTTATATACGTTGTAAATAGAGAACCCGCTTATAACTACAATTAGTAGGAACATTAATACATATCCCAGTGTAATTTGCTTGTTCAATTGCATACTTAGACTTAACCTTCTTTCGTTCTTAAAGGGTTTGCTCAAAATTCTACCAGTTTCTTCAAGATAATGCATGATAAAGACCTAATGTGCCAAATATTGCAAAACATATGCCAGTGTGATAGGAAACAGAGAAGATATTAATATATTGCTTTAAAACTAGTAATGATAAATTCATTGACATTATTGCCTAATTTTTTGTGTAAATTTGCACACCTTCCACAGTGTAATATTACACATTTGTTCCCTTTTTTATTTTCATAAACCACTTTTCCTATTTAAAACCTTTTTAATCTTGATTCTTAATAACATTAACCCTGTTGGCATGATCATTGCCTATAAATAATAAAGAATTTCAGTGAAGATAGAAATAAATTATGACAAGATTCTTTATAGCACTAATTTATCTTGAATTGTTATAAATTAAACTAAAACCGCAGGAAGGGAGGTGACTTAGAATGCTCCATACTTACTCCATCCCTCCATTCGGGCACCTCCCTTCATATAAATAGATTTTTTTAGCCGATAGGTTCTTTAAATCAATTTACAATTTTTCATGAACAATTAGTTGAATTTTTTATTTTATTCAAGCAATATATTTTCGTCTTAGCTTCTAGATTTGCGTATGCAAATTGATAGTATTCACTTGTTATGGTACGAATAATTAGGTAGAAGGCAGACGGATAATGAAACTGGTTTGGATTTTTGGACTGACAATTTTTATAATCTTTCTTGGATGTGTTGCTAGCTCGGATCAGGTAAAGGAAATCTATGAAAGGCAAACTATGTTAGAAACCCAAATTGAGAGTTTATCTAAGGATATTCAAGAAATGGAGAAAAAAAGAGATCAACAAATAACTAAGATCCAGAAAAACATTGAACAAGTTTATTCAAAACTGAACAAAAGATTGAGTAAATTAGAGAAAACAAGTGGATCTGAAGAAGCTGATTCGTTAGGCTCTCCTCTAGTTGAATCTCCTGACGCTTTGTATTTAAAAGCGGAGTCCTATTATCAAGAGGGTAAATATGCTGATGCGATTCTAGAATTTCAGAGATTTGTTGATACTTACCCACGAGATAAAAGGGCTCCGACCTCATATTTAAAGCAAGGACTTTCTCTTGTTAAAATTGGAAGAAAAGATGAAGCAAAGTTTTTTCTAGAGACCCTTATAGATAAGTTTCCAAAGTCTGAAGAGGCTAAGACCGCGAGGGAAAAGTTAAAGGAGCTTTCGGGTTAAATAATTAACCATTCTGTATTATTTTTGGATCTCTTCGATTTATTCTCTCTGCTGTCCTCTTAGCATCTATGATTGCGTAAACCCATAGGATCAACCCTATTACTGTATAGGCAGCTACGATAAAAAGGGTCGAGTTATCCGGTTTTGAATCTAAGGACGAAATTAACCCTTCAAGTGGCTTAATCAATAGAAAATTAACAACCGTATTTAACGCTATGAGAGCTATTCCCTTAAGTACTTGATTATTGTAGATTTGTCCAAGCCCGGGGAATATCGCCGAGAGTATGAGTGCAAGCTTAGGGTTTTTTCTCCGTTTTGTCTCTTCTGTCATATATGGACGCTATACTTGAGTTGCGAAGATTTTGAAGTAGATAATAGGATTGACATGATGAATAGTCTATATCTATGTGGCCATTTATAAGAATTTCAAATTAGAAACCTAATTGAACTATAGAAAGACTGATTAAAAAAACTTAATTTATTATTATTTTTTCTTCATTCTCTCTATATAAGTTCCACTTCTAGTATCAACCTTTATTAGATCGCCGACGTCAATAAAGAGAGGCACTGAAATTATTACTCCTGTTTCGAGTTTTGCAGGTTTACTCCCACCTGTTGCAGTATCACCTCTAAAGCCGGGCTCAGTGTGAATTACTTGAAGGTCTACCGTTATCGGTAGCTCTACTCCCATCGTTTTGCCTTTATAGAAAAGGATATTCACCTCTTCCTGTTCCTTTAGAAACCTTACTGTCTCTCCTAGATTGTTCTCACCAAATGCGTACTGTTCAAAGGTTTCGGAGTCCATAAAGTGGAACCCAATCTCATCCTTGTAAAGAAACTGCATCTTTTTTCTTTCAACATCGGGCAAGTTAAATGTCTCCCCTGATCGAAAGTTTCTTTCTTGGACAGAGCCAGTGACTATATTTCTAAGCTTAGTTTTTACAACGGGGCTTCTCTGAGCCATCTTCGAGTGATGATATTCGAGAACCTCCCAGATTCCCCCTTCGAACTCGATTTTAACCCCCTTGTAAAAGCGGCTAGTATCGGTAACTGCCATTTATTAATGCCTCCTATGGTATGATTTCCTCTTCCACCAATCACCGTGTTTTCTTTCATCGAATATAATAAGATTCAAGATTTCTCTGTCGTTTTTATTTTTACAAATCCTCGAGGCAGCTTCAAGGAACAGTCTTTCTACTTCTTCACCTATCTGCATAAAAAAACAAACTCCATTCCAGCCAAAAAATCCTGCTGCTCTACCTATAGTTTCACCGAATCTTTCTGCTATTTCACCGCTTTTTTTAGGGGTTACAAGTCCGAGCTCATCGAGTCTCTTTACAGCCATCATCGTATGCTTTCCCTCTTCCCTCATAAACTCCTCAATTATTTCTGTTTTTTCTTCCGTTGGATCAAGCCTTGAAACAGATTGATAAACTCCAATAGTCATTCTCTTGGAAATGTAAACTAGTTTCAGTAAGTTAGTTGTCTTCATTTCCTAATTGGACTGCGTCTGCTTGCTTTTGATCCTCTTCTGATGATTTTTCTCCAGGAATTTTATATTCCTCATCGACCCAAGTACCAAGGTCTACGAGTTTGCATCTTTCGGAACAAAACGGCCTCCAAGGGTTCCCCTCCCATTCTACAAACCTGACGCATCTTGGGCATCTAACCTGCATTAATTTGAAATTATGGCTGAGGTAGTATGATAAATCAAGTTAAGATTGGGACTTCGATGAAAGTTTAAGTTCGTTAAAACTGAACCCAGCAATGTTCATAAGTACCTTTTCTGCTTTTTTGTATCTTTTCTCTCTTAATAACTCTGGTATCTCGGACATTGCAACCTGAGAGTATATGCGTCTTCTCTTTTTGACTGGGAGGCTTCGACATTTTGTTCTTATAGCTCCCATAATATTAGTAAATATTTCGTATTCTTTTCCCAGAATTGTTTCGAGATTCGACCTAAGTCTTTTTGACAGTGCAGGACTAGTACCACTTGTGGAAATTGCTAGCAAAAGGTTACCACGCCTCAATACACTTGGTACTGTGAAATCAGACAGCTTAGGTTCGCTAACTATATTAACTAAAGCTCCGAGTTTTCTCGCTCTTTCTCCAATGTGGCGATTTAATTTTTGGTTATCCGTTGATGCGATGATGAGATATGCTCCTCTTAGATCACTTGGTTTGTAGCTCCTTGATTTATAGGTGATTTTTTTATTAACTGAAAGCCTCTCTAGCTTTGGAGTAACACGAGGGCTTATAACTATTACATCTGCTTCACATTCTAGGAGTGATATAACCCTTCTTTCCGCAACCCTTCCACCTCCCACAACTAAGCACTTCTTGCCCTTTAAATCCAGGTTAATAGGGTAATACTTCATATTCAATCATTTCTTTATATTAGAGAAAATATCTTCAATGAGCTCACATATAATATGACCGATAGTAATATGTAGCTCCTGAATCCTCGGCGTTGACATGGAGGGCACGTTTATATTACAGTCAACTAACTTCTTGATTTCTCCTCCATCACTACCTGTAAAACCAATGGTTTTAAGACCAATTGATTTTGCTATACTAAGGGCTTTTACAATGTTTTTGGATCTGCCGCTTGTTGATAATCCCCATGCAACATCTCCCTTTTTTCCAAGTGCTTCAATCTGTCTTGAGAAAATGTTTTCGAACGAACTATCGTTTCCAATTGAGGTGAGAATTGATGTGTCTGTGGTAAGTGCTATGGCTGGGAGAGCATTACGCTCCTTTAAATATCGGTTTACAAACTCTGCTGCAATGTGCTGAGCATCAGCGGCACTTCCACCGTTTCCAAAAATCAAGATCTTTCCACTTGATTTAAGTGATTTCTCAATAATATTTACAGCCTTTATAACTTCTTTTGTTGCTTGTTTTGCAAAGACGAGTTTAAGGTCGGCACTTTCTCGGAGTCTTGAGATGATAAATTCCTTCATATTCAGGACCTCTTAAACATCTTTTCGAGTTCCTCATAGGTTAATTCCTTTGCCACAGGCCTTCCATGTGGACAAGAGTGTGGAAACCTGGCGCAATCCAGGTCTCTTAAAATGGCTTTCATCTTTTCATGATTCAACTCTTTTCCAGCGCGAATAGAAGAATGACATGCCATAGTTGAAATAATATGATCCATTCGCTCACTTAAACCCTTTTCTTTTCCTAGCATAGAAAGCTCTCCAATAATGTCTTTTAATAGTTTTTCAAGATCGGCACCTTTAAGTAGTGCGGGAATAGATCTTATAAGAAAGGAGCTCTTTCCAAACTCTTCCAACTTTATCCCAAGAGACGCAATTTCTTCGCTATACTGTCCTAAGAGTTCAACCTCGTCGGGAGAGAGTTCAATTAATAACGGAAAAAGTAGTTCTTGAGTCGAGTTCTCTTGTTAAATAGGCATCCTTAAGCCTCTCGTAGTTTATTCTTTCATGCGCCGCATGTTGATCAATAAGAATCATCCCCCTTGCGGAGGCACAGATTATATAGAGCTCACCTAGCTGTCCTATTACTTCTAATGTAGAGAAAAAACCCTCTTCCTTAAAAAGGTTTTCTGGTTTAGCAACATCGGAACTTGAGGCACTCTTGATAACCGGTTTATGTGATGTTGCCATTTCATCCCCTTTTGTTTGTACTTGGTTATTTGCTATTTTTAATGCTGTATCTTTTTCAAGTACTTCAGAAATTCCTCTCTCTAAGAANGTTACTTTGTGCTGATTTTGAGTAACCTCAAAAATTCCTCTTCTTTCAAAAAATCCGTGTACTGCATTCTCAATCCTTGAATGGTAGTCTTTTATCCAAGGAGCATTTCTTAGCATCTCTGATACTGCGGCTTTTATCAGGTCTCCTACAACTCTTGCTCTTCTAAACCTGACCTCATTCTTTGTAGGATGAACGTTTACATCAACTTCCTCAAACGGGGTTTCTATTAGAAGAACTCCCTGCGGAAATTTTCCTCTTTCTATTAACCTTCCATAGGAGTCAATCACCATTCGAGTGAGAAACTTATCTCTTACAGTGCGTTTGTTTACATATGTGTATAGTTTTTGTGTAGTAGTCCTTTCATCTTCAGGTTTACTCATAAAACCGTAAATCTTAATTCCCTCAGCTTTTGCTTCGATTTCAAAAAGCTCAGTATTCGGGAAGATTTCTGGAAATCGCTCCCCTATACTTTTTCTATGAGGCAAGTGAAGTAAGGTTCTTTCTTCGTGCAGTACTTCAAATCCTACATTTGGATGAGAAAGCGCTTCTCTTTGAATAATATCAAGGATATTTGATAATTCAGTTTCGGTGGTTTTCATAAACTTTAGCCTTGGCTGTGTATTGTAGAAAAGATCATTTACTTCAACGGTCGTTCCATTAGGGCATCCTATCTCCTCCACTCTTTTTATGGTTCCCCCATCAATCGTGATCTTGGTTCCAACGATTTCATCTTTTGTTTTTGTTATGAGTCTAAACCTAGAAACGCCGGCGATACTAGGCAGTGCCTCCCCACGAAAGCCGAGTGTCTTTATAGAAAATAGGTTTTCAGCATCCCTGATTTTACTTGTGGCATGTCGCTCAAGGGATAGGAGAGCATCATCTCTCGTCATCCCTTCTCCGTTATCAGAGATCAAAATGAGCTTCTTTCC
>C687J26657_10000124_pt1 | contig 15988 bp, 19 predicted proteins | sample RifCSP19_2_FD_26657 | JGI IMG/M metagenome (IMG submission 26657)
CAGATGGTTAAATTTCTGCTAGAAGAATTGTTTGCAGGTTCGTTTTTATAATTTGATTTTCCAAAATCCAAATATCGGTCGCAAAGCGTTGGATGAAGTAGCGGTCGTGGACGACTGCCAGAACTGTACCATCGAATTGAGCTAGCGCTTGTTCGAAACGCGAGCGGGAGGGGATATCCAGGTGATTAATAGGCTCGTCCAAAAGCAGGAAATTGCTTCCCTGGACGATTAAGGTTGCCAGGGTAAGACGAGCCCGTTCCCCATAACTCAAGTCTTGAACCGGGCGGAGAGGGTCATCGCCTGTGAAAAGAAAGAAATGGAGAAAAGATCGCGCCTCAGTCTCAGCGAGTGGCGCGTAGCGTTGAATTGTATCCAGCGCGGTGAGTCGAAGGTCCAGCAACTCTTGTTCTTGGGACATGAAGCCCAATTGAACATTTGAGCCAAGTTTTAGAGTCCCGTCGATGGGTGGCAGGTATCCGGCGATGGTGCGTAACAGGGAAGTTTTTCCACCACCGTTTGGGCCGGTAAGAGCGATTCGTGCACCAGATTGTACTGTGGTTGTCAATCCGCTGACGAGTGGCTTTCTTCCTGGATAGCCTATTGCAATGTTCTGGAGAATCAATACATCCTGGCTCTGGTGGGAAGGTCGGGTGAAATCGAGCCTAATCTGCCAGGTTCGGTGAGGCTTTTCGACGCGCTCATCTGATTCTAGAAAGCGCTCGAGTTTCTTCTCTCGTGCTTTGGCTTTGCGAGCGACCTTCCGGGCGTATCGGCGAAGTCCTGGTTGACGGGAGGTGGTGGTCAATTCGACCCGCAGGGCTTGCTGTTTGGTGCGGGCGATATCCTGGCGCAGGCGACGGATCTCATAGACCTGGTCGTGATAGGCAGAAAGTTGTTTTTGGTGTTGATCCAGGTACTGATCGAGATAGTCCGTGTAATTACCAGAATATTGGTTGAGAGTGTGGCTCTCATGATTCAGGTCTAAGATACGAGTAACCGTGTTATCTAAAAATGTACGGTCATGGGAAACGATCAAGTAAGCTCCAGGAAACCTAGATAACCAATTCTCCAGCCACTCGAGCATGCGGATATCTAAGTGGTTAGTGGGTTCGTCGAGCAGTAGCAGTTGGGGATCGCTTAGCAGGAGAATTGCCAGTGCCAGGCGGGTTTTTTGCCCCCCGCTCAATGTACCGAGAGGCGTTTCAAGGGAAAGTGAGCCCAATCCGAGAGAGTCAAGGATTGTGGCAGGATCGAGTTGGTAATCCTGCGTCCGGTTCAGATCTTGGAGGGCGGCATCGTACGCTTGTTGCAGGTCGAGGCGTTCAGGGTGGATTACTAGATCACCAGCTAACCGACTCACCTCAGCTTCCGCTTGGAGGTGATCGCCAGTTGTCTGGCGGAGAAGGTCTCCGAGGGTTAGTTTATTTTCAGGTTCGAAACCTTGAGCCAGGTAGCCGATCCGCAGATCGGGTGGATTGTTGGTAACTGTACCTGCGTCGGGCGCGTCCAAGCCGGCTAAAATCCTGAGCAGGGTGGTTTTTCCGCTGCCATTAGACCCGATCAACCCAATCCGTTCTCCACGGTTTATGGTGAAGGAAACGTTATTCAGGATGGATTGAATACCATAAGACTTCGATATGTGGTGAGCGGTTAACAACAATTACCTCGTGGATTGTACCAGTTGCGTTAATCCTAAAGTCATTGTAAGATTGATCAGGAGAGATTGCGGTTTCTGAGGATTCTAGCCAATTAGACCCTGAATTGTTAACTGCATGCTTCGGTTAATAACGCTCACCCTAGTAACGGTTTCGTTGATCCTCCACATGCTGATTAGTCGATTGAGTGAGCATTCATCACCGATTCTTCAAAGCGACGAATTGGTGTTTATACCGCTTGTTATGAATCAATTCATACCACCTGCAACCAGCACGCCAAGTCCCTCTCCGTCATTTACAGTTACCCCAACATCTACAGGACCAACACCCACCAAAACAACTACGCGAACCATAACCTGGACTCCATCGAAGACTTATACACCCTTCCGATCTCCTACCCCAATCCCTTCAGCAACGATCACCCCAACGCCGACTGATACTCCTACAGAAACACCTACCCCTACCAACACGCCAACTCCTACATTTATCCCGCTTCCTTCCATCACTATCCTATTCCCAACGCGCACGCAATCGATTACTCCTTCGTCGACAATTATACCGACAAAACCAGCCAGTCCTACGCCGACTCCCGCGATCCCAATCCGTAACAATTTACCTAGATTGGGTGTTTTGGCATTGGTGGGTCTGCTCTGGGTGCTTCTCGGAGGGTTCCTGTTTGTGCTTCTCCGCCGCCGGCCGATTTGAAAAGGCGAGTTGATCAGCAACCGTGGATCCATTCATGTTTGTTCCGGGCGAGAAATTTATTCGCCTCTTCTGGCCCCCAACTTCCCGGTTGATAAAAAGCGAGCGGGGGTTGGTGTGAAGTCTCCCAGCCCTGGATAATTGGATCGATGAACCCCCAGGAGAGTTCGATGGCATCGTTGCGGGTGAAGAGGGAAGCGTCGCCTTGCAGGATATCCAAAAGCAGGCGTTCATAGGCATCTGGGATACTGCTCGCACCAAATGATTTCGCATAGTCAAATATCATATCTACACTACGCATTTCGGCGATCGTGTCGGGTTGCTTGGCCTCAAAACGAAGCTGAATACCTTCGTCGGGTTGGATACAGAGGATAAGGCGGTTAGGGTTGATATAACGTCCTGGGGGGAGGGGGAACATCACATGTGGAGGGCGGTTAAATTGGATGATGATTTCGGTGCATTTCTCCGCAAGTGCTTTGCCGGAACGCAAGTAAAAGTGAACCCCTTGCCAGCGCCAATTGTCAATGAAAAGCCGGACAACCGCGAAGGTCGCTGTCTGAGAGTCTGTCGTTACGCCTTTTTCTTTTAGGTATCCCGCGTATTGACCGCGAATAGTTTGTTTCGCAACCTCAGAGTGACGGATAGGGCGGATAGCCGAGAGAACTTTAACCGTCTCGTTGCGGAGTGCATCAGCATTGAAGGAGGCGGGGGGTTCCATCGTCATCAAAGCGAGGAGTTGCAACAAATGGTTTTGGAACATATCTCGCAGCACCCCGGCTCTATCGTAATAATCGCCCCGATGACCGACTTTCAATTTCTCGGAGACGGTGATCTGGACATGATCGACGTAATTACGATTCCATACTGGTTCAAAAATCGTATTAGCAAAGCGCAGAAAAAGGATATTTTGTGCGGTTTCTTTTCCAAGATAATGGTCAATACGATAGATTTGTCCTTCTAAAAAGACATTCAGCAGCTCCTGGTTGAGGTGGGTGGCTGAGATCAAGTCGGAACCAAAAGGTTTTTCTACAACGATTCGCCGCCAACCGTTGTCTTGTTTGGCCATAGCGAGGTCGCCGAGCCTAGCAACGATCTGGTGATAAAATTGGGGCGCTACTGCCAGGTAATAGATGCGATTTCCACTACCCTGCCCCTCTTGATCGAGTCGACACAAGAATTTATCCAAGTCTTCAAAATCCGACGGTTGGTTGATATCCCCAGGGAAATAATAGAGGTGGCGAGCGAATAGTTCCCATTCTGAAGAAGATACATCCAGATCGCAGAATTTTTTGGTTGAAGCGTGCATTTCTTCTCGGAACTGGTCATGGCTGAATTTGGTGCGGGAAAACCCGACGACGCTAAACCCATCCGGCAGGCGCCCTTTGCTTTTCAAGGAGTACAGGGCTGGAATCAGCCTACGGTGGGTCAGGTCGCCTGAAGCGCCAAAAATGACCATCGTAGATGGTTCTGAGTTGCGGTTTGGATAGAACGAATTAACTTCTGCCATAAATAGGAATGCTAGCTCCATTAATAGCCCTGGAAGCATCCGAAGCGAGGAAATGAACGACATCGGCAATCGCCTCAGGCTGCACCCAGCGGCTGTAGTCGGCATTGGGTGTATCTCTTCGGTTCTGTGGAGTGTCAATGGTGCCTGGCAAGATGCAATTGACATTAATTCCATCATCTTTGATTTCTGTCGCTAAGCCTTCGGTTAGCCTAACCACTGCGCTCTTTGCCGCGCTATAAATCGCCATTTTTCCACCCCCTTGAGTGGCAGCCCGGGCAGCAACATGGATGATTTTCCCCCTCCTGGCTCGAAGCATGTGGGGAATCACCGCTCGACTGAGGATAAAAGCTGGGAGTGCGTTGAGTTTAAAGAGAAATTCCCAAGTCTCTAAGGAGGTTTCGGAGACAGGAGTCCCACCGCGATACCCTCCAACTGTGTTGACTAATACATCGATGTGTCCAAAGCGTTCAATTGTTTGGTTAACCATTTTTTCGACAGCCTCTGCCTCGGTCACATCAATCCCTTCGGCCAAGAAATGCGCCCTTGATCCTTGAATATCAGGATAGAGAGATTGTAACCGTCCCGTACCCCGGTCTACGAGGACAAGGTTAGCACCAGAGGCTTGAAAATTATTCACAACGGCAACTCCCAGATTTCCGCTTGCGCCAGTCACGATCACAGTCTGGTCAGAAAAATCATACATAACTTTACCAAATCCATACTCTCAGAAAGGGTTGATCAAACCATGATTGAATCTTAAAGCCTCGTATGGTGGCTGGAGAGATAAAAAACTCTTCCCTGAGAATAAAAAAGGATGAATTCAGGTGCGATTGAGTTTAATTTTACTACTTAAGTCATAATTTCTTAGTGTGTTTCTATACGAGGCTTACCAAAGCGATCAACCCAAATCCGAAAATGATCATACCAGAAACGCGGTTTACCCAATCAAGTATCTTATGGCTGATCTTGCCTCTTAATAGTCCTGTGAAAGAGCTTAGAAGGAACCACCACGCGGCAGAACCACTAAATATGCCAACTACCAGGAATGTTGCCGAAAGAAAATTCGCGGAAGGGTTGGTTCCAAGGCCAAGTCCAGCGAAGATAGCGATAAAGGAGAGAATGGTTAATGGATTGGTCAGGGTTAATAATAAAGTCGAGGCATAATTCCCAATAATTCCGCGACCTTTTCTCAATTGAGAAGTAGTTTCTATTGTCTCTTTGGGCTTCGCTAGGAAGGTCTTTATCCCCAGATAGAGTAAAAAAACCCCACCTGCCAGCTGTAACCAATGACTTTGATCAATCAAGAAACTAGAAACGATCGTTAAACCAAATCCAGCTATACTGCCATAGAGCGCGTCCGCCGTAGCCGCGCCGAGGCCGGAGACAAACCCAGCCGTACGCCCTTCTGCTAAAGTACGACGGATACATAACACCCCAATGGGTCCAACTGGGGCGGCGATGGAGAAACCTAAAAGTAATCCCTGGAGGAATATGAAAAGATTCATAGGTGTTGGACGATGGACGGAGAAAGTCAGGTGATTATGACGACCGAAAAGGATCAATCTGAGAGAAGCTTAAATATTCCGATAAAACACGCGGTGGTTTTTATAAGGTTTTCCACCCAAGTTTTCCAGGTCTCGGCGCATTTGAACGGCGGTTTCGGCTACCTGGGTCAGATCAGCATGGGCAAACCTATCATTATGAATTGTTTTCTGAATCTCTGAATAAAGCAGGGCGTTGCCGCCCCGTCCCTGAAACTCTTCGAGGATACCCATACCGTTCAGCGCGATCCATTTCGTCCTTTTCAACTCAAATAGAAGATCTATAATCCCAAAAGGGAGCAAACGGCCATGCGCTCGTTGGAGCGCGGCAGAAACGTCTGGGAAGGCAAATAAGAATCCCACCACATCTTGACCATAGGTGATGATCTTGATCAATTGAGGATCGGCGATGATCATGATGTTGTCTACAACGAATTTTATCTCACGGTTGGAGAGAGGATAGTATTCCCAGTTATTAACAAATGCTTTGTTATATGCCTGGCCGATGCGTGTACTCCAGGCTTTTAATTCTCGCTTGGATTTAAAGCGTTGGACGGTCAAGTTGCCACGTTGTTGCACCCGTTCAGCGATGCTGTGAATGCGTTCCGGCAGTTTGAAGTCCTCCGCGCTGAGGTAGCAAGAGACGAAATCCACTTCTTTCTTAAAACCAAGACCTTCTAGTAGCCGGGAATAGTACGGATAGTTGTAATTCATCATTGTCATCATCTGCCGATGCTCGAAGCCTTCTACCAGCAGACCGTATCCATCCAAAGGACCGAAACCCTTTGGTCCAACAACACGTTCTAATCCACGCTCATTAGCCCATGAAAAGACCCTTTCAAAAAGGGCATTCGTAGCCTCTGGATCTTCATCGCAGTCAAAGAAGTAAAACTGCGCCTGGTGAGTTCCGTGATAGGAATTAAAAGGCTTATTTTCTAAGATAGCTACTCTACCCACATCTTTTCCTCCTCGTGTGGCGATAAAAAAATCAGCGTCGGAGTGCTCATAGAAGGGATGTTTGGTTCGGTTTAGATACATCTCTGCATCAATGAACAAGGGAGGCACCCAATAAGAATGGTTGAGATAAAGGCGGTAAGGAATGCGGACGAAGCGCTGTACATGGTTCTTAGAGGATGTATCCACTTTTTCGATGTTTAACATTAAGTCCTCCCGGGGATAGACTGATTAATTTGGTTGATCTTATCATCTTTTGCGAAGCTGGTTCAATACCTAGCCAAAGGTCACCCCTCCATCAACTACTTCGTTCGGGTGAAAACAAAGATTCTTTATTTGTAAATTGCGGTATACTAAAAGCTATGTTCCAAGAGAAGCCGTCACCTAGACTGCCTCAGCCTTCGCTTTTCGTTTTGGAAGACAGCACTGGTCAATTTGAGCTTTTCCCAGCGGTGTGGGTTGCAATCGAAGACCTAACGTTACCAGATGCCGAAACACGGCATAAGGCATTAGACCGCTTATTGGAACTCAATGCGCCTCGTTTTTCCCCGATCGTTACATATTTACTTGCCACACGGCTCACCGATCCTGATATCAAGCTGCGCGCCCGAATCGTGGAGACTTTGGGCGATATCCTCACGCCGGACAATGAAGGCCACCCTGCTCCAGATGATGTTCGCAATAGTTTAATCTTAATCCTTTCTCAGGCGCGAACTCGGCAGGTATTTGCCCTCCTGCAAGTATTATCTGACGACAATACTTTGGAAAGCCATGTAGCTCAACTTATTAACGCTTGCCCATATGCCAGCAATCATCTGTTGGATATACTAAATGATCATAAAGCACCACTGGATGTCCGTAAGCAAGCGGCAGTGATGATTGGACGCGTGGGTTTTCTGGATGCATTATCTTCCCTCGAGCGGCTGGAAAGCAAGCTAGAAACCCGGTTGAATGGCCAGAAGGCAATGTCTTTTGCGCCTCCTCCGAGTTTGGATGAGGCAGATTTATTACCTGCTGTCCGGACGGCATTGAATACGCTTCGAACTCCTTAATTTCTCCATACCACCAACAAATAGGTTAATTTATCTTTCCCACCTTATCAAAGCCGCTGACCACAATTTGGGCAGACGCTTTCTTCAGATTTAACCACAAAACCACAATTTCGGCATGTCTTTGGCTGCGCTGGACCGAGAGGTGCGCCACAGGCAATACAACTGGGCTCACCGACCGGGTTGGCAGTTTGACAATATGCGCAAGCCAATCGTCTCAGGCGCTCCGAGAGCTCGAATGAAGCGCCTTTCATGCGGGCAACGTTTTCAACCACCCGCCAGACTTGGTCAGATAATTGTAAATTCTCGATGTCCTGGGCGAGGTCATCCAATCGACCGAGTATGTTAAACGGGTTCCGCCAGGCTGAAAAAAAAGTAGTGCCCAGGCTGGCAGCCACTCCCAACCAGGACTGTTCGCCCACCTGCACAGCAAGTCCATCTTCCACCGGCTGGAGTGATACTGTCAAGGCTGTCTGGCCGCCAGAAGTCGACATGCGATGAGTCGCGACCTGAACGATCACTTTCTCCCCTGACCTGAAATTTTGAGCGATAAGGTTTCCGCGCGTGAAATGTGCGACCAAAGCTCGACCAACTTCTTCAGCCGTTAATTCACCATGAAAAATCCTTTGATCCATAGTTCTACTCCAGGGAGAATGCAGAAATTGATTTTCTCGGATTGGATTATAATCTTTGTTCTAGAAAACAGGGACGGATTTCTTTAGGAACCTACCGTTCCTGGAGGTAAGATGAAGCTTATTAAGCTCTTGGTTTTTCTAATTGCTGGATTAGGAATTGCTTTCCTGGTATTTTTTTCAGCATCGGATGCCGAAGCTGGTAAATTAGAACAGATTCCTACTGTTGCCATCGCTACTGTGACGGGTACCCCGCTTGGCCCGATGGCTACGGTCAGGCGAGACACCGATCAGGAGCAAATCAACGTTCGTGCCGGGCCGAGCGGGCGCTATGATATTATTGGGATATTGATCTCAGGACAACAAGTTCCAGCACTGGGACGGACTCCGGGTGGTGACTGGGTTCAAATCTATTATCCGGGTGTTCCTGGTAGCGTCGGTTGGGTATACTCTCCCCTGGTATCTGTTGAGGGGAACATTCCGATCGTTGAGCCGCCGCCTACGCCAACCCCGCGCACGACAGCCACGATCGATCCCACTCTGGCGGCACAGTTTATCGTAGAAGTTCCTCCTACCCGTTTGCCTACATTCACGTCGCCTCCACCCCTAGTGATTCCCACTTTCGTTGCGGAAGCTACGCCACGTGGTCCCGGAAGTATCCCAATGGGGTTCGTGATTACGGGTTTAGCAGTGATCGGATTTTTCGGAACAATTATTTCCTTACTTCGTGGGCGATGAGCAAAGGCGGATGGTTAAACCAAAAGGGATGCTATTGAAAGCATCCCTTTTTGAATCTTGTAATATATCGTTTTAATGACAACCGCAACCTGCACCAGTAGAAGTAGACTCCTGGTCATCTTTCGTCCGGAAGGAGCTTCCGCAGCCGCAGCTGGAAACAGCGTTTGGGTTTTCGATTTTAAAACCGCTTCCCATCAGCTCATCCACATAATCGATGGTTGCACCGGCCAGATAGTTTATGGAAATTTCGTCGACCACGACCTTCACACCGTTCTGGTCGATAGCCAAGTCGTTTTCCCGGACGTTGCCTTCAAGCGCCATACCATATTGGAACCCTGAGCAACCTCCACCCGAAACGAATACCCTTAAGGCGTATCCTTCCAAATTACGCTTGGCAAGTAATTCTCGGACTGCGTCAGCAGCAGCAGCTGTCAGTGTGATTTGATCTGTTTGAGTTTGTTCAAGCAGCACCATGATTTCCTCTTTGTGCGTTATTGAATTCCTAATTTGACCTTGATTATCAGGATAATTCTAACAGAAGTTAGAAGGAGCGTCAATACTATCCGATTTTTAAAATAAAAAGGATCCCAGGATCACTGCAGTGACTGTCACGGTGAGATTGTCGATATCATGCAATGGTAGCGATTCAACCAGGCTACCAGCAATGGAGATAGCGGTCACGGCTGGGAGATAAGATATCCACGGGTTTGGGAATATACTTAAGGCGCCGTAAGCAATTAATATTCCTGTTGCAAAAACCCATCCCCCAACCAACATTCCCAATGTGCCAGCCCAAGATTTATCGGGGTTCCAGGGTAGTTTGATCTTTCCATAACGCCGGCCGATCACATCTGCCAGGCCATCGCCGCCGCACATCAGCATCAAAGCCACTATTCCGATTGGCGAGTCGTACCAATACAGGATGGTGACTGCGATAAAAACAATTCCATAAAACAGCGGGCCTCTCAGGATCTCGCGTGGGTTTCCAGTGCGCGACATGGCTTGCACAGCGGCCTCGTCGCGGAGCAGGCCAATCCCCACCAGGATAAACTGTATAGTGATGAGGAATGGCACAAGAGCAGCCAGGTAACGGGAGGTAGGTGAATTAGTGAATAAAGGCCAGCAAAGTACAAATATTGGCCCGGTGCCCATGTGGATAATCTTTCGACTGATCCTGGTGTTGATCCAACCTCGGTGGGCGGCGAAGTCATTCAATCTAAGCCAGGCTAAGGCTGCGAATAGGGTGATGACCAAAGCATATAAGTTGTTTGAAAGCATAATTCACCAGGGGGTATCGGGACAGGTTTGGACTCCTGCAATTTTTCCCACATGTTTATACATAGTCACCTTACCAAATGGCTCACCAAGGATACCGTCATGAATAGCCCAAGAGCGCAACCGGATGCTATCGGCTGCTTCGGGTAGGCGAAACGGGGTTGTCCTGTCTAATTTCGTCAATAAGTCACCACCAGGTGAAAGACCAGCCTCTATGCGTTCCATGAGTTTGCGACCTTGTTGATAGGTGAAGCCGTAGCGTTCAAAAATGATCGCGTTATGATAGTATAAAGGTTCAGCGAAATATAAGACATGATTTAAACTGTGGATGAAAATTTCGAAACCGATGATGGCTTCGGAGAGCATACGCAGCCCTCGCCGAATTTGACCTGGTGCCAGGCCGGACNNCATGGCGGCAAGTTCGGCGTCCAGATTGCGAGACTGCGTGCCGAATACAGTNGGCCGACCGTTTGCCATCCGGTCGACATCGAACCGGGGGGATTCTGGGTCATTTAAAATATATAGCAAGATATGAATCTGGCCATTCAGCGTATCAGTCAAATGCCCATACAGGATTGGGTCTGGAAAGTCGGCACGGTGACGGAGTGCCATTTCAACACTTGGACTTCCGGGATTGCCGCGTAAAGACAGGAGATCAACACCGTCTTTATCCAATAAGGTTGCGTCAATCTGAAACCGGGCGATCAGCGAGGGTGGGATAAGACGNGTATAGACTTCCCGTTTTTCAGCAGGNTTTAGTTGGTTGATCCCCATGATTGTGGAAGGTGCCATACCTATCCTCGGCGGTTGATTTGGCGATCGAGCTCTCGTTCGACGTCGCGTTTAGCGATGTCAGCGCGTTTATCGTAGAGTTTTTTGCCTTTGGCTAGAGCAATTTCCACTTTAGCCAGTCCATCTTTCAAGTAAACTCGTAATGGGACGACTGTGACCCCTTTTTGACGAACGTTTTCCCACAGTTTGCGGATCTCAGAACGGTGCAAGAGCAGCTTTCGTGGACGGAGCGGGTCGTGATTGTAATGGCTGGCCTGGTCGTAAGCAGCAATGTGGGCGTTGACCAACCAGGCTTCACTTCCGTCGATCGTCACATACGCCTGCGCCAAACTGATGTGGCCGGCGCGGATCGATTTGATCTCACTGCCGTGTAAGGAGAGGCCTGCTTCAAAAGATTCCAGCAGGAAATACTCATGTTTGGCCTTCCGGTTAGTAGCGACGATCTTGATGCTCATAACGTCATTCTAACATAGCCGGGAAACCAATTTGTCATCTATTAAATTCCGTCAATGGCAGTAGATCTTCCGGATTCAGCCTGGTGCGAATGGGATGTTCATGTTTATTGACCCAACGCCGTAATGGCTCAGACCAGTTGGCTATCACTCGCGTGTCCGATGGGTAATGGCTGGGGCGTGTCCCGATATTGTGCCAGTCTAAGCCCCATAAAGCCTCTTCCCACGCTGACCAGGGCGCCAAATCTGGGGTCAGCGAGAAGGTTGATAAGGGTGAAAAGAATACTGGCTTTCTCTGGGGGAACAAGGAGCGCATTTCGATCAAGAAATCACGGCTGTCCGTGGTGTTGAAGACCAACCAAACAGGGAGCAGACCACTGCGCATGATAGCGGTGGCATCGAATTGTGAAAAGACTTCAATCAGGACGCCTGAGGGTTCCCTTCCATCCATGTGGAGTAAGCTCTCTACCGCCTTAAATGCCAGCCGGGAAAAGTCATGCGGAAAAGGCAAACGGATGCGTATGAAGCGGTACCTTTCCTGGTTACAAAAACGCTCTAGGGCTTCTCCCAGACCAGGTTCGCAACCCCATTCCGATTCAGCTCCTTCTTCTAAGGGGTATTCTGGTAATTGCCAGTCACATACATTCAATCCTTCGGCTTGGCAATATCTTTCCAGGCGAAGGCTGCCTTCCAGGTATTCTTGAGCGGAAATATCTCCCCAACCGCCTACTTGGAAGACGCTGCGTTCCCCCAGGCGGTAGCGCAACCATTTGGCGCTACAATCCAGAAAGCAGACCGCACCGCCAGGTTCGAGTCGATTGGATAAAAATTCTTTATAAGCCTCGGGAAGATCGAGTAACTTGAGGCGCAGGTGGTTCACTCGCTTCGTTAACCAGCCGTCGTGCACAGGATCGAAATGTTGGATAGTCAGGACTTCGGGATTCCGGTTGGCAACATCGATGGCTAGATCCGCTGACTGGCGGAGATAGGCCCTTGCATCGCCTTTCTTTGAGCCGCCTTGTAGTGTTAGAACAAAGGCTTGCGGCAAGAACGGGCCCCCTAAAGCAAGAGCGAGGTGAGCGGTTGCACCCCCCAGGGCAGCTCCAATCGTCACCGCTGGAAATCGAATTTGTAGTTCAGCGTAATCTTTCACTCTTTCCGTAGCCATCATATCGAGGGATAGATCGGTCATCAACGCGGGATCGACAGCGGTTAAAGTCTGGAACCGGGATACCAAGGATCGTCCCACCTGCTGTGGAAATGCACCTAACCCATGGAGCAATATTCTCTGCCAGGATTTGAGCATGTAATTGTCACAGAATATTCCCTCCAATCNGGCTGCCACAGCGCGGGTAATGATGGGCGAGGAGCTTTCCGGACTTTCAAGCAGGAAATGATTTATAGCCATTGGAATTATGATAAATCAAGTAGTAGATTCAACTCGCATGTTTGTTATATCATTAAATGGGTGACCAGAATTGTGAGCACGCAGAATCTAGAAATTGAAGTATTCATTGACCTGTTTAACCACCGCGTATAGGATTCGATGAGCGAGGAGCAAAGCCGGCACATTGAAAGCAAGGAAAGTGATTCCTTGACGTAAGGATTTAAAACGACTACAATTAGCTCTGTCTCAAAGACGTCTCCCGACGGAGACGGCCTTTTTTTGCCTTTAATGGGAGAGATAAGATGGTCGAAGGAGAATCACAACCAACCGGAAGTACTCACGAGGAAGAAGGTTCAGAATACGCTGCCGAAGTAGTGAACCTATCCCAGTCGAGCGTCTCGCAGGTGCAAGCTGAGATGGTGCGCATGAGCCAGAGCCTGGCCGACCAGGTTACGGCTACCGAGGTGAGTGTGCACCAGGGGATCATTAGCTGCATCAAAGCCGAGTCCGTCAACCTGAGTATGGCAGGCTCTATCCTGGCCGAGACTGCCAGCTTTGTTCAATCTGAAGGCGGGGTTGGCTTGGTGCGTAGCCAGGAAGCGATGTTGAAGAGTAGCACAGCAGGCATTGTTCTGGCTGATCATGCTACCCTGCAAGACTCCCGCGCGGGTTTAGTGATTTCCCGGGAGGTTCAAGGAGAGTCCGTCCGGGCAGTGGTTTTGCTGGCACGCCAGGTCAATGCACCCGTTGAGACGCTCCTGGACATGCGGCGCGTTCTGATGGCTGGTCTGGCTAGTGGAATAGGTATGGGAATTATGTTCTTGTTCGGCAATCTTCTGTCTAGGCGAAGGCGATAATTCACGAGGGTGATTAACCCTTCAAAACCCACCGGCGAATACCGGAATTAAACCGAAGGAGCGAGGGTAACTCAATATCGTTGAGTGAGAGGCGCTCCAAGGAAGGAAATTATGGAAGACATCGTGTTAAAGGCAAGCCGGCGCGTTGTTGTCGGTAAACAAGTTAATACATTGCGCCGCTCCGGTCAACTTCCAGCAGTTCTTTACGGTCGCCATGTTGATACTATGGCGATTGTGCTCGATATGAAGGAAGCCAGTCGAGTCTTGGAAAAATTATCTTCCTCAGCTTTGATCGTCATAGAGGTGGATGGACAGCGACACCTTGCGCTGGTTCGTGAGAGGCAGCGCAACCCGATTCTAGGCAGTTTACGCCACGTCGACTTCCAGGCTTTATCGCTCACTGAAAAAGTGCGGGCGAACGTGTCGATCCACCTGATTGGAGAATCCCCGGCAGTCGAGACTTACTTTGGAATCCTGGTCACCAGTATGGAGCAATTGGAGGTCGAAAGCCTGCCGCGTGCATTACCTGAGCGGATCGATGTAGATGTCTCCGGCCTGGCTGAGATCGGGGATGCAATCCATGTGCGCGATCTTGTGCTCGCGGAAGGCGTGGAATTTCTCGAGGATCCTGATGGAGTAATTGTTGTAGTCACTGCCCCAATCGCCGAAGAGGTCATTGAGGAAGAGGTGGAAGAAGCTGTGACGGGAGTTGAGCCAGAAGTGATCGAGCGCGGCAAACGCGAAGAGGAAGACGAAGAATAACCCCCATTATTGATTTAACAAGCGGAGCGCGATAAGTAAATCGAGGGTGATCTGCGCGCTGACTCCCCAAAGCAGCTCACCAGCGTAAGGCTTGAAATAAATCACAGGCAGTGGTGAGTAAGGTTGGGGTAGCTCACGCGTTCGGATTTCATGGTTATCCACGTTCACTAACCAGTCCACCGGGATCGTGAATATGCGGCTGACCTCGTGTCGCGCCAATTTAAAGTCGTACGGCCAGGGAATAACTCCCACCACGGGCCTGACACAATAATTGCTGATTGTACGCAGCTCATGGAGCTGCCCTAATATGTTTACATCTGAGGGTTGAAGCCCGATTTCCTCGTGAGCCTCACGTAAAGCTGTCATCTCAAGGGTTTTGTCTTCTGGATCTGAACGTCCACCTGGAAAGGCGACCTGATCGCTGTGCTCAGGGAGAGTTGAAGTCCGGCGGGTGAAGAGCACATGCCATAGGCGGTCTTGATTTAACAGGGGGATGAGCACAGCCGCCTGACGTGGCGGATCGGGAAGCAAGCCTGGAGGGAACTGGTAAGGGTGATGGGCAAGTCTCGACGAGGAGTTTAGTGCCTCTGCCAACCGCCGGGAAATTTCATCTCGGGAGAGTTTTTCGGTCGATAATTGGTCTTTCATTCAAGGAGGAATTTTACCAACCTTTACACCGATTCAATCTCATGATTAACCCTCGCAGGGATGATCGGTCGTGCAAAAATTAGGTATCCTGTATGTGCGACCATGCGATCGGTCGGGCGGATACGTTCTGCCACGGGTTTATAGTAGCGCAGAAGGGTTTCACATACTTCTATAAATGCAAAATCCTCTCGATGCAGGGCAGGGAGTAAACGGGTGATCTGGTTGAGTGTAGGTAGGATGCAGCTAAAAAATCCACCTGGCTTCAAGGCTGCACGTACTTGGGGAATGTAATCTTCGGGATTTGGGATATCCATGAAAAGGGCATCGGTTCCACGCTCATCGAAACCGGTTTTTATATCACTAAGTTTAAATGTCACTCGATCGGAAAAACCCAAACGAGCCAGATTCTTCTGCGCTAATTGTTGAATATCAGGACGCACTTCGTAAGTTGTGACATGCCCTTGCTGCCCAACCGCGAATGCCAGGGCGGTGGTCATCGCTCCGGAACCTGTGCCAGCCTCCAGTACATGTTGGCCGGGTCCAATTCCCATTGTTATTAAGATAAATCCAATGTCCTTGGGATAAAGGATTTGAGTTGTGCGNCGGGTTTCACGAACTAATTCTCCCAAGGCGGGTTGCAACAGGAAAAAAGGATTGCCCAGGTGGCTGGTGACCTCACTTCCCCATGGCTTACCGATCAAGTCATCATGATAGAGCACGCCACGATGTGTATGTAGTTGTTCACCGGGGGTCAAGCGAAAGATAAAATTCTTATGGCTCAATCCGACCAGCTGGGCTAGATCACCTGCTTTGGCAATTAAATGTTCGTTTTCCACGCTTTAAGGTGCAAAGAATTTTCGAAAGAATCAGAGAATGGCACTGGAANTACTTTATCTTACCATGAAGTTAAGGGTGACCGACGAAAGTGCAAAGTAGATTGTCGATCTTTTTTTAGCAGCCCTGACGAATAGGGGATTTTTCGCGCAAATGGGGGACGGCTTTCATTAATACAACGGAGGGGGAATGAGTGGTCGGGC
>C687J26657_10000125_pt1 | contig 15884 bp, 29 predicted proteins | sample RifCSP19_2_FD_26657 | JGI IMG/M metagenome (IMG submission 26657)
ATTTGCCTCGCTTCCCGCCGATTGCCGCGATTTCGGATTCGATGCGCTGGAGGAGGGTTTCCAAGGAAGGGAATACAACTCCAAAATGAATTTGCAATTCATTATCATAATAGAAATACGTTCCCGATTCGTCAAGCGGATTCTTTCCGCCGGAAAGCCCAAAAAATAAAAAAAGCAGCCTCGAAAGGCTGCTTCCTGCCGGTTCTTCCTACCCGGGTTCTCCGGGATCTGCTCCGTTATCCGGGTTCTCCCTTTGCCTTCCGCTTTCCCGTCGTTTTCTTCTTTTCCCCTTCCGGCTCCCCCCTCATGCCCCGGAAGTCCGCGGGTCTCTTGCCGCCCGCCTCTTTTGCAGTGCGGACCGGTTTTGCCGGTGCGGCCGTCTTGGCCGCCGGCTTCTCTTTCGCCGCGGGGACCTTCTTTTTCTTCCCCTTTTTCGCTTTCGTCGTTTTCCCTTCCTCGGGAAGATACTCGAGGATCGCCATTTCCGAACCGTCCCCGGCCCGGTATCCCGTCCTCACGATCCGCGTGTACCCGCCCTCCCGTCCGGAGAACCGCGCCGCGAGAGTGGCGAAGATCTTCTCCGTGTTCCCCTTGTCGCAGAGCAACGAGAAGGTCCGCCTCCGGGCATGCGTGGTGTCTTGTTTCCCGAGCGTGATCAGGCGGTCCGCCAGCCTGCGGACCTCTTTCGCCTTCGCGACCGTCGTTTCGATTCTCTCCGACCGCACAAGCGCGTTCATCATATTGCGCAGCAAGGCTTTCCGATGGCCTGGGGTCCGCCCCAGTTTCCTGTGGGCAATGGCATGCCGCATGACTCTTCCTCGCCTATCGTGGTTTGGTCAGTCTTCTTGCCGGGGGGGGGTGAACCTCTCCGGAGTGAAACCGTCCACATTCATCCCGAGGGATAGCCCCATCTCGTGCAGGACGTCCTTGATCTCGTTCAGGCTCTTCTTTCCGAAGTTTTTCGTCTTGAGCATCTCCTGCTCCGTCCTCTGCACCAGTTCGCCGATGAACTTGATCTCGGCATTTTTCAGGCAGTTGTACGCCCTCACCGAGAGTTCCAGCTCTTCGACCGGTTTGTACAAGTTCTCGTTGACGGCTCCCTCCTCGAGGACCGCGATCTCCTCCGGCATCTCCACTTCCTCGTCGAAGTTGATGAAGACGGTCAGCTGGTCCTTCAGGATCTTCGCCGCGTAGGCGACGGCGTCCGCGGGGAGGATCGCCCCGTCGGTCCATACTTCCAGATTCAGGCGGTCGTAATCGGTCTGCTGNCCCACGCGGGCATGCGTGACCGTGAAATTCACCNTCTTCACGGGAGAGAAGATGGCGTCGATCGGGATCGTTCCGATCGGNGCTCCTTCCTCGAGATTCCGCTCGGCGGGAACGTATCCCTTCCCCATGCGAACGGTCATCTCCATCTTCAGGGTGGCGTTCTCGGACAATTCCGCGATGTGGTGGTCCTTGTTCAGGATCTCCACCATCGGGTCGGTCTGGATGTGGGAGGCGTTCACGCGCTTCGGCCCTTTGGCCGCCAGGGTGATGACCCGCGGTTCGGGCGAGTGCATCCTCAGCCGGATTTCCTTGAGATTCAGAATGATGTCGGTGACGTCCTCGACGACCCCGACCATCGTGGAATACTCGTGCTGCACGTTCTCGATCCGGACCGAAACGATCGCGGCTCCCTGCAGCGAGGAGAGAAGAATCCTGCGGAGAGCGTTTCCGAGCGTGGTGCCAAACCCTCTCTCGAGAGGCTCCGCCGTGAACTTGCCGTAATAACCCGTGGCCGTGTCCGTCGCCACGTCGATGCGGCGCGGTCTGATCAGCTGTTTCCAATTTCGCTGGAACATACTACCCCCTTCTCCTGACCAAAAGGATCTACTTCGAATAAAGTTCGACGATCAGCTGTTCCTGAATCGGCTCGGTGATGTCCGCCCGCGATGGCAACGCCTTGACGCTGCCGCGGAAATTCTCTCTCTCCAGCTCGAGCCAGGTCGGAATCCCCTTCCGGACCACGGCATCCAGGGCCTCGTTGACGGACAGGATCTTCCTGCTTCGTTCCCGTATTTCGACCACATCGCCGGGACGGACGAGATAGGAGGGAATGTTGACCCTGCGTCCCGCCACGAGGAAATGACCATGCCGGACCAGCTGCCTGCTCTCCCGGCGCGTCACCGCGAATCCGAGCTTGAACACCACGTTGTCCAGGCGCCTCTCCAGAAGGATCAGCAGGTTGTCGCCGGTCCTCCCCTTCATCCGGTCCGCTTTCTCGAAATAGTTGTGGAACTGTTTCTCCAGGAGTCCGTATATTCTCCTTGCCTTCTGCTTCTCCCGCAGCTGGACCCCGTAGTCGCTGTGCTTCGGCCGACGTTGCCCGTGCTGACCGGGGGGATATCCCCTGCGCTTGATGGCGCACTTGTCGGTAAAGCAACGGTCTCCCTTCAGGTACAGCTCCATCCCTTCGCGTCTGCAAAGACGGCAAACCGCTTCACGATACCTGGCCAACGAAATTCCTCCTCTGATCCCTGTTTGCTTCGATCAAACCCTTCGCCGTTTCGGCGGGCGGCACCCGTTGTGCGGGATGGGCGTCACGTCCCGGATGTAATTGATCTTGAGGCCGGCCGCCTGCAACGTCCGCAGGGCCGCCTCCCTTCCCGAGCCGGGGCCCTTGATGTAGACCGTCAGGGAATTGACCCCGTATTCCATCGCCTTCTTCGCAACTTCCTCGGCGGCCACGGTCGCCGCGAACGGGGTGCTCTTCCGGGATCCCTTGAACCCCTTCGACCCGGAGCTGCACCAGGCGAGCGCGTTGCCGTCCAGGTCGGTGATCGTGATGATGGTGTTGTTGAACGTCGCCTTGATGTGGGCCACGCCCACGGGGACGGTCTTGCGGAATTTCTTCTTCCCTTTTTTTCTCGGTGTTGCCATTGTGCCTCCGGATTCCCGCGTCCCGCGGGGGTTGATATCCCGTCGCCTTTATTTTTTTGTCGCTTCCTTTTTCTTCGCCACCGCGCCCTTCCGCGGTCCCTTCCTTGTCCGTGCGTTGGTATGGGTGCGCTGCCCTCTCGCCGGCAGCCCCTTGCGGTGCCGCAGGCCCCGGTAGGACCCGAGGTCCATCAGGCGCTTGATGTTCATCGAGACTTCCTTGCGCAGGTCCCCTTCCACGTGGTAATGGGCGTCGATGACGTCCCGGATNCGCGCGATCTGGTCCTCGGTGAGGGTGTTTCCCCTCGTCTCGGGGGATACCCGCGCCTCCGNCAGAATCCTCCGGGCCGCCGTCGGGCCGATCCCGTAAATATAGGTCAGCCCCGTCCCGATCTTCTTGGTATTCGGAATATCGACTCCGGCTATCCGTGCCAAACGTGCCTCCTCCCGACCCGCCCGGGCAGGTCCCGTTCTACCCCTGGCGTTGCTTGTGTTTTGGGTTTTCGCAGATGACGCGGACGACGCCTTTCCGGCGAATCACCTTGCATTTCACGCATACCTTCCGGACCGACGGCCTGACTTTCATCGCGTTTCTCTCCTACTTCGTTCGGTATATGATCCTGCCCCGCGTCAGGTCGTACGGCGTCAGCTGCACCGTGACACGGTCGCCCGGCAGGATCTTGATAAAATGCATCCGCATCTTTCCCGATATGTGGGCGAGCACTTTCATCTTGTTGTCGAGCTCCACGCGGAACATCGCGTTCGGGAGCGGCTCGATGACCGTCCCCTCGACCTCGATCGCTTCTTCCTTCGGCATGTTCTCCTTTTCTCCGTTCCCCTCGTCCCTTCAGGGAAGACTCAGGATCCGGTTCCCGTCCGCCGTGATCGCCACCACGTGTTCAAAGTGCGCGGATCGTTTCCGGTCTCGCGTCACCACCGTCCACCCGTCCGGGAGAACCTCCACCGGAAAGAGCCCCTCGTTGACCATGGGCTCGATGGCCAGAACCATCCCCGGCATGAGTTTCGGTCCGGTCCCCGGGGTGCCGAAGTTGGGGACCTGCGGCTCCTCGTGCAGCGTCCTGCCGATCCCGTGCCCCACGAAGTCCCGAACCACGGAGAACCCAGCGCCTTCCGCCTCCTCCTGGATGGCGGCGGATATATCCCCCAGCCGGTTTCCCGGCAGGGAGACGCCGATGGCTTTCGTAAGCGCCCGTTCGGTCGTCGCCAGGAGATTTTCGGAGCCGGCGGAAATCTTCCCGACAGCGTAGGTTCGGGCCGCGTCCCCGAAAAATCCGTCCCGCACCACCCCGAAATCGATGCTCACGATATCCCCTTCGCGGAGCACCCGGGTCCCGGACGGGATTCCGTGGACCACTTCCTCGTTGATGGAGGTGCAAAGGTTGGCGGGGTATCCGAGGTATCCCTTGAACGCCCCCCGCACCCCGTGCTTCGTTACGAATTCCTCCGCGAATTCCTCGAGCTCCCGCGTCGCGACTCCCGACCTCACATGGCGCTCCACTTCTTCAAAGAACTGTCCGACCATGGCGCCTGCCCGGCGCATCGCCTCGATTTCCGGAGGCGATTTGATGATGATCATCTTCTATTGCAATGTCTTTGTAATGTTGGCGAATATGGTGTCGATGTTTCCGGAAGCCTTGACGGACCGGATTTTCCCGGTCCCCCGGTAGTAATCGATCAGGGGTTCCGTGGACTTCTTGTAATTTACCAGCCGGGCCCGGATCGTCTCCTCCTTGTCATCCTCCCGCTGGAAAAGGGCACCGCCGCACTTGTCGCACTTTCCTTCCCCTTTCGGAGGGTTGAACCGGACATGGTACATGGCCCCGCACCCGGCGCAAGTCCGCCGCCCGCACAGGCGCTCCATGATTTCGCCCTCGTCCACCTCGAGAGAGAGGACGCCGGTGATCTCCTTGCCCAGTTCCTTCACGACGCGGTCGAGCGCCTGCGCCTGGGGGATCGTCCGGGGGAAGCCGTCCAGGATGAATCCCTTCTCGCAATCCTTTGCCCCGAGGCGGTCCTTGACGATTCCGATGACGACCTCGTCCGGTACCAGTCCGCCCCGGTCCATGAACCCCTTCGCCTGTCGTCCCATCTCGGTGCCGTTCTTTACGGCCTCGCGAAGCATGTCCCCCGTGGAGACCTGCGGGACGGCATAGGACGCGGAGAGCTTCTTCGCCTGCGTTCCCTTCCCGGAGCCGGGTGCTCCCAGCAGGATGATCCCCCTCATCGGCTATCCCCTCCTCCCTTTCATTTGTCCCTTCTTGAGGAACCCCTCGTAATGGCGGGTGATCAGGTGCGACTCGATCTGCTGGATCGTGTCCATGGCGACGCCGACCACGATGAGCAGTCCCGTGCCCCCGAAATAGAACGGGACGTTGAACCGGGAGATCAGGATGCTGGGCAGAACGCAGATCGCGGAAACGTACAGCGCGCCGCCCAGGGTGATGCGCGTCAGGATGCGGTCGATGTACTCCGCGGTCTTCTTGCCGGGACGGATCCCGGGGACGAAGCCCCCGTATTTCTTCATGTTGTCCGCGACGTCGACCGGGTTGAAGGTGACGGCGGTATAGAAATAGCAGAAGAAGATGATGAACGCCACGTACAGACCCTCGTACGCGAAGTTCCCGGGGGTAAGCGCCTGGGTGACCTTCTGGGTCACCGGGTGCTGGATGAAGTTCGCCAGCGTGGCGGGGAAGAGCAGGATCGAGGAGGCGAAGATCGGGGGGATGACCCCGGCCGTGTTCACTTTCAGGGGAAGATGGGTGCTCTGTCCCCCGTAGACCCGCCGTCCCACGATGCGCCTTGCGTATTGGACGGGGATCCGCCGGTGCGCGCGTTCGAAGTAGATGATGATCGCGACGACGGCCACCATGATCGCGAGGAGCAGCAGGCCGACGAAGAGGCCCATTTCCCCCGTTCGGATCAGCGTGAACGTCCGGACGAGTCCGCTGGGAAACCGGGCGACGATGCCCGCGAAGATGATCAGGGAGATCCCGTTCCCGATCCCCCTTTCGGTGATCTGTTCCCCCAGCCACATGAGAAACGCCGTCCCCGACGTCAGCGTGAGGACGGTCAGGATCCGGAACGACCATCCCGGCTGGTACACGACGGACCCGGCCTGTCCGATCCCGNCGACGTTCTCGATCCCCACGGCGATCCCGAGGCCCTGGATCACCGAAAGGACGATCGTNCCGTACCGCGTGTACTGGGTGATCTTGCGCCGGCCGAGCTCCCCCTCCTTCGAGAGCTTCTCCAGCTGCGGGATGACCACGGTCAGGAGCTGGAGGATGATCGATGCGCTGATGTACGGCATGATTCCGAGGGTGAATATCGAGAACCGGCTGACCGCTCCCCCCGAGAACATGTCGATCAGTCCGAAGAGGGTTCCGGACTGGGACGCGAACAGGGCGGTGATCGCCTGGGTGTCGATGCCCGGAGTCGGGATGTACACCCCGATGCGATAGACCGTAAGCAGCATGGCGGTCACGAAGAGGCGCCTCTTGAGCTCCGGTACCTTGGTGATGTTCTGGAAAGCGTTCAGCAAGAGGACGACACCTCCATGGTCCCGCCNGCGGCGGCGACTTTCCGGGCGGCTTCCTTGCTCGCCTTGTCGACCTTGACCGTCACGGCGCGTGTCACTTCCCCGNTTCCGAGGAGCTTGACCCCNTCCTTGACGTTTCTTNACGANCCCNGNNGCGCGCAAGGCGTCGACGTCGACGACCGACCCTGCGTCGAACCGGTTGAGGTCCTTCACGTTCACGATGGAGTACTCCTTCCGGAACACGTTGCGGAACCCCCGCTTCGGGATCCTGCGCTGCAGGGGCATCTGCCCGCCTTCGTACCCGGGGGGCGATCCCCCGCCGCTCCGCGCGCGCAGCCCCTTCTCGCCGCGCCCCGCCGTTCTTCCCGAACCCGAGCCCTCTCCCCGCCCGACACGTTTGCTGCCGCGTTTCGATCCCTTGGCCGGTCTCAGTTCGGATAGCTTCATCGGGATTCTCCCAGTTCCTCGACGCGGAGGAGAAACTTCACCTTTTCCACCATCCCCCGGATTTCGGGGGTGTCCTTTCTCGTCACGGAGCGGTTCACCCGCGTGAGGCCCAGTCCTTTCACGACGCGCCGCGCAGACTCCGGGCGCCCGCTCAAGCCCCGGACGAGGGTGATGCGCAAATCGCCCCTCATGCCGACACCTCATCGTCCTTCTGCCCGCGCGCTATCTGGACCTGAGCCAGGGTCTTAAGCTGCGAGAGCCCGTCCATGGCCGCCTTGACCAGGTTGTGGGGATTATTGCTCCCGAGCGATTTGGTCAGGATGTCCGCGATCCCCGCCGACTCGATCACCGCCCGGACCCCGCTCCCCGCGATCACCCCCGTTCCGGGAGACGCGGGCCTCATGATGACCTGGCTTGCGCCGTATTTTCCGACCACCTCGAAGGGAATCGTACCATTGACCACCGGGACCCGGAGGAGTTCCCTCTTGGCGTTCTGGACCGCCTTCCGGATGGCGTCGGGAACTTCGTTTGCCTTCCCCAGACCCGAGCCGACGTGTCCGTTTCCGTCGCCGATCACGACCACCGCGCTGAAGGAAAACCTTCGTCCTCCCTTGACCACCTTGGCGACCCGGCTGATGTGGATCACGCGATCTTTCAGGTCCAGCCCATCAGGATTGACTTTCTTCAAACGCTCCTCCCCGTCCCTTCGCGGTTATTTCCTAGAATTCCAGCCCGGACTCCCGGGCGCCATCCGCCAGCTCCTTGACGCGCCCATGGTACAGGAACCCGTTCCGGTCGAAGATGACTCTCCGGATATTCTTCTCGGTGGCCTTCCTGCCGATCCATTCCCCGACCTTCTTCGCGGCATCGCTCTTCTTCAGGTGGCCGATTTCTTCCCGGATCTCCGGGCTGAGCGTGGAGGCGGCGAGAATGGTGGACCCCGTGGTGTCGACCACAAGTTGCGCGTAGATGTGCTTCGCGCTTCGGAAAACGGAGAGCCGGGGGCGTTGCTCCGTTCCGAACAACTTCTTCCGGATTCTTCTCTTTCGCTTCTGCCGCGCGATTTCCCGCGTATTTTTCTGGCTCATGGCTTAGTCCTACGCTCCGTCAGGTGGTTTCCGGCCGTAAGGCCCCTTCTACTTCCCGGCGGCCTTTCCGGCTTTCTTCAAGAGGCGTTCGCCCCGGTACCGGATTCCCTTCTGCTTGTAGACGTCCGGTTGCCGGAGGGAGCGGATCTTCGCCGCGGTGAGGCCGACGAGTTCCTTGTCCGCCCCGGACACCTTGATCACCGTGTTCGCCTCCACTTCGGCGCTGATTCCCTTCGGAAGGGGGAACACCACGGGGTGGGAATATCCCAGCGCCATCTGGATCGCGTTCTTCTTGACTTCGGCCTTGTAGCCCACCCCGACGATTTCGAGGGTCTTGGTGAACCCCTCGACGACGCCTTTCACCATGTTCGCCACCAGGGTCCGATAGAGCCCGTAGAGGTTCCGGGCGGACTCCCCTCCGGGCCGCAGGGCGACGACGGCGTGTCCGTCCTTGACCTCGACCATCACGTTGCCGGGGATCGGGCGGGAAAGCGTTCCCTTCTTCCCGGTGACGGACAGGATGCCGTCCTTGACCTCGACGGTTACTCCGGCGGGGATCGCCACCGGCACCTTTCCGATTCTTGACATCGTTGCCTCCCCCGGGGGAACGTACGGCCCCGTCACCAGACCTTGCAGAGCAGTTCCCCGCCGATCGCGAGTTTCTTCGCCTTCTCCCCCGTCATCACCCCTCGGGAAGTGGAAAGGATGGCGATTCCGAAACCGTTCTTCACGGTGGGAATCTCGTCTTTTCCGACGTACACGCGCCGTCCGGGCCGGCTCACCCGCTTCATCCCCTTGATCGCATACCCGGACTCGGGTTCGCTTCTCAGGTAGATCCGGAGAACCGGCTGCTTCGGGTCGGGGAGAACGCGGTAGTTCTTCACGAACCCCTCTTCCTTGAGGATCGAGGTGATGTTCTCCAGCACCCCGGTGGAGGGAAGCTCGAGCTGGTCGAACTTCGCCGTCTGGGCGTTGCGGACCCGTGCGAGCAAATTGGAAATATGGTCGTTGATCGCCATCTTAGGTCTCCTACCAGCTCGCCTTTACCACTCCGGGGAGCTCACCCCGGAGCGCCAGCTCCCGGAGACAGATCCGGCAGAGCTGGAACTTGCGGTAATAGGCTCTCGGCCTCCCGCATCGCGGGCATCGGTTGTATTTCCGGACGCGAAACTTCGGGGTCCTCTTCGATTTGGCGATGATCGATTTTTTTGCCACTCCTTCTCCTCCCGGGAGCGTCAGGCCCGGAACGGCATTCCGAGCAGGCGCAGAAGCTCCAGCCCTTCCTCGTCGCTGCGGGCCGTTGTGACGATCGTAATGTTCATTCCCCTTATTTTGTCTATTTTATCGTAGTTTATCTCCGGAAATATAATCTGCTCCCTTACGCCAAGCGTATAATTCCCCCGTCCGTCGAACCCCTTGGGGGAGAACCCCTTGAAGTCCCTCACCCGGGGCAGCGCCACCCCCATGAGCTTGTCGAGGAAGTGGTACATCCGGTCCCGGCGGAGGGTGACCTTCACCCCGATCGGGACGCCCGCCCTCAGCTTGAAATTCGATATGCTCTTTCTTGCCTTCGTGACCACCGCCTTCTGCCCGGTGATGAGCCCGATCTCCAAGACGGCGGAGTCGATGACCTTGATGTTGTCGATCGCCTCTCCCAGGCCCATGTTGATGATGACTTTCTCGACCTTCGGAACCTGCATGGGATTCCGGTAGTGGAACTTCTCCTTCATCCGCGGAACCACCTCGTCCTTGTAATAACCGGAAAGTCTCGCCATTTCCCGTCACCCCGGTCCGCCGGTTCCCGGCGGGTCTTCGCTACTTCTTCTTGGCCTCGAGGACGTCGCCGCACCGCTTGCAGGCGCGGTGCTTCTCCCCGGAATCCTCGACCACCATGGATATCCGCGTCGGCTTGTTGCACTTGTTGCACATGACCATGACGTTGGAATACGCCAGCGGGGCCTCCTTCTCGATGATGCCTCCCTTGGGATTGGCCTTGCCGGGTTTCGCGTGGCGCTTCACCATGTTGATCTTTTCCACGAAGACGCGGCCCGCCTCCCTGTCCACCTTGAGGACCCTGCCGACCTTCCCTTTCTCCTTGCCCACCATGACCCGTACGATGTCGTTTTTCCGTATCTGGAGCGTCGCTTCCGCCATGTCTCCCTCTGCCTTCCCCTTAGAGAACTTCCGGAGCCAGGGATATGATCTTCATGAATTTCTTGGCACGGAGTTCCCGGGCCACGGGCCCGAAAATCCGGGTCCCGACCGGTTCCCCCTGCGGGTTGATGAGAACTGCCGAATTCTGGTCGAACCGGAGGAAGCTCCCGTCGGCCCGTCCGATTTCCTTGGCGGTCCGCACCACCACCGCCTTGTACACATCGCCCTTCTTGACTTTCCCGTGGGGAATCGCTTCCTTCACGCTGACCACGATGATGTCGCCGACGCTGGCGTATCTCCGCTTGCTCCCCCCGAGCACCTTGATGCAGCAAAGACGCTTCGCTCCGGAATTGTCGGCCGCGTCCAGCATGGTCTGCATTTGGATCATGGCATACGCTCTCCGCTCGAATAATCAGCGAACCACGGGCCGTTCGATCAACCGGGAGACCCGCCACCGCTTTTCCTTGCTCAGCGGTCTGGTTTCGACGATTTCCACCGTGTCGCCGATGCGGTATTCGTTCCCCTCGTCGTGGGCCTTGTAGGTGGTCCGTCGTTTCGTGTACTTTTTATAGACCGGGTGAAGGACGAGCCGTTCCACACGAACGACGACGGTTTTGTCCATGCGGTCGCTCATGACGATCCCGATCTTCGACTTGCGAATCCCGCGGCCTTCTTTTTCTATTGCCGTCGCCATCTTACCCCGTCTCCCCTCCTTCCTTCTGCCGGAGGAACGTGATGATCCGCGCGAGATCCTTCCGCCGGTTCCGGATGAGCATGTGGTTGTCCAGGGAGGAAGCCGACCGCTTCATCCTGAGGCGGAAGATCTCGTCCCGCAGTTCCGTCTCCTTGTGCTTCAACTCCCCGACCGCGAGGTCCCGGATGTCCTTCTTCCTCATGACCGCCCTATGCCTCCCTCGTAAGGAACTTCGTCTTCAGGGGGAGCTTGTGCGAGGCGAGCCGGAAGGCCTCTCTCGCGGTCGCCTCGTCCACCCCCTCGATTTCGTAGAGCACGAGGCCCGGGCGCACCACGCAAACCCACTCCTCGGGCGCCCCCTTCCCCTTTCCCATTCGGGTTTCGGCGGGCTTCTTGGTGACGGGCTTGTCGGGGAAAATCCGGATCCAGATCTTCCCCCCGCGTTTCACGAACCTGGTCATCGCCACGCGGGCGGCCTCGATCTGGCGGGAGGTGATCCATCCGGCGGTGGTCGCCTTCACTCCGTAGTCTCCGAAGTTGAGAGTGTTCCCCGCCTGGGCTGCTCCNCTTCTCCGCCCCTTCTGCGTCTTTCGGAATTTCACCCGTTTCGGCGCAAGCATGCCTCAAGGTTCTCCTATTCGCCCTTGGACTCGCGGGAGGNAGACTGCAGNACTTCTCCCTTGTAGATCCAGACCTTCACCCCGATCTTTCCGTAGGTGGTTTTCGCCTCGGCGAATCCNTACTCGATGTCCGCCCGCAGGGTATGGAGGGGAACCCTTCCCTCCCGATACCACTCCGAGCGGGCCATTTCGGCGCCCCCCAGGCGTCCGGCCACGTGGATCTTGATCCCCTTGGCCCCGAGCTTCATCGAGGAGAGGACNGTCTTCTTCATGGCCCGCCGGAAGGCGATGCGCCTCTCGAGCTGCATGGCGACGTTCTCGGCGGTCAGCTGGGCATCGGTCTCCGGTCGGCGTATCTCCTGAATCGTGATCGAGACCTCCTTCTTGGCGAATTTCTGCAGGTCCTTCTTGAGGTTCTCGATNTCGACCCCCTTCTTNCCGATGACGATTCCGGGCCTCGCCGTGTGGATGATGACGTGGACGCGGCTGGNCTTCCGCTCGATCTCCACCGCCGACACCCCGGCATGGATGAGCCGCTTCTTCACGTAGGACCGGATGCGCAGGTCCTCCTGCAGGTTCGCTGCGTAATCCTTCTCGGAGTACCATCGCGATCGCCAATCCTTGATGATCCCCAGGCGAAACCCGTACGGATGTACCTTCTGCCCCAAAAGCCGCCTCCCTTCGGTCCGTTGTTTCCCCGTTACTTCTCGTCGACCACGATGGTGATGTGGCTGGTCCGCCTCCGGTACCGGTGGGCCCGCCCCATCGGCGCGGGACGGAACCTCTTCATGGCCGCCCCCCCGTCCACATACGCCTTCTTCACGAACAGGATGCCTGTGTCGATCACGCCCGTCTGGGCGGCGTTCGCAACGGCGGAGTCGAGCACCTTCCTCACCGTTTTGGCGCACGCCTTGTTCGCCAGCTTCAGGACCGTCTGCGCATCGGAGATGTTCTTTCCGCGGATCAGGCCCACCACGAGCCGCGCCTTCCTCGGGGAGACACGCATGAACCTTGCCGTCGCTCTCGCTTCCATCGCCGTTCTCCTTCCGCGGCCTACTTCTTCACCTTGGCCTTCCGGTCGCCCGAATGGCCGTGGAACGTGCGGGTNGGCGAAAACTCCCCGAGCTTGTGACCCACCATGTTTTCCGTGACGAAAACGGGCATGAATTTCCGGCCGTTGTGGACGGCGAAGGTGAAACCCACCATGTCCGGGATGATGGTGGACCGCCTGGACCAGGTTTTGATGACCTTCCTGTCGCCCTGCTCGACCGCCCTGCGCACCTTCCGCGCCAGGCTTTCCTCGACATACGGTCCCTTTTTGATCGATCGCGCCACGGAGGTTACCCCTTGTTCGTTTATTTCCGACGCTTTACGATGTAGGGGTCGGAAGCCCTGTTCTTGCGGGTCTTGTGCCCCTTGGTCGGCTTTCCCCACGGCGTGCAGGGATGCCTCCCCCCGGAGGATTTCCCCTCCCCCCCGCCGAGCGGGTGGTCCACCGGGTTCATGGCCACGCCCCGTACCGTCGGCCTCCGGCCGAGCCAGCGGCTCCTGCCGGCCTTCCCGAGCGACACCTTCTCGTGGTCCAGGTTCCCCACCTGCCCCACCGTCGCCATGCAATCGATGAATACGAGCCGCACCTCCCCGGACCCGAGGCGCAAGTGGGCGTACTGCCCCTCCTTCGCGAGAATCTGGACGACGTTGCCCGCCGCCCTTGCCAGCTGCCCCCCCTTGCCCACCTTGAGCTCCACGTTGTGGACCATCGTCCCCACCGGGATCTGGCGGATCGGAAGGGCGTTGCCCGGTTTGATATCCGCGTCGTTGCCGGAAACAACCGTGTCTCCCACGGAGAGCCCCACCGGGGACAGGATGTACCGTTTTTCCCCGTCTGCGTAATGCAGGAGGGCGATGCGGGCCGACCGGTTCGGGTCGTATTCGATCGCGGCGACCTTGGCGGGGACGTCCTTCTTGTTTCTCCGGAAGTCGATCACCCGGTATTTTCTCTTGTGTGCCCCCCCGCGGTGCCAGGACGTGATTCTCCCCTGGTTGTTCCTGCCCGCACGGTTTTCCCTCTTCTCGACGAGACTCCGCTCCGGCTTCTTTTGGGTGAGGTCCTCGTTCGTGAGAACCGTCATGGAGCGGACGCCGGGGGAGGTCGGCTTGAATTTTTTGATTCCCATGTCCTATGGCTCCTTGCCTGCCTGCGCGTCACACGCCTTCGAAAAACTCGATCTTGTCGCCCGGTTTGAGCACCACGACCGCCTTCTTCCAGCCGGGACGCCTTCCGACGATCCGCCCCCTGGTCTTCGTCTTGCCGGAGACGCGCATCGTCTTGACGTCGAGCACCTTGACCTTGAACAGCTTCTCGACCGCCTCCTGGACCTGCTTCTTGTTCGCCCGGGGGTCCACGGCAAACGTCACCGCGTTGGAGGTCTCCTTGAGCAATGTCGCTTTTTCCGTGATCAGCGGCCGCTTCAGTACGTCCGTGATGTTCATTTCCCCAGCACCTCGCTGATGATTTCGAATGCCGGCCGCGTGAACACCAGCTGCTCGTACGAGAGAATGTCGACCACATTGAGGGCGGAAACGGGAAGCGACTTGAAGGACGGGAGGTTGCGGATCCCCAGATCCAGCGTCTTCTTGGGCTCCTCCGTCACCAGAAGGGCGTGGGAAAGGCCGAGCTTCCCGGCGACCTTCAGGAACTCCTTGGTCCGCGGACCCGGAAGGTCCAGGTCGTCCACGAGCACGATCCTGTTTTCCCTGGCCCGGGCGCTCAGGGCGCATCGGAGTGCGGCCTTCATGGCCTTCCGGTTGACCTTCTGTTCGTAGCTGCGGGGGTGCGGCCCGAACACCGTTCCCCCGCCGCGGAGCAAGGGGGACCGAATGCTGCCCATGCGGGCGCGGCCGGTTCCCTTCTGGCGATACGGTTTCCTTCCTCCGCCGGAGACTTCCTTCCTGGTCTTCGTCGAGGCGGTTCCCGATCGCTTTGCGTTCCGTTGGGCGACGACCACCTGATGGAGCAGGTGCGTTTTCACTTCGGCCCCGAAGACCGACTCCGGCAATTCGAGCGTCTCCTTGACTTGCCGTTCCTTGTCGAAAAGCTCCAGGGTGGCCATATTCGCGCTCCTTACTGTCCGTTGCCCTTCTTGATGGCGCGGCGCACGAAGACGAGGCCGTTCTTCGCCCCCGGCACTGCGCCCCGCACCAGCAACAGGTTCTTCTCCGTCTGAATGGCGACGACCCGCAGGTTGAGAACCGTTACGCGCTCGTTCCCGTAATGGCCGCCCATCTTCATGTTCTTGAATACCCGGGAGGGCCAGGAAGAACCGCCGATGGAGCCGGGGGCACGGTGGTGCATCGAACCGTGGGACGCCCCTCCGCCCTTGAACCCCCACCGCTTCACCACTCCCGCGAATCCCCGTCCCTTCGTCTGTCCCGTGACGTCCACGTAATCCCCTTCCCGGAAGATGTCGACCCGGATTTCCTGGCCGACCTCCAGGGAGGANTCGGACTCGACGCGAAGCTCCCGGAGCGCGCCGAACGCCCCTTTCCCCGCCTTCTGGAAATGGCCGAGCATCGGCTTGCTGACACGATGCGCCTTCTTCGCCCCGAANCCGAGCTGAACCGCGTCGTACCCGTCGCTCTGCCNCTTTTTTCTCTGGACTATGGTGCAGGGGCCCGCCTCGATCACCGTCACGGGGACGACTCTCCCCTGGGCGTCGAAGATCTGGGTCATTCCCAATTTCTTCCCTATGATCCCGGTCGTCATGNTTTGCACCTTATCGNCTCACCCGGCAAACACCCGTTCGTTGAGTTCGTCAGAGCTTGATCTCCACTTCCACCCCGGCCGGAAGGTCGAGTTTCATGAGCGCATCGATCGTCGCGGCGGGCGGCTCGTGGATGTCCAGCACGCGCTTGTGCGTCCGGATCTCGAATTGCTCCCGGCTCTTCTTGTCGACGTGTGGCGAGCGGTTCACGGTGAACCGTTCGATCTTCGTGGGGAGGGGAATCGGCCCCGCCACCTTCGCCCCGGTCTGCTTCGCCTTTTCGACGATCTCGCCGGTCGCCTTGTCCAGGAGCTTGTAATCGAACGCTTTCAGGCGGATACGGATCTTCTGGTGTTCCATCGCCAAGGGACCTCCCCCTTCCTTTCGTTTCCGTTATTCCACGATGTCCGAGACGACGCCGGCGCCCACGGTGCGGCCGCCCTCCCGGATCGCGAACCGAAGCTCCTTCTCCATCGCCACCGGAACGATCAGCTCCACCGACAGCGGCACGTTGTCCCCGGGCATCACCATCTCCACACCCTCCGGCAAGGAGGCAACCCCCGTCACGTCCGTCGTCCGGAAGTAAAACTGCGGACGGTACCCGTTGAAAAACGGAGTGTGACGACCTCCCTCCTCCTT
>C687J26657_10000127_pt1 | contig 15592 bp, 19 predicted proteins | sample RifCSP19_2_FD_26657 | JGI IMG/M metagenome (IMG submission 26657)
CAGACTTACTCCATCAGGAATCACTAATTGGCAAGTGGCGCATTGTCCGTCCGGCGGTATTTATGGCTGTCTTGGCGGTGGTTTTGGCCTTCTGGAGTTTGGGGGCGCGGGCTTATGCCCTGGATGTAGCTGTGATCGAGAGTGAGATGGTCGATACAGCCCGCTGGGTGGCAGGTAATACCGATCCGGAATCATTGATCGCTGCGCACGATATTGGCGCATTAGGGTATTTCAGCAAGCGTAGTCTGCTCGATTTGGCCGGATTAATTTCTCCAGAAGTGATCCCGTATATCCGAGATGAGGATGCCATGGCGGCTTACCTGGACAAGCAAGGTGCAGATTATCTGGTCACCTTTCCAGGATGGTATCCTCATCTGGTTAATCGGGCAACTCTGATTTACACATCTAGCGGTCGATTTAGCCCCCTGTTGAATGGAGAGAATATGGCGATCTATGCTTGGATAAATCCTTAGTATAATTTTTCCGCTAACACCAGGCATTTTAAACCTGTAGGAACATATTATTTTGTTGCCCGTAAAAACTACCTGTGCTATACTTCCTAAGTATTTATCCGAAAAATAAAGGGGGTCGGGGTGTGTGGCGGTGCTTTGCGCCGCCACANACCCCACTCTCCCAAATTTTCGGATAGGTTCTAAGTAACAGCTTATCCGCGGGAGTGAGAATCACATGAACGAAGTAACCATCGTGGTCGTCGACGATCACCCGCTTTTTCGGCAAGGGGTTATCGATACCTTATCGCTGGAGCCGGATTTATCTATCATTGGTGAGGCAACCAGTGGAGAAGAAGCGCTGGAGTTGATCCGCCGCCTGCAACCGCATGTGGCGGTAGTTGATGTGAATCTACCAGGAATGAATGGACAGCAGGTTACGCAGGAGGTAATCAAAGAAAAGCTTTCCACCCGTGTAATTCTGTTAACTGCCTATGATGATGCCGAGCAGAAATTACATGCGATCCGTGTGGGTGCTGCTGCATATTGCGTGATCCGTGTGGGTGCTGCTGCATATTGCGTTAAGGATGTAAAGCCTGAAACACTGGCGAAAATTGTTCGGGAGGTAGTCAGCGGTTACTTTGTGGTAGGCGAAGAGACAATGAGTCCTGAGGAACTTCAGCGTTGGCTGATTCCAGTAACCTCGGCTGATTGGCGGTCCAGCAGCGATCTGGGTGAACCATTTGAGCCGCTCTCCAGGCGGGAAATGGAAGTCTTAGGGTTAGTTACGCACGGATTGAGTAATAAAGAGATCGCCACAACATTGACAATCAGTCATCAGACAGTGAAGAATCACGTCACCTCGATCTTGAGAAAATTGGGGGTTGAAGATCGTACCCAAGCCGCGCTATATGCTCTGCGGAGAGGCTGGGTTCGCTTGCAGGATGAAAGTAAGCAAGGTGAGGAATGAGCCTCAAGGCTTCACGAGTCAACGGTTCACTTATGAACTCGGGTGAGACCGACTCCTGGCAGGACCTGCGCGCCGAGGTTGGCCAGCAACTGGAACAGACCCGCCAACAGCTCAAAGAGGTCAACCTCTTTTTAGAGCAAAGCCAAATCGAAGTCAATCGACTGACGCACCGCAACGCGACAGCAACTGGGAATCTACAGAAGATTCATGCTCATTTCGACAGCCTACCGAGGGAGGAGATTCGCGCGGCTTATGAAGCAACTCTGGACACTCAACAACGGTTATTCATCATGCGAGGCCAGTTGGAAAAGCTGCAAAGCGACCAGATACACCTGCAACGACAGTTGACATTGTTAGACCAGCTGTCTAAGTTGATGGAAAACGGCCAATCCCGCAATGCAATATCTACAAGCCGGATTGCCACTGTGGAATTCCTGGAAATGCTGATCCAGGCCCAGGAGGCTGAACGGCAGCGTCTCTCACGTCAGATGCACGATGGTCCAGCGCAAACCTTGTCGAACTTAATCTTAGAAACCGAGATCGCCATGCGCCTATTCGATGTGGATCAGGCCAAGGCTTATGAGGAATTGGTAAATTTAAAGAACTCAGCCACCGCGACTTTCCAACAAGTGCGCGATTATATCTTCGAACTGCGTCCGATGATGCTCGATGACCTAGGCTTGATCCCGACTATCAAGAAATACACCTCGGCGATCAAAGAACAATCTGGTATTGACATTCATCTGGCGATGACCGGTACAGAACGACGATTAGAGTCGTATCTTGAAGTGATGATATTCCGAGCGGTTCAAGAGCTACTTAGTAACGCTGTTGACCACAGCCAGGCCAGTCAGGTCAAGATCCAGGTCGATCTCATGGATACCGAGGTAAGAGTCGCTGTTGAAGATAATGGGCGCGGTTTTGACACCGGGGGTCTGGACCGAGAACAAGGGATGGGATTGAAAGTCATTCAGGAAAGGGTTGGAATGGTCGGTGGTACTTTCAAATTGGACAGCCAGGTTGGGGATGGTACACGCGTCCAGTTCGTGGTGGAAGCTGTAACCCCTGCACTCGATAATTAATTGTAAATATTCTTGCGTAAATGTAAGAATTAATTAATGACATTGCTATTGATTCTTACCTCCCTTTTCTCTATAATCTAGGCAACTTCGCAGGTAAGCAAGATAGATTATTATGAAAAGGAAGGAGGTGAAAAATCATGTTGTCTACACTGAAAGAAAGAGGTCAGGGCCTCGTGGAGTATGCATTGATCCTTGTCTTGGTTGCAGTAGTCGTAATCGTTGTTCTCGCCCTGCTCGGCCCAGCTGTTGGTAATATCTTCAGCAACATTATGAGCGCTATCTAACCTGACATACAGAGCGGTGAAATCAACGCATTGGACAGTGGGGCCCTGACACCAAACAGGGCCCTTACTGTTTCTGTTAGGCTTGCAAGCTTGATAGCTTTACCCCCCTTCTCGGCTTGACTTTTCCTCCATATATCGTATGATTGCGAAAAAGTATTTTTTTTCAAAAAGATTTGGAGGTTGCCATGCGTCGAGGGCGAATATTTTTTTACCTGGCGTTTATCTTAATCCTAGGATTGGGTGCATTGGCGGTGATCTGGTTTAAAGTCCTAAAGCCAGTCAACCTGCCTGTTGTGGAGGCGACGCCCATGCCGGTGGTCGAAATGGTCGAAGTCGTTGTAGTCACGCAGCGCGTCCCGCGCGGCAGCGTGCTAAACGAGACCGTCCTGGGAAAGATCGAAATCCCACGCGACCTGTTCATCGAGGGATATTTCTCCGATCTTGCACAGGTAGTTGGCCGCCAAGCGAAAATAGACCTTGAGGCGAACATGCTGCTGACCACCAGTATGGTGGTGGATAACTCGAACCTACTCTCCGCAACTGGTTCACTGGCGGCCTTATCGATTCCGAGGGGTATGGTGGCGGTGTCTATCCCGATCAGCCGGTTATCCAGCGTTTCTTACGCGCCACAGCCGGGCGACCATGTCAATGTGATCGCTTCCCTGATGATCGTCGATCTGGATGTCGATTTCCAGTCCAGGCTACCTAACCAGGTGGCAATCATTATCGGGCCTGGACCGGTGAGCGAGAATGGTCCCATATCTCTGACAGCCAAAGTTGAGGGAGCCGCAGCTGGATCTTTTCTTGGGAAATCGGAAATCGACCCTCTCCTGCAGCAGACTTTATATATTGTGCCTTCGGAAGCTCAAAGGTCACGCCTGGTTAGCCAAGCCTTACTCCAGGACGTTGTAGTGTTGGGGTTGGGAGATTTTCCACGTGAGGATAAACTTCCAGAGCAGCCTACTCAGACGGGGGAACTCCCAATAACCGAAGAGCCGCCAGTGGAGCCTGCACCGGAAAAGACGCCTCAGGCGCCTGCGTCCCTGCCGGAATATATCACTCTGATCGTGACGCCGCAGGATGCAGTCACGCTCAATTACTTGATCTTCTCTGGCGCTCGACTGACCCTAGCGCTGCGTCCGGCTGGCGACGACACGCGTGTCCAGACAGAATCCGCAACCATGGATTTCCTATTAAAGCAATACAACATTCCGGTTCCTCTGAAGCTGCCTTATGGGTTGGAACCGCGGTGTGACGAGTTAGCTCAGCCTGGGCTGCCTTGTAAAGCCGAACCAACGCCAGAGCCATAAATATGCAAAGACTTCGGCAGTCGGATAAACTGAATTGGGTTCTCTAGACTTGTCGAGTCTGGCCTTCTTGGATAAAAGTAGAGAGCAGATAATATTGGAGTCATTTCATGGGTGAAGGTGAAAAGATCAAGGTATTGATCGTTGACGATATCGCTGAAACGCGCGAGAACATTCGTAAATTGTTGCAGTTTGAAAACGATATCGAGGTGGTTGGAGCAGCCCGCACCGGGAAAGAAGGGATCGAGCTGGCGAAGGAGATGCGGCCAGACGTCATCTTAATGGACATCAATATGCCAGATATGGATGGCATCACCGCGACTGAGACCATCCGGAGAGATATACCTTTCTCTCAGATCGTAATCCTGTCTGTACAGGGTGACCCAAACTATATGCGCCGGGCGATGTTGGCTGGAGCGCGCGATTTTCTGACTAAACCACCCTCAGTGGACGAGATGACGGCTGCTATTCGCAATGCAGGTAGCATAGCCCTCGACGAACGCGCCAACGCGCGCCCAGCCTTTTCCGGCCAATCGGGGGTTGGGTTGGTTGGCTCGATGGGCTTACCCATAATTCACAACGGAAAGATCATTGTGGTGTACAGCCCAAAGGGAGGCACGGGGTGCACAACGATCGCCACCAATCTGGCGCTCACCTTGCAGAAAGATGATACTCCGGTCGTATTGGTGGATGGCGATATGCAGTACGGCGATGTGGGCGTGTTTCTCAATCAGCAAGGAAAGAACAGTATCGCAGATCTGGCTCCTAGAGCAGATGAGCTCGACCCGGAGATCGTTGAGGAAGTGATCCTCAACCATCCCGACTCTGGAATCAAAATCCTAACCTCCCCTTCCCGACCTGAATACTCAGAAAGCGTAAGCGGAGCGCAATTTGGAAAGGTATTGGGATTTCTAAGCCACATGTTTACCTACGTAGTCATCGATGCTGCTTCATCGTTGACGGACGTCACCCTGGCGGGGATCGACGCTGCTGACGTGATCGTGTTAATAACCACCCAGGAGATCCCGGCGCTCAAGGATGCCCGCCTTTTCCTCGATTTGTTGACCCAGCTTAAGATAGATCGATCCCGTGTGGTTTTCGTGATGAATCGCTACGACAAGCGAATCGGGATCACTCCAGAAAAAATCGGTGAGAGCTTCAAGCAGGAAATCCTGGCTGTCTTGCCGGCCGAGGAACGGGTAGTTATGCCCTCGATCAACCGCGGAGTGCCTTATATGTTAGGAGATAAATCCCGTCCAATCGCCCGCAGTTTCCTTGCGCTGACTGAAGCGGTCCGGCAGCGCCTGGCGAGCTTTGAACCGGAAGGAGCCTTCGAAAGGGCTGGAGCTAAGCGAAACGGGAAAAAATGAGGGCCGGATTCTTGGAGACTTGACGTATGTCACTGCTAAAACGGATCGAACAAGGACAGGGAAATCCATTACAAACTGGGGAAGGGGATGGAAGTTCGCACCTGGTAAATCTGCAGACCCGGCGCGTACCCCCGCCTGGAATTAACGCGCAGCGAGACACCTATACGGACTTGAAAACTCGCGTCCAGAACCGGTTATTAGCTGAGCTCGACCCCACTATGGATGTCACCCGGGTTGGCGAGGTGCGTAACACGATCCAGGAGCTGTACGAACAGGTGCTGGCGGAAGAGAATATCATCCTGTCCAGGCCAGAGAAACACCGCCTCTTCGAACAGATCGCCGCTGAAATCCTGGGATTTGGCCCATTACAACCTCTATTGGAGGATGAAACCGTTACGGAAGTGATGGTCAACGGGGCGAAGAACATTTATGTCGAGCGAGAAGGGAGGCTCCACCGGGTTCCGATGTCATTTGAAAGCGACGATCATGTAATGCGGATTATCGATCGGATCGTTGCACCGCTTGGCCGGCGGATCGACGAATCCAGCCCCTACGTGGATGCACGCCTGCCGGATGGTTCGCGTGTCAACGCAATCATCCCGCCGATCTCACTGGTCGGACCGACTCTGACGATCCGAAAATTTGCCAAGAATCCAATCACTCTCGAGCAATTGGTCCAATTTGGGACGATTGCGCCAGAGACATTACAATTCCTGGAGGCCTGCGTCAAGGCACGTTTGAATATTGTCATCTCAGGGGGCACTGGTTCAGGGAAAACAACACTATTAAACATCCTTTCCCAATTTATCCCTGCCGATGAGCGCATTGTCACCATCGAAAATGCCGCCGAGTTACAACTCCGCCAGGAACATGTAGTGACATTGGAGTCACGCCCACCGAATATCGAGGGACGCGGGGAAGTAACCATCCGTCAGCTGGTGATCAATACCCTGCGTATGCGCCCTGACCGCATTATCGTCGGCGAAATTCGCGATGAGGCTGCCTTGGACATGTTGCAAGCGATGAACACCGGTCACGATGGCTCCATGACGACAGCCCACTCAAACAGCCCACGCGACTCCTTAACGCGTATTGAAACAATGGTGATGATGGCCGGGATGGAAATGCCCGTACGAGCTATTCGCGAGCAGATTTCCTCGGCAATAGACCTTGTGATCCATCAGGAACGATTGCGCGACGGCACGCGTAAAGTGATCCAGGTCACCGAGGTGTCCGGCATGGAAGGCGAGGTGATCACCATGACCGATTTGTTTATATTCGAGCAGTCCGGTTTTGAGAATGGAAAAGTGATTGGCCGTTTCCGTCCAACCGGCCTGAGACCAAAGTTTATGGAAAAGATCGAAGCTGCGGGAATCCACCTGCCGGCATCAGTCTTCGGCATTGGTGACCGGAAGCGTTATTAATGATCAGAGGGTAAGCGCGATGGAACTCATCTTGTTAGTTGGTGGTGGTTTGATCCTATTGTTGCTAGCGTTTGGGGTGATCATTACGGTTTCCAATGAGCGCTCTCTTGTCGAGGAGCGCCTTGGCCCTTATCTTAAGGAAGAGAAGATAAGAAAACCAGGGGAAAAGGCATCGCCGGTTGGCGAATGGCTGAACAAGCGCGTCGAACGTTCTTCCTGGGGGGGAGGGATTGCTCGAGAACTGGCACGCGCTGACCTGAAGCTCAAACCTGCCGAGTACATTGCCCTGATGGTGATCGTAGGGATCGGGGTTGGGGTCGTAGGCTGGTTCTTTGGAGGGCGTAGCTTGGTCTTCAGCCTGGTCGGCGTTTTGGTGGGTATATCACTGCCGCGCATCTATGTCCGCCGCCAGCAAGGACGGCGCTTAATCCATTTCAGCGAGCAGCTGCCCGATATGCTGAACCTGGTGGTGAATGGATTACGCGCTGGTTATTCTATAATGCAAGCTATGGAAGCCGTGAGTAAGGAACTTCCTCCCCCCATCAGCGACGAATTTCGACGCGTTGTTCAAGAGATGCAGTTGGGCCTGCCGATGGAGCGCACCCTGGATAACTTATTACGCCGCATCCCAAGCGATGACCTTGACCTGACGGTCGCGGCGATGAATGTTCAGCGCGAAGTCGGTGGTAACCTGGCTGAAATTCTAGATACTATCTCGTATACAATTCGTGAACGCGTGCGGATTAAAGGCGAAGTGCGTGTTTTGACCTCCCAGGTGGTCTATTCAAGCCGGTTCTTGTCTGCCATGCCAGTGCTCATCACTCTCATCTTATATTGGTTGAACCGGTCTTATATGATGATGTTTTTCGATCCGGAAACCAGGATGGTCGGTATCCCCATGTTGGTCTTTGGCGGCATGATGATCGTGGCTGGTTATTTTGTAATGAATAAAATTTCCGCCATTGAAGTATAGGTGAACAAAGGCTGGAGGTGGCGTCATGTTATGGTTGGCGATAGTAGGAGGTGTAATTGTCCTGGGGGCAGTCATTTTGGTGATCATTGGCCTCAAGGATTCCAGGGGCGAAGATCCGTTACAATCGCGCCTGGTGAAATTTGCTGAACGAGGTGAAATCACTGATTTAGAGGTGATAGAACTCTCGCAACCTTTGACGGATAGAGTAATTTACCCGATTGCGCGGCGGTTAGGCGAATTGGCTATGCGTGTTACGCCGCAGAACGCCATCCAGCAAACCGCTCAAAAACTGGAATTGGCGGGAAATCCGAAAAGATTGGATCCTACCTTATTCTGGGCGTTACGCATCGCCGGTATCTCTCTGGGAGTACTCTTATTCTTCGTGGCGACGGTTGCTCCGCAAGGCAGCTTCTTGAAGGGACGCGGTTTATTGATCTCCATCCCGGCTGGCGCCTTAGGATTCTTCTTGCCGGAGCTGTGGCTGCGCGGCAAGATCAATCGCCGCCAGTCCGAGATCCGCAAGGCAATGCCGGATTCCCTCGATTTATTGACGGTTTGCGTCGAGGCTGGCTTAGGGTTTGACGCAGCCATGGCTAAGGTCTATGAGAAGTGGAACAATGAGCTTTCAATTGGTTTTGGAAGGGTGATCCGGGAAATCCAATTGGGGAAATTACGGAAAGATGCGCTGCGAGACATGGCTGAACGAATGGGCGTTTCGGAAATGACCAGTTTCGTGGCGGCNGTGATCCAAAGCGAACAGCTGGGGGTGAGCATGGCCAAGGTTCTGCACATCCAGGCTGATCAGATGCGGGTCAAGCGGCGTCAACGCGCTGAAGAGGCGGCACATAAAGCGCCGATCAAGATGCTGATCCCGATGGCGATCTTGATTTTCCCCTCGATTTGCATTGTTTTGTTGACACCGGCCTTTTTGATGCTGTTGAGATCAAGCCTGGGAGGGGTGCTGGGTTTCTGATGGATTTATACTATAATGATGAATATGGCTCAATCGTCCACCCTGGCTTTCCGGATATACCAGAACTTATGGGCCAGTCTGGATTTAGTATTTCCGCCGAGTTGTGGCGGCTGTGGTCGCCCGGGAGCATGCTGGTGCCACGATTGCCAATCAGACGTTCGAACTGTAGAACTGCCGCTTTGTGAGCGGTGTGGGCAAAGTCTAAACCTTCCCGGTGAGTGTGAAAATTGTAGGACCAGCCCGCCTTATTTTACGGCGGTGAGATCTTGGGCGGTCTTTGAAGGTCCGGTCCGAAAGGCAATCCATCGTTTGAAATATAAGCGGGACATCAGCCTAGGAGTGATTCTGGCACAACCGTTGATCGCTTACCTGCGAGAATTGGACTGGGTTGTCGAGGGGATCATTCCGGTTCCATTAGGGGTTGCACGTCTGCGAGAGCGTGGATATAATCAAGCTATCTTACTCGCCCGGCCACTTGCCATGGGAAGCGGTAAACCTTATTTTCCCAAGGGGTTGATTAGGGCGCGTGAGACTCGATCACAGGTGGGCCTTTCGTTTACTCAACGACGAGATAATGTCACAGGGGCGTTCCAGGCGCGGTCGAAATGGGTGACCGACCGATGTGTTCTGGTTGTGGACGATGTTTCCACAAGCAACGCCACCTTGGATGCTTGCGCAAAGGCTTTATTAAATGGTGGAGCAAGAAAGGTGTATGGATTGACATTGGCAAGAGCTGGTCGCCAGCATGTTCAGAATGGCCAGGCATAAACCGGTGGTAAAATTTTGTTCTTGAGGAGGAATACAGATGGCGCTCCAAGTTGAAATCACAGGCAGGAACATGGAAGTGACGGATCGTTTGAATGAATACGTAACCAAAAAAGCATCCAAGCTGGATCGTTATTTGAATGAGATTGATGAAGCTCGCGTTGATCTGGCTTATGTCAAGTCGGCGCGCAGCGCGTCTGATCGGCAGGTCGCGCAAATTACTGTGCGGGGGAAGGGGTTCATCCTGCGTTCCGAAGAACGGGCCGATGATATTTTCTCTGCATTAGACACTGCGCTAGAAAAGATGCAACGCCGAATAGAACGCTACAAAGGCAAACGTAACCGGGGGCGCGGAGATGGCAAGTCGGCTGCGGAGGTCGTCCCCCTGATAGATGCTGAAGAGGAAGAGATCGCAAAACCGATCATTGCCCGGCGCAAACACTTCCTTGTCACACCAATGGACGAATCGGAAGCCATCGAGCAGATGGGCCTTCTGGGCCATGAAAATTTCTTTGTGTTCTACAATGCCTCGACCAACGCCATCAACGTGCTCTACCGCCGGAGAGATGGCAACTACGGTTTGATCGAACCAGAGATCGGCTAAATCTCCTCATGTTAAACGAAGGTGGCGGAGTCAATTCACTCCGCCACTTTTTCGTTTCGACGCTGATACCAATTGTAATTGCTGAATTAACTGGATGGTTGATGACTTCCGTCGGAGGAAATTTCTGTGGGTAAAGGCTGACAAGTGACGTGGTAATAGTGAAATCCACCCCGGGCGGGCATGATTTCGAGCACCTCCAGGATCTCTAATGTCAGGTCGCTCAGGCGTACCTGTTCGCCAACGTAGGGTTTATGATCCAAATTGGCAATACCACCGGGATGATCCATGCCGATCACCACATAACTGACTTTGTAAATGGTCATATTTCCCCCTTTACCGTTCGCTCAGATTTCGGTGACGCAATTTAAAAGACAGGTCTGCGGCGATATTCCGGATGATCTTAAACCCGATGCTTGCGTCCTGCTGGAAAAGCTGCTCGAACTGCTCAAAATGAATCCCTTGGGTTATTGTAGGTTCTTCCACAGCGCGTACAGTGGCTGAACTCAACCCTTGATCGACCAGAGCCATCTCTCCGACGATCTGCCCCGCGCCGAGGTTCACCACTACCCGCTGGGGAGCTTCCAGGAAAACTTCCACAAAACCCTTGGTAACAATGAATAATTCCTCACCTGGAGTCCCCTGTTTGGTGAGTAAATCGCCGCGATGGAATCTCCTCTCCTCACAGATAGCAGCTACTTTTTCTAGTTCGGTTTCGGTCAAGCCATCGAACAGCTCGACTTTCCTCAAGAAATCCTTCAAATCCATCCTGGCCTCCTTAGAGCTTAATCTTATCTTAATTATTCTTAAGCGGATAGGGGAATATTTATGATTGTATCGAATGGTTGACTTGGGTGAACATTAGGGTTACACTTTTCAGCATCAAATTATTTAGGAGCTGCATGAATGGCAGACGACCAATATGCCAGAATTCAACAGCTGGCTGATTTAATTACCGACCATGAAATTGACCAACCGGCTATCGAGCAAGCCGTTCGAATTATCTTAGAAGCAGTGGGCGAAGATACAGGGCGAGAAGGTCTAAGCAGAACGCCTGAGAGGGTGGCTCAGATGTACAGCGAGCTGTTGGCAGGCTACCGCACGGATCCCCATATCCTGGTTAACGATGCTATGTTTGAAGTAACCTATGACGAAATGGTGTTGGTACGCGATATTGAATTTTATAGCCTTTGCGAACACCATCTGTTGCCATTCTTAGGTCGGGCGCACGTAGCCTATATTCCGAAAGGCCGGGTGATCGGATTATCGAAGATCCCGCGGATTGTGGATCTTTTTGCCCGTAGATTGCAGCTTCAGGAGCGGATGACACGCCAGATTGCGGACTTTGTCGATGAGTTGCTCGACCCCCATGGCGTGGCAGTCGTGGTAGAAGGGATTCATATGTGTGCGATGATGCGGGGTGTGCAAAAACATGAAGCGCGGATGACTACTTCAGCCATGCTGGGCGCGTTCCGCAGCAGTATCGCCACCCGGCAGGAGTTCCTGGACAATATCTCGCGGGGCGCGGCGCCGATGAAGTTCTAGTTGTGGGAATTGTGGGGGAAAGGTTCTTGGTTCAAGTGAAGCGGGTGAGGGTGGATGGGAGTTGACCTAATCAGGCGGTCGGCGATGGTAGAGATCGGTTCTCCAGTTTCTGGATGCGTATAGCCGCCATCTATCTCTGCAACAGGAATACAGAGGTGAGCCTGGCGCCACAGGTCTGGCTCAATTACCTGGCCATCGTAAATCAAAATATCAAGATCGATTGTGCGGGGCGCGTTGGGATCTGGTGTGCGGATGCGCCCGAGCTGGGCTTCGATCGGGCGGAGAACCTGGTCGCGCAATTCCTCAATGGAAAAGGGGGTGTAGATCAAGGCTGCCGCGTTCAGGAATTTTGGTCCAGACCCGCTCACAGGCGGGGATTCCCAGGCGCTCGACAGGGTTATAATGCGCATAGACTTGCGTAATAAGGCGATCGCCCGGGGAAGATTAACCTCCGGGGCGATATTCGAGCCGAGACCCAGATAAACCGCGTGAAGATTACCCTTCCCGGCTTCTTTCAATTTCAACTCCAACGGAACGAGCGAACCGGCCAGCATGCGGCTTTTCGACTCGCACACGCACATTTTGTACACCCGCATCCTCCAGGCAAAGGCGCGCCAGGTCGCTTGCCAGGGCTTCTACCGTAAACCGAGCGGCGCTCTCTGCATGGGCCACGACTCTTTTTGTGATGGTGCGGTAATTCACGGTGTATGCGATGTCGTCTGTTTCGCCGGCTTTACGTAGATCGGTGAACAAAACAATGTTGATAAGAATGTCCTGCGGCTTTACTCGCTCCCAGTCGTTGATGCCGATGATGCCGCGGGCAAGCAAGTCTGTAATGAAGATTTGATCCATAGGGTTTTCTTGTATATTCCTTCAGATAAGATGCCGGCCGCCATCCAGATGGATGATCTCGCCAGTGATATATGCCGGTCCAACTAGTAAAAAGAGCAGCGCCTGCCCTAATTCATTAAGATTCGCCCAACGCGCGGAAGGAACCTGATCGAGGATATCCTCAGCAGCTGATTGATCGCTGGGGGGCAAGATGGCACCTAAGGCCAGACCGTTGACTGTCACATGAGGAGCCAGAGCGATCGCCAGAGAACGAGTAAGGGCAGCTAATCCAGCTTTACTGATCGTGTAGGGCAGATGATCGGCGCCAGGACGCAGAGCACGCCAGTCGAGAATATTGACAATCCGCCCTTCCTCGCCGGGANGGATGGTCCTGGCGAATGCCTGGCTCAGCAGAAAAGGTGCGGTTAAGTTTATTCTCAGATGGCACTCCCAGTTTTCCAAGTTGGTATTCGTCAGGTTGAGTGGTTCAAAGAGAGCGGCGTTGTTCACCAGGGCGAAGAGCGGTCCGAAGGTTAAGGCGCGGGTGACGAGTTGGGCTGCGCGGCGCGGATTGCTGAGGTCTGCTTGCAGCAAGTGGGCGGTGCGGCCAGTTGCCTGGATCTCCACCTGGAGCTCTTTAGCTTGTTCTTGGGAGTGGTTGTAATGGATGATTACATCCGCACCATTGCGGGCTACAGCCAGGGTAAGGGCGCGGCCGACACGCATTGCTCCACCCGTTATCAGTACAGTTTTTCCTTGTAGACTCATGAGGTTAACAAGGCATCTGCAACCTGTTCGAGCCGGGTACGCGCTTCCCGGGCAACTTCGCTGATGATGGAGTCTTTCTGCAGCCCACCGAGGGTGAGGATTGCCTCAGGATTGGCGAAACGGACAACCGAACTTTCTTGGGCATCTTCTTCGACAGTGACGTTGCACGGGAGCAGCAGACCTACCACCGGGTCCTGGATAAGCATCCGGTGGGCCAGGGATGGATTGCATGCCCCCAGGATTGTGTATGGACGGAAGTCTTCACCCAATTTTTCATTAAATGTTGCGCGCATATCGATGCTTGTCACCACACCAAAACCTTCGGCCTTTAGCGCGGCGGTTACATTTTCAAGCGCCTGTGCATAGGGTTGGTTTAGGCGGACTTCGAAACCGAGTTCTTCAGGCATGGATCTAAACTCCTCTCAGGGAATGGGCACAAAGGCAAAGATCGATCTAGGGTGTTTATCCGTCATCAATAGAAAACCACGCTCATCCAGGCGGGCCAGCGCCTCCCAATTGCGCAGGGATTCACCTTTGATCAATTTTAACTGAATTGGGGGAGTATCGGTCAGGGTGATCCCAGTCGGGGCGTATTGTAATTCAATCAATCGTTCGACAGCCTCAAACTTGACATGCGAGGATCCCTCGCCGAATTTTTCCGCAATGGGGTCAGTCTCGGTCGCCAACCAGGAATCCTTAGGTGAGAAGGAGTTGATCACCCAGAACCGTCCGGCAGCATCAATGTCCGTGGCATCCGTTATCCGGTACTCAATATTGGGAAAGGGGATGGTTTCAAGCAAAAAAGTCGCCGGATCGTAACGATGGGCGACGGGATTTGCGTTAACAGACTTTCCATTGGCCTCATAGATAGTAATCGCCTTTTCTCCGCTAACGAACATGGTTTCATCGCTAAAATTTGGAAGGAATGTCTGAGGTGATAAGGTCACCAGGGTTGATGTATCTAGCGTTACCAGGCTCAAATCTGGAGATATTCTCCCAGTGGTTAAAAAAGCCATCATTGGCGCGCCGCTGTGCGACTCGATCGTGAAGTAGGCAATCTCCCCGGAGAAGGCTATCGCTTCAAACCCCTCGAAGCCATAGATAAAATTCGCCAGGCCTGACGCAACGAAGGGAATGGCGATGGGATTTAAAGGGGCAGAGCGGCTCCCATTCAGGAAAGCGATGATTTCCGCTTTGGGTAGCGCATAGATCGAACCATCACTCCCTGGCTGAGCAAAACGGCTTGGGAACTGCGGGAGCAAGATCAAATAATCACCGTACCAGGCCATACCTGAGACTTCTGCCTCTGGCATTGATAAAGGGCTGTTAAGTGGAATGGGTACAATGGCTTGCTCTGGGGGAGGGGTCGGGGTCGATTTGCTTACAGATGGGAGTGCAGGGTTGGATATGGTTAGCGCCGCGGTATTGGAAGATGGCGGAGCTGCTGACATCCGACAACCAGAGGATAATAATATTAGCAGAAAACAATAAATTGCCGGGGAATCGAGTTTGCTCAAGATTGGGTTTCACTCCTGGCCGGGTTTGGCGAGGACAATTTTCCCAATCCCCACAGGCTGATGGCTAACAGTACCCAGGCAATGATCTGAGCGAGACGAAATCTGTCGAAGATCAGGGTGCTATCACCGCGGAAGGCCTCCAGGAACAGGCGGGCAGCGGCGGTAAGAGCCAGAAAGGTGAAGAAGAATACACCGGGTGAATGAAAGCGAAGGCGACCCGGCAGCAAGACAACTACCCCCAGGATCAACAAACCCAGGAGCGTCTCGTATACCTGGGATGGATGGCGGGATGCTCCCGACAGATGGATACCCCAGGGCAGGTCCGTTGGCGCGCCGAAAGCAGTCCCAGCGGACAGGTGGGCAAGACTGGTGGCGATGGCGAGCACGGCAAAGACCGGTGTAAGAGCGTCCAATACCGGCCAAAATGACAGTTTCTTCCGTCGCCCGAAGATCAAGACTGCGATTAAACCGCACGCGGCCCCAGCTGCTGGATCGAGTAAACCCGGGTTGAGTGAGAGCAGGCCGGAAGGATCAGCCATGAAGGCCTCCGGGTAGGTGAGCACATACGCCAGGCGCCCCCCCAAGACTCCGGCAAGCAAGCCGAGAAAGGTTAGATTGTAAAGCGAGCTGGGGTGGAGACCGGCGCGTAGGGCACGCCGTTCGGCGAGCGTAAGCCCAAGCCAAAGCCCCAGGATCAAGACCAGTCCTGGAACCTGCAAAGCAATTGGGCCGA
>C687J26657_10000139_pt1 | contig 15207 bp, 17 predicted proteins | sample RifCSP19_2_FD_26657 | JGI IMG/M metagenome (IMG submission 26657)
TGAGGCGAACCGTCAATCTCGATCTATCCGGAGGCGAGAAGAAGCGCAGTGAGGTTCTGCAGGCGTTGGCGCTACGGCCGAAATTCGCCATCTTTGACGAAATCGATTCCGGCTTGGACGTGGACGCGCTGAAAATGATCGCGGCGAGCATTCGGTTTTTGGCGGAGGCGGGGACGGGGGTTCTAATTATCACGCACTATCAGCGAATTCTCAGGTACCTTAACCCCAATTATGTCCACGTTTTGATTGATGGCCGGATCGCCGCCACCGGCGGAGAAGAACTGGCGGAGAAGTTGGAAAAAGACGGTTACAAATCTTTCAAATGACCAAGAGTTTACCCACCCGACCCTATCGCTTCGGTTTCTCCTATCCTGAGGAGCACTCTTTTAAAGCCCAGAAGGGACTCTCCTCCCGAGTGGTGGAGGAGATGTCGGCGATTAAGGGAGAACCAGCCTGGATGCGAGATTTTCGGCTCCGCTCTCTCGGCATTTTCGAGAAGAAATCCCTCCCCGGCTGGGGTGCGGACCTCTCTCGGATAAAATTCGACGACCTCTACTACTATCTCCGTCCCACCGGTAAACAGGCAAAGAGTTGGAAGCAGGTTCCGGATTCGATCCGCAAGACCTACGAGCGGATCGGAGTACCGCAGGCGGAGCGGAAGTATCTGGCAGGATTGAAGGCGCAGTATGACAGCGAGGTTATCTACGGTACCCTGCGGGAGGATTTGGAGAAGCTNGGGGTCATTTTCCTGGGAATGGACGAAGCGCTCTCGAAGCATCCCGACCTGGTCCGNGANTATTTTGGCACNCTCATNCCTCCGCTGGACAACAAGTTCGCNGCGCTTAACTCCGCCGTTTGGAGCGGGGGATCGTTCGTCTACGTGCCTCGGGGAGTCTCAGTTCCCCTCCCTCTCCAGGCCTACTTCCGCATCAACGCCCGCAGCATGGGACAGTTTGAGAGAACGCTGATCATCGCGGAGGAAGGCAGTTTCGTCCACTACGTCGAGGGGTGCACCGCTCCGGTCTATTCGACCGATTCCCTGCACTCAGCGGTGGTGGAGATCATCGTCAAGAGGGGAGCGAGGGTCCGCTACACCACCATCCAGAACTGGAGCCGCAACGTCTACAACCTCGTCACCAAACGGGCCTGGGTGGGGGAGGACGGAGTGATGGAGTGGATCGACGGTAACCTGGGGAGCAAGGTCACGATGAAGTATCCCTCGGTCTACCTGATGGGAAAGGGAGCGCGGGGAGAGGTCCTGTCCCTGGCCTATGCCGATTCCGGCCAGCACCAGGACGCCGGCGCGAAGGCCATCCACGCCGCGCCTTACACCTCCTCCGTCATCACCTCTAAGTCCATCAGCCGGGGTGGGGGACGTACCAGTTACCGGGGATTGCTGGAGATTAATCCCGGTGCGGTTGGTTCCCGCGCCAATGTCCGGTGCGATGCCTTAATTTTAGATCCCCAGTCCCGTTCCGATACCTACCCGACGATGAAGATCAACGAGAAGCAGTCTTCGGTGGCGCACGAAGCCACGGTGACGAAGGTGGGCGAGGAACAGCTCTTCTATCTGCAGAGCCGGGGGCTCTCTGCCGAAGAAGCGGTGGGGATGGTGGTGAACGGCTTCATCGAACCAATCATCAAGGTCCTGCCTCTGGAATACGCGGTGGAATTGAATCGACTAATAGAGTTGGAGATGGAAGGAAGTGTGGGATGATTCTTGTTCCTATTTTTGGTAACACAAGCCGAAAAATTGTCCTGCGTCTCAACCGAGTTGGGAAAGAAGAAGAATTGGTCATCGTTTTCGCCGGCAAGGGTGACGACCGGATCGACCTGGACGTCTCCGCGATCCACACCGCTCCCAAAACTAGAGGCCGGGTCACGGTGAGGGGAGTGCTTCGGGACCGCGCCACCGCCCGGGTCAGCGGACTAATCAAAATCAAAAAGAAGGCGCAGGGGTCGGACGATTTTCTGGAGGAACGCACGCTTCTTCTGGGGAAGGAGGNGCGGATTGAGGCCCTTCCTTACCTTGAGATCGAGGCCGACGAGGTGCGGGCTTCTCACGCGGCTACCTCCTCGGGGGTGGACGAGGAACAGCTCTTCTACTTGAAAAGCCGGGGATTGGACCAAGCGGAGGCCGAACGGCTTTTGATAGCCGGATTTCTCGGGAAAGCCGTTGCAGATGAGGAAGACAAAAAGCTAGGATCGAAGCTAGAGAAAGTTATCAGCTATGCCTTGGATTAAAATTGCCAAAATCGCCGATATTCCCGAGGGAGAGATCCATACTCTCTCCGCCGGCGGTAAAAAATTGGCGCTGGTGCACATCGGCTCGGAAATTTTTGCGATTGATGACACCTGTACCCATGCCCAATGTTCCTTAGGAGAAGGTTCTTTGGTTGGGCAAGAGGTGGAGTGTCCCTGCCATGGTTCCCGCTTCGACGTTAAGAGCGGGGCGGTTCGTTTTCTGCCGGCGACAGTTCCGATTACGACCTATCCGGTGAAGGTGGAAGGAGAAGACATCCTTGTCGAAATCTAATTCGCTCGACCTCAAGAAAATCCGCGCCGATTTTCCGATCCTGCACCGAAAGGTGCACGGCAAGCCTCTGGTCTACTTCGATAACGCCGCCACCACCCAAAAACCCCGATCGGTGATTAACGCTATTAGTGATTACTACGAGAGGTACAACGCGAATGTCCATCGAGGAATTCATCTGTTGGCGGAAGAAGCAACGGCGGCTTACGAAGGTTCTCGGGGCAAGTTGGCCAAGTTCATTGGGGCCCGAAATCCGGCCGAGATCATCTTCACCCGCGGAACAACCGAGGCGATCAATTTGGTGGCTTACTCCTGGGGAGAGAAGTTTCTCAAGGAGGGGGATACGATCCTTCTTACTCTGATGGAACATCACAGCAATCTGGTCCCCTGGCAGTTTCTGGCCCAGCGCAAGAAGCTCAATCTGGAGTTTGTTCCAGTCACCGCCGCGGGGTACCTGGAAGACCCCGAGGGAGCGATCCGCCGGCTGCGGCCCAAGCTGGTTTCTTTCGTGCACGTTTCCAATGTTTTGGGCACCGTCAACCCGGTTAAGAATCTCGCCAAAGTTGCTCATGAAGCGGGGGCGACCGTCTTAGTTGATGGAGCGCAGGCGGTGGCTCATCTGCCGGTGGACGTGGCAAGTTTGGGCTGCGATTTCTACGCCTTTTCGAGCCACAAAATGATGGGGCCGACCGGTACGGGCGGGCTGTGGGGGAGGGCGGAAATTCTGGAGCGGATGCCCCCGTTCCTGGGAGGAGGGGAGATGATTAAGGAGGTCTCCCTCCGCGAGTCCTCCTTCAAAGACGCTCCCTACAAGTTTGAGGCCGGTACTCCCAGCATTGCGCCGGTGATCGGGTTGGGAGCGGCGGTCGATTATCTATCATCCGTGGGAATGGAGAACATTCGGCACTACGAAGAGGAATTTTTGGAGTACGCTTTCGAAAAGCTGGCGGCGGTTCCTGGTCTGACGATCTACGGTCCTCAAAATTCCGAGGATCGGGGAGGAGTGATCGCTTTCAACGTGGCCGGGATCCACCCCCACGACCTAGCGACCGTTCTGGACCAGGAAGGAGTGGCGGTGCGTTCCGGAAACCACTGCGCCATGCCCCTCCACACCCATCTGAAGATCAACGCCAGCGCCCGGGCCAGCTTTGCTTTTTACAACACCACTTCTGAAATTGATGTGCTGGTGGAGGCAATCGGAAAAGCCAAAAAGATCCTGAAAGTTTAACGATGGACATCTACCGCGAAGAAATCCTGGATCACGCCCGCCATCCCCGCAACCAGGGAAAAGTGGCTAGTCCCACCTTTGAATTTCACGCCGCCAATCCTCTCTGCGGCGATACGCTGGATCTGCAGATCAAGATGGGAGGCAAACCGGCGCGGGTTTCCGAGGTTGCCTTCCAAGCGAATGCTTGCACGGTTTCGGTGGCGGCCGCCTCCATGCTCACGGAAAAAATCAAGGGGATGACTACGGAAGAGTTGGCCAGAGTGAGTGAGAAAGATGTGATCTCTTGGTTTGGCGGTTCGCTGACAACCTCGCGGACCGAGTGCGCTCTCCTGCCTCTAAAGGCGCTTCGAGACGCACTGGGAGGTTGAAATTTTGCTAGCATACTTTTATGCTGATTAAGCACCGTCGGACGTTCAAAGCGGACTTTTTGATCATTTCCCTTTTCTTTGTCTTCCTTCTTTTGGCGGCGACTCTTTTCTACTATTTGGCGGAGGGTTGGAGCCTGGTGGATTCCTTTTATTTTTCCTCGACGACTCTGATTACGATCGGTCACGCCGAACTACTGCCCTCCTCTGATCTGTCAAAGATTTTTACGGTTTTCTTGTCCTTTGTTGGGGTTTCGACCTTTCTCGCTCTGGTCACGCTCGTCGCCGGTGAGTTTCTCAAGGAAGAAAAGGCCTGATTTATCTTTCCCGTAGGTTATAATTGAGAAGCGATCGGAATCGCTAGCAATTACAAGCTCTGCTTATAATTGGACTGTTCCGGCCCCATCGTCTAGTGGTTAGGACATGGCGTTCTCAACGCTAAAAGAGGGGTTCGACTCCCCTTGGGGCCACCAGCAACACTTTGATAACTTAAGAGAATTTGTTGTACTATCCAACTGATGAAGCAAGACGAAAATCGCTTCACGCCCACCATAGGGAATCTATCATCCGCTCTCGAGCGGATTTTTTATTCGAGTTTTTGGTTTATCAAAGGAGAGGGGGTGAGAAACAAATGAATATTAAGAAATTTTTGGCGCTAGCGGTTGGGTTCAGTGCTCTTCTAACCCTGACGCTTGGTCTCTTCGCTCTTACCGGAACCAAACCGTCTCTCGCGGCAAAAACCATTGATAATTGTCGTTATGTTGTGGATGGCAATATACCTTATCCAACGGGACACTTCTTGGATGAAATAAATTACACCACTGGATACGACGTTTTTGGATATAACTACCAAGCCCACATATTCAACGGTAGTTATGCGAACGCATATCTGGGACGACCCGGGTCAGCTCTTCCCCCGTACACTGGTGACGACGCTACATACTTGGCAGAAAATTCAAGTGCGGCAAGTCATTGGGTATGGCCGTTTAGGAATGTCCAGTTGCAGATGAAATGGAACGATGCCTGGTTAGCCAACAAGGATTGCAACGAGGATGGTGCGCTGGATCGTTCAACCCCATACAAAGGAAGCGGAGCGTGGTTAACAAATCATGCGACGGGAACCTATACAGGAAGCGAATGGAACATCACAGGAAGTTATGTACTTTCGTTCAACTACCTGGGAAGCCTGTATGTTCATGACATGACGGTAACGGCAACCGACGGAACTTTTACCGGAACAGGGGGGTACCCGTCAGGTTCTCCCTACAGTATTACGTGGATTGTAGATGGAACTGTCACCGGAGATACAATAGACTTCCGTGTCGCATATGATGGTTCTAGCTACTATGTAGACGCCTTGGGTACTATCGATCCAGATGGAACAATGGGTGGTACATGGAGCAATGCGAGCCAATCGGGAACATGGACTGCCACAACCGGAACGGCTGCGCACCCAACTTGTACAGTGAGCGATTTTGTAAAGATAATCGCTCCCCCGTCTGATGCTGTGTTGGATAGTGGAACTTGGTATACAGCTGACGATAAGGAAATAGGGAAAGAGATTTGGGGCGAATTTGCCATTATCCAAGAGATAGCTAGTGACCCATGCGGTGAGTACGGAGTCATTGACTATATGAGTCCTTTGAGAAAAGGTCTTGGGAACTGGTAACAGTTGGTAGTATTCAACCATTTTAAAAGGTTTTTACCTTGGTTACCCTTGTTCTATTTGATATCATCGAGGTAATGAAAGACTTTGCTGACGCGATCAACGATATGATCAACGACTTTGCGAAGAGTTGTTCTTTCGTTCTCGTGGTCTTGGTTCTGGGAGGGATTTTCGCTTTGACTTTGGTCCTCTAGTCTGTTAGAGTTCAAGCGTCAGTTTGAAACGCCCCAAACAAGGGGGTTTCTTTTTTAAGATGGTAGAAGAAAAGGTTTATTTGACCCGCGAGGGTCTCAAAAATTTAAAAGAGGAATACGACCAGCTGGTCAATTTGCGCCGTAAAGAAGTGGCTGAAAAGCTGCAGAAGGCGCGGGAGCTGGGCGATATTACCGAGAACGCCGCTTACGACGCGGCTCGGGATGAACAGGCCTTTGTGGAAGGTCGAATTTCCGAATTGGATGAACTGCTTAAAAATGTCGAGGTGTTGGAAGGGGAGAAGGCCGGAATAGTCCAGGTCGGTTCCCGAGTTAAGGTCCACATTGACGGCGAAGAGCAGGAATTTCAGATCGTGGGAGCACCCGAGGCCAGCCCGGTTGACGGCAAGATTTCCCACGAATCTCCCCTGGGCCAAGCTCTCTTAGGAAAAAAGGTGGGCGAAGAGGTTGAGATCGACGCCCCGGCCGGAAAACTCACCTATCACGTTTTGGGAATCAAATAATTCTCTTCCGTAATCCGTTATAATTCCTTTTGTTATGCCGCGGCCGCTGGAAGAGTTGCGCAAGGAAAGATTAAAAAAGCTCAAAAAAATCCGCGCTCTGGGTTTAGACCCCTATCTCTCTTTCTTTGACCGCCAACACCCCATTTCTCAAGTGCGAAAGGCAAAACTGGGGACAAAGGTTGTCACCGCCGGAAGAATTATGGCTTGGCGCGAGCACGGGAAAATTGTCTTCGCCGACTTAGTGGACCAGGGCGCAAAAATCCAAATTCTTTTCCGATCGGATAAATTGTCCGTTGCCAATCTGAAGATCATTGCCCTTTTGGATATCGGAGATTTCATTGGAGTGATCGGCAAGACTTTCAAGACCGAATCCGGGGAACTGACGGTGGAGGCGGGGGATCTGGTTCTTTTAACAAAATCTCTCCGCTCGCTTCCGGCGAAATCCGGTTTGACCGACATCGAAGAGCGCTACCGCCAGCGTTATATCGACCTTCTGGTGAACCCGGAGGTTCGGGCTGTTTTTGATACCCGCACCAAGATTGTATCGACGCTGCGGGCTTTCATGGATCGGAACGAATTTACGGAGGTGGAGACCCCCGTTCTGCAGCCCGTCTACGGCGGGGCGAGCGCCCGGCCCTTTGTGACCCATCACGAGGCGCTCAACAAAGATTTTTACCTTCGCATCTCCGACGAGCTCTACCTCAAGCGGTTGATCGTGGGAGGGATGGAGAAGGTTTACGAGATCGGCCACGATTTTCGGAACGAAGGAATCGACCGCTCCCACAATCCGGAGTTCACCATGCTGGAATTCTACTGGGCCTATGCGGATTACAAGAAGCTGATGGAATTCACCGAGGAGATGTTCGCCTCGCTGTTGAAGGAGATTGGTGGCTCGCTCGTGCTTGAGTATCAGGGCCGAAAGCTGAATTTCAAACCCCCTTGGAAACGAATTACCTATCGGCAGGCAATTCTCAAGGCGACCGGCATCGACATCGATCGAGCGGATTCTGAGGAAAAGCTCCAGCGCTCGATTAAAGAGCACGGGATTGTCCTGGAAGAGCGGCGGCCGGTAGGGTACGGGGCGGTTTTGGACGCCCTCTATAAGCAAACCACCCGGCCCGGGTTGGAGGGACCGCTGTTCCTGACGGAACGGCCAGCAGAGTTTGTTTCTTTAGCCAAGCGATTGCCGGCCGACCCCCGCAAAACCGCCTCTTTCCAACTTTTGGTGGCAGGGGAGGAGCTAATCAACGCCTACAACGAGCTCAACGACCCAATTGACCAAGCGGAGCGGTGGCAGGAATCAGAGAAACTGGGCGATAAGGGCAAGGCGGAGCACGAAGCCCTGGACGAAGATTATATCCGGGCCTTGGAGTACGGAATGCCCCCGACCGCGGGATGGGGCTTGGGAATTGACCGTCTGACTGCCGTTTTAACGAATCAGCCTTCTCTCAAAGACACGATCCTGTTTCCGACCCTGCGTCCGGAGAAATAATGCTTGATCCCAAATTTGTCTTGGAAAATCTCGAAGAAATAAAAAAGACGATCAAAGAGCGGGGGATGAAGGTTGACGTCGTTAACGTTCCCGCCCTGGCCAAGGCTCGGTCGGAAATCCGCTCCCGGGTTGAGGAGCTGCGCGCCGAGAGAAACCAGCTCAGCCGGAAGCCGTCTGCCGAGGTGATCAAACGGGCGACCGATATCAAAGCCGAGCTAAAAAATCTCGAGCCCCAGCTAAAAAACCTGGAGGAACAGCTCGAAAAAATTCTCAGACAGATTCCCAACCTGATCCACCCCAAGACCCCGCGCGGTTTTAAGGAAGAGGACAACAAAATCCTCCGCGCCGATCGGACGGCGAAACTGAAATTCAAGCCGCTCGACCACGAACAGTTGGCCAAAAAGTTGGACCTGGTGGATTTTGATGCCGGGGCGCGGGTCGCCGGTTCCAAATTCTACTACCTCAAGAACGAGGCGGTACTTCTCGAATTTGCCCTGATCAAATATGCTTTTGACCTTCTTCTGAAAGAGGATTTCACGCCGTTTGTTACTCCCGATCTGGCGCGGGAGGAGATTATCGACGGGGTTGGCTTCGTTCCCCGCGGCCCCGAGTCCAATATCTACAACGTCGAAGGAGAAGACCTGGGCTTGATCGGCACTGCCGAGATCACACTGGGGGGATACCAAGCCGGCCAGATCCTGGAGGAGAAGAGCCTTCCTTTGAAATACGCCGGATTTTCGCACTGCTTCCGCCGGGAATCGGGCAGTTACGGCCAATTCTCCAAGGGTTTGTACCGAGTGCATCAATTTTCGAAGGTGGAGATGTTTATCTTCTGCCGCCCCCAAGATTCGGAGCGCCTGCACGAATATCTTTTGGGCCTGGAAGAAAAAATCTTTCGCGGTCTGAAGCTACCCTACCGGGTGGTGGATATTCGGGCCAGCGACTTAGGAGCGGCGGCTTATCGCAAATTTGATTTGGAATCCTGGATGCCGGGTCGAGGAGAATGGGGAGAGGTGACCTCCACCTCCAACACCACCGACTACCAAGCAAGGCGACTTAACATCAAATACCGCAAAGGTGATGGAACCACGGAATTTGTTCACACCTTAAATGGGACGGCGGTTGCGACTTCGCGAGCTCTGGTCTCCATCCTGGAAAACTACCAACAGGAAGACGGTTCGATCGAAGTCCCTAAGGTTCTTGTTCCCTATGTCGGTAAGAACATTATTCGGCGCTAACCCCAAGGTCGTCCACTCGACTTCCTCTCCCCTCAGCGGGAAAATTAACGTTTGGGAAAAAAATGGCGGTTTGGTTTTGGAAGTTGGGGGTTATCCCCAGTCCGTTTCGATCAACACCCCGGATCTGCCCCAGCGCTACTGGTACAAGGCAGTGGAAGAAGTTTCTTCCCGTCTTGCCAATCCCGGCCGGGCGGTGGTGATCGGGGTCGGCGGGGGCACAATTCTCCATCTTCTCTCGCGAAAATTCCCCGGATTGAAAATGGTGGGAGTGGAGATCGATGAAGAGATCCTCAAGATTGCCCGGCAGTTTTTCGACTTGGACAAGATTCCAAATCTTGAGATCATCACCGGCGATGGGGGAGAGTACGTCTCTTCTCACCAAGGGGAGCCGTTTGATCTGGTTTTTGTGGACGCCTATCTGGGGGGAAATTTTCCTTTGCATTTCAATGAAGAACAGTTTTTGCGCCACCTAAGGCGAATTGCAAACCCGAATGGTTTGATAGTAATCAATCGGGCCGGCGGATTTTCACACTCCCAGTTTGGCGCGTTGCTGGGGCGGGTATTTGCTAAGGTTGAGGTGGTGAAAATTCCTCTCCCCGGTTTTTTGGGAGGGATGGGAGGGAATTTTCTCTTTATCTGTCGCTGAAATGGCAATTTTTTTAGCCGTGTATCTTCCCTATCTCGCGTTTCTGGCCGTCCCGTACCTCTGGGTGCGGCGGGAGAGGCACGATCTGGTTCGAATTCTGGTTACTGTCGTGGTGGCCTTCGCGCTTTCGGAAGCTCTGAAAACTTTTCTCTCCGTCCCCCGGCCGTTTGTGGCGGAAGGGTTTCAACCTCTGATTGAAGTGGCCCAGCGCGATTTCTACGGTTCTTTCCCTTCCGGCCACACGACCCTTCTGGCGGCCCTGGGTTCGGCGGTTTTCTTTACCGAGAAAATACCCGGGACGGCTATCCTGTTTCTGGCGGTGGCGGTGGGGTTTGGGAGAGTAATGGTCGGGGTGCACTATCCGGTGGATATCCTGGGAGGTCTTTTGGTCGGGGTGGTTGTGGCCGGATTTTTTAAGGCCCTTCACGAGATTTTCCCGGTCTGGTGATGCCGATTTATCAAGCGGTAGTTTTGGGAATTGTCCAGGGGTTAACGGAAATCCTGCCGATCTCATCCTCAGGCCACCTGATCCTCATTCCCCAGCTTTTCGGTTGGGCACCCCACCCCCTCTCCTTTGACGCTGCCCTGCACCTGGGAACGGCGGCGGCGCTGCTGGTCTTCTTCGCCCGCGACTGGATTTCACTTTTGGTAGAACGGCAGTGGCGCAAGATTGCGATGATCGCCCTGGCTTCGGTGCCGGTCGGTCTGATCGGGCTCTTTGGGGAGGATTTCATCAGTCAAAATTTTCGGAGCGCGGTTCTGGTAGCGGGGATGCTGGTCTTGATTGCTCTCCTGATGCTGGTGGTGGAGAAGTGGTATCGGAGGGAGAACGTGAAAAGGGAAAACCTCACCGTCCCGGATATTTTTGCGGTTGCCCTGGCGCAGGCTCTGGCGCTGATTCCGGGAGTCTCTCGTTCCGGGATCACCATCCTCGCCGGGATGGGAAGAGGAATAAAGCGGGAGGCGGCGGCGCGCTTCTCTTTTATTATCTCTCTGCCGATTGTTTTTGCGGCCGGGTTTTGGGAGGTTTTTTCGGTCTATCGAGAGGGAGTTTTGGCAAACGATTGGTCCAGCTTTGCGGTCGGGATTGCGACATCTTTTGTTGTCGGTCTGCTGGCGATCCGGGTTTTGTTCGGTATTCTCAACCGCTTCTCGCTCATTCCCTTCGCNGTTTACCGGATCCTGCTAGGAACGACCCTCCTACTTTCTCTGTTGGTCTGAAAGAGATTTCACAATTTAATATAGTATACTATATATGAAAATCGCGGCGGGGAAAGTGACCTATCGATTAGGTATGGCGGTCGGCCACTTTTGAGGCGCCAAAGGAATCCGGCTTGGTCTTAACTTCGTATCCGTTTCCTTTGATCATTGCGACAACTTCGGCGATCATCTCCCTGGTTTTGCCGTTTTCTCCGATGTCCACGTGGATCTCGAGTCCGATCTGCAGAAGCTCTTCCGCTCCCTTGAGATGGAAAATAAATTCATTGGCGAATTCCAGGGATGTGAGCGCTTCCTCATAAATCCGCTCCTTGAGGGTGTAGGGACGAGTTTTTTTGTACCCTTTCCAGAAATAAATTCCGCCGCCTCCCACCCGATGGACGACCAGGGCGGTGACGAAATCAACTCCGGTGCCATTATGGCTCTGGGAGTCGGTGCCGATAATGATGCGGTACTTTTGGTCGGGAAATGCTCGGACGAATTCGGAAATTCGGGCGATTATCTGATTAATCGTGAGGATCCCGTAGGTCGGGCTGTGAAAAGTTTCAATTTCCTTGGTCTTGGCGATCGTGTCCACAGCGCTAATTATACATCGTGAAATAGAAGATGAGGTATCCTTTTAGGTAGATGTTTTCCTTCATCACCAAAATCTTTGATTTCAACGAGCGCGAGATCGGCAGCATCCGGCCGGCGGTCGTCAAAATAAATTCTCTGGAACCTGAATTCAAAAAACTTTCCCCCGCCAAACTAAAAGAAAAAACGGTGGGATTTCGCGAGCGTTTGGAAAAAGGTGAGGTTCTTGATCAGCTTCTTCCCGAGGCCTTCGCCGCGGTACGGGAAGCATCATCCCGAACCACTGGAATGCGTCCCTACGATGTTCAGTTGATCGCTGGTGCAATTCTCCACCAGGGAAAGATCGCTGAGCAAAAAACCGGAGAGGGCAAAACTCTCTCGGCGACCCTGGCGCTCTACCTCAATGCGTTGGGGAGGCAGGGGGTCCATCTGATTACGGTCAATGATTACCTGGCGCGCCGGGACGCCGAATGGATGGGGCCGATCTTTCACGCGCTCGGGATGTCGGTGGGTTGCTTGAACCACGAAAAGGCGTATCTTTTTGAGCCAGTAGCCAGTAGTCAGGAGTTAGTGGCAGAGGACAGCACACCGGAGGAAATGCAGCTTGGGCAAGGAAAGTATCTTCGGGAGGTCTCCCGCCGCGAGGCCTATCAAGCCGACATCACCTACGGTACCAACAACGAGTTTGGTTTCGATTATCTCCGCGACAACATGGTCTACGACCCATCCCAGATCGTGCAGGTCAATGGCCGAGAGGAGGAGGGGGCGCACCACTTTGCGATTGTGGACGAGGTGGACTCGATTTTGATTGATGAGGCCCGTACTCCCTTGATCATCTCGGCTCCCCAGGAAGAAGCTACCCAGCGCTACTACGATTTTGCGAAGTTGGTTAACGATCTGGTGTCCAAGACGGATTACACGATGGACGAGAAATCCCGCTCCGTGACGCTGACCGAAGTTGGTCTGCGGAAGCTGGAAAGAATGCTGGGCATACCCAACCTCTATGAGAAGGATTTTGAAACCGTCCGGCACGTCGAACAGGCGCTCAAGGCCGCCACTCTCTACCAAAAGGATCGAGACTACATTGTTAAAGAGGGCCAGGTGATTATTGTCGACGAATTCACCGGGCGGCTGATGATGGGCCGGCGCTACTCCGAAGGTCTGCACCAGGCGATTGAGGCCAAAGAGGGAGTGGCGATCCAAAAAGAGAGTAAGACGATGGCGACGATCTCTTTTCAGAACTACTTTCGGATGTACCAAAAACTGGCCGGCATGACCGGGACCGCGGCGACCGAATCGGAAGAGTTTTCCCGCATCTACAAGCTGGAGGTGGTGGTAATTCCGACCCATGAACCGATGATCAGGAAGGACCATTCCGACGTGGTCTACAAGACCGTCACCGGCAAGTTTCAAGCGGTCGCAAACGAAATTGACGAATGCCACGCCGGGGCCAGCCCGTCCTGGTGGGAACCACATCCATCGAGAAGAACGAGCTTCTCTCTAAACTCCTCAAGCGCAAAAATATTCCCCACGAACTCCTGAACGCCAAACAGCATGAGAAGGAGGCGCAGATCATTGCCAAAGCGGGTGAGCGGGGAGCGGTGACGGTGGCGACGAACATGGCGGGGCGGGGGGTGGACATCAAGCTGGAGAAAGGAATCGTCGATTTGGGCGGTTTGCACGTGATCGGGACCGAGCGGCACGAATCCCGCCGCATCGACAACCAGCTGCGGGGCCGTTCCGGTCGGCAGGGTGACCCCGGGTCATCCCGCTTTTTTGTCGCGCTTCAGGATGATCTGATGCGGATTTTCGGCGGAGCGATGGTGGAGAGAGTGATGGACCGATTCGGTATCGCCGAGGATGTTCCCCTGGAGAGCCGGATCGTCTCCGGCGCGATCGAGAGCGCCCAGAAACGGGTGGAGGGCTACAACTTCGACCTGCGGAAACACCTGGTCGAGTATGACGACGTCGTCAACAAACACCGGGATATTGCCTATACCATCAGAAGAAAAATCCTGGGTGGGGGAGAGGAAATGTCGTCTTTCCTGCTCTCCAAGCTTTCCCTCTACTCCACTAAAATCGAAGAGATTTGGGAAAAATACCACAAGGAATTCGCGGCGGATTGGTTGAAAATTGTCCAGCAGCTGGCTCTCCAATCTTTCGACATTCTCTGGGTCGAGCACATCGACACGTTGGATGAGCTGCGGCGGGGAATTGGTCTGCGGGGATACGGCGGCCGCGACCCGCTGGTGGAATACAAGAACGAAGCCCGTCTGCTCTTTGACCGCCTCATCAACGAAATTTGGTCGACGTTTGCCCAGCGGTTGGAACGGATCGAGATCAAGAGGAAGGAGCGGGTTTCGCTGCCGCAGCCGCGGCCGGTGGCACTGCATCATCCCACCGCGAATCTGGGACAGGAGACGGATGCGAGCGTCCTGCCACCGGCCCCAAGCGATAATCCCAAAGCTGCAAAGCTCGGCCGCAACGATCCCTGCTGGTGTGGTTCCGGAAAGAAATGGAAAAAGTGTCATTATCCAGCACTTTCTTGAGAGTGCTGGATAACTAGGTTCGGCTTTAACCGAGCCGTCTTACCAGGTGTTGAGATAATATGAATTAATGGCCCAGATATTTATTTATCTTTTGATCGCCCATCTGATCGGCGATTGGATTATCCAAACCTATTGGATGGCGAACGAGAAGTCCAAGCACTTTGCGCCTCTTTTGGTGCACGTCGCTAGTTACCATATCTTTACTTTTGGAGCGCTCTACCTGGCTGGAGTTGATTTTATGAAGGCATTTTGGGCGACCTTGTTCCTGGCGGTGACCCACGCTCTCCTGGATAACCGCCGCTTCGAGTTCTGGTGGCTCCGCCGGATCAAAAAGGTGGCGGAGAAGGACGTGCCGGTCTGGCTTCTCCTCGGCGTCGACCAGTCCTTTCACCTGATTCTGCTCTTCCTGGTTTCTTTCTGGCTGGCGCGTTAAGTCCTGTATTATTAAAACAATGAATCGGGCAGTTTCGGAAACTTCTTACCTGGTCCAGGCGCTTCTCTACCTGCCTTATTTTTGGTTTGTCGAAGGGGTGCGCTATTTTACCCGGACCGTTTGGCGGGTGATTGTCTATCTGGACCAGATCACGGCCACGACTTTGATGGCGCGTCTTCTCTTTATCCCCCTGTTCGGCGACTACACCTTTTTCGGGAGAATTCTCGGTTTTCCTTTTCGTCTCGTCCGGTTGTTGCTCGGGGCGGTCGCCGTCGTCTTGGGGGCGGTTGGCATCCTGGGTTTTTTCTTGCTCTGGTTCCTCTTCCCGTTTTGGCTCTTCTTTAACTACCCCTCCATCGCCCTGATGGTTTTTGCGGTCGCCGGGGTTCTGGCTTTTTATAAGCGGATGGGACGTTCCCATCTCGAGATCACCGGTCCCTGGGAGGATAAGTTTTATTTTCTGGATTTTGTCCACAAATCGGCTCGCTGGGCAATCCTTTCGGTGAAAGACCCGCCGCGTTTATTCCGGAAACTCGCTCGGGGAAAGTCCG
>C687J26657_10000140_pt1 | contig 15135 bp, 17 predicted proteins | sample RifCSP19_2_FD_26657 | JGI IMG/M metagenome (IMG submission 26657)
CTGAGTTTTATCCTGCCGGACACTCCCAGAAAAGGGATTGTGGTCAACCTGGCCACCATGAGGCTCTTTCAGTATAAAGAGGATGGTACGTCCCTGTTGGTGACGACCTACCCGGTCGGTGTCGGCACCAACGAGCGGCCTACCCCCACAGGCCGGATGCACGTGGCGCGCAAGGCAGTCCGGCCTACCTGGCGTGTTCCTGCTTCGATTGCCGAGGACCATCGCAAAAAAGGAGATAATCTCCCCGCAGAAGTCCCGCCGGGGCCTGAAAATCCCCTGGGAGAATACGCGCTCTATTTGAGCAAATCGGGCTATTTGATCCATGGCACCAATAAACCGGCCAGCATTGGCCTTACAGCAACCAATGGCTGCCTGAGGCTCTATCCGGAAAACGTGAAGACGCTCTTCGATGACACTCCGGTGAAAACACCTGTACTCATTGTCAACCAGCCATATCTCATAGGGCAACGTAATGGCGTACTGTACCTGGAAGCTCATGCGCCTGCGGAAGAGTCGGACGCTCTTGAGTTGGAGAAACTCTATAAAAAATTGAGAACGATGGAAAAGAAAGCCCGGCGCACGCTTGACTGGAAAAAGGTCAAGGAAGCACAGGCCGAGGCCCGGGGGATACCGGTTCCCATCTTCGAGTTGAGTCAGGGAAGTGGAAAAGAGGCTGCGAAACCTATAAAAGTCGGGCACCCGGAGACATTGTACGGCAAACCGGAAATACCGGCACTGAAACTGGAAGCATGGTATGTTTTGGCTGCTGATGTGCGTGACAAGATTGAAGCTCAGAGGATTGCCGCCATCATCAATCACCAGGGGCCACCAATCCCGGCTCGGGTGTTCCCAAAGAGCGATAGCTACCGTGTTATCGCCGGCCCGTTCAATGATGGCAGTGAAGCCAAAAAGGCAGCGAAACGCTTGAAAATAGATCTGGAGATAGACGGTGTCGTAATCGAACCCGTTAAGGTAAACTGAACAGAAAGGAGGTGATGAGAGATGAAGAAAAGTCTATTGCTGATCTCTATGATGCTTGTTCTCGCTACTCTGATGATTGGTTGTGCAACAACCGGTGACCTCGAGAAAGTGCAGGCGCAGCAGAAACAGATTGATGCGAAAGCTGACCAGGCATTGCGGGATGCGCAAGCCGCCAAGACTGCAGCTGATGCGGCCAAGGTAAAGGCGGATGAAACATCGGTCCGCGCCGAAAGTGCGATGAAGGCGGCGGCAGAGGAAAGGGAAAAGGCAGCAGCGGAAAGGGAAAAGGCGGTAGCGGAAAGGGAAAAGGCGGCAGCGGAGAAGGAAAAGATGGCCGATGAAAAAGCGAAAAAGGCCGGAGCCGCTTTCGAGAAGTCGATGAAGAAGTAAGTCATTTGTATGGTATTGTCGACGTTCCTTTCGATGCTCCGGACAAAGAGGTGGCAGGGGCTAACACCCCTGCCATTTCATTATCTATCATGGAAGACTGTCCCGATGATTCTGCCAATGGGTTAGGAAAATGAGGAAGCTGGGAATCATCCACATCGGACCATTCAAGTTCTGTATTTTCCTCATGATGGCACCGATTCTCCTATCCGGCTGCAGTCACTTTAACGACGGGCGGCAGGCCAAAACGACCTTCGCAGAGGCGAATGATCTGTTTCATCAAGGAAGCTACACGGCCTCTCTGGACAAGTATTCGGAAATTACCGAAAAATATCCCGCGAAGGCAGACAGGGCTTTGTTCGAGATGGCTATTATTTACGCACATCCGAAGAATGAGCAGAAAGATTATCAGAAATCCCTGGAATGTTTTCAGAAACTCATCAAGGAGTACCCTGGGAGCGAGTACCGGCAGAACAGCGAGATGATGATATTCAATATCCGGAATGTCGTTCTCAAGGATCAGACGATCGCTGCGCAGCAAATGCAGATCGAAACACTCCGTCACGAGGTCCAAGGCAAGGAGAAGGAGATCGTCACGCTGCAAAAAAAGATGGAAGCGTTCGAAAAAAAGATTGAAGCACTCGATCAAAAGTTTTTTGACTATGCGACTCAGAAGGGATCGGTAGACAGGATACTGATAGAAAAAAGTGCACGCCGATTGATGTTGATCTCACAGGGTGAAGTGCTCAAAACCTACAAAATCGCCTTGGGGGGAAACCCGATCGGGCCGAAGGAACGGCAAGGTGACAACAAGACCCCTGAGGGGACCTATGTCATCGATGGAAGAAACANGGACAGCCGGTTTCACCTCTCTCTGCATATTTCCTATCCAAACGAGAGAGACAAAAATCGCGCAAAAGAACTCGGTGTTTCTCCGGGCGGAGACATCATGATCCACGGGATTAAGAATAATTTCTCGTGGGTAGGTGATGCTCACACAGAGGTCGACTGGACGAAAGGGTGTATTGCCGTAACAGACGAAGAAATAGAGGAAATTAGCAAGTTGGCGCCAAATGGGACGATTGTNGAGATACGGCCGTAGAAGACCGTATAACCTATCGCTAAATCGGATCGCTTAACCTGCCGCAAGGTGTTGGAGGAAATCGCCCGCTCCCTCTTCGAGAAGTTCGATCCCGTAGGCGTGGGCGAGGACTGGCGGTACGAGGGGAAGCTCTCGCTGGGCAAGGGGCTTTCCTTCGAGGGGGATCTCATCCACTTCTCCGCGTTCGGGAAGTGAGCGGCGTTCCCCCTGGAATCGCGAAGCCCGGACCGGTTTTCGAACCCCGCCCNNTCCAGGAACGGGTCAGAATCCGATCCGGCACAGCCACTTGAAGTCACAAATTGTGACTTCAAGCCATTTCGATGATTAATTTTTTACCGACGGCATCGGCCAACTTTGATAGCTGTTTGAGGGTGGGATTGGCAACCTTCGGATTTTCCCATGCCTGGTAAGTCTGATAAGTGATACGAAGGCGGTCTGCCACCTCTTTTTGGCTCAATCCCAACTCGTTTCGAATTTTTCGAATCATCAAAGGGATACTTACATCAGGACTTGGCTCCACCCAGCGAACATTTCTCCCCTTCAGGGGTTTCGCTTCGGGAATCGCAAAATTCCGCTCAAATCGCACGGCAAGCCAACCGGAAAGGGCGTCTTTCGCCATTTCCAGGAGTTCTTCTTCCGTGTCTCCCTCGGTGACGCAACCGGGAAGATCGGGAAACTCCGCCCAGTATCCACCTTCTTCGGCCTTGTGTATTTTGAGGGGATATTTGATTTTCATTTCAACTCACCCTGTTTTCGGAGTGCCTCCAACGTTCCTTTCTTCAGGTCTTTCTTCCCGTGTACCGGGACCGAAATCGTCTTGGTTCCTCTCACGAGGATGTGATGGGAACCCTCTATCCGGGCTAACACCCATCCTTTCGTCTTCAGCAATTTGACGAGTTCTTTGCCCGTCACTGGTGCATGATACAGGCTAAAACCTGTATTGTCAATCTCAAGAATATTCCCATCGGTTTCGTCCTCCGAAAGGGCGGTTTTGAAATCACAGATTGTGATTTCAAGTCGTCGCTCATACAGAATCGGTCGTCAATTTATGTGCCCAGCGAACCGGTCGCAATTTGTGACCACTTCCGCAAAGGAAAGTAGGGGGGGTATTTTTAGATATTGATTGAGAATCTCCATCGATCCCGCCGATCTCATCCCGACCGGATTTCGAACCAGATCCTCTCGGGAAAGTGTCAGAATCCGATCCGTCGACGCGGCGGCTTGGGCGGTTCCATCAGGGCGCGGATCGCGTCGAAGACGACCCGGAATTGAGCGTCGTATTTTCTTTCGAGCGCGTCCACCTTCCGGGCCAGGTCCTCGTGGGACAGGAGCATCCTGCGAAGGAGCACGAACGCCCGCATGATGGCGATGTTGACCTGGATTGCCTGTTTGCTGTTCAGGATGCTGGAAAGCATAACGACGCCCTGCTCGGTGAAAACGTTGGGAAGGTATCGGCGCCCACCCCACAATCTTGAGGTCACAAATTGTGACCTCAAGTTCAAGTACTCTTCTTCGGTCAACAGAAACATGAAATCGTCTTGTCCCCGGATGGTGAGGATCCGCCGGGAGATCTCCTCATCCCCAAGGGGCGGTTCTGATTTCGCTATTTGCGATTCCGAATCGTCGCTCATACCGGAATGATCATCAATTCCTGAGCCAATTGGCTCCGGCTCCCTCGATCGGATCAACTGCACCATCTGTGGATTCGAAGAATATCGGGGGGGTATTTTGTGATTGGAACTGCCCCCTTCTTTGGTCCCATCTTTGGGTTAGAAAACTCCCTGCTGGAACGGCTGTGCAACCTCCCGGGCGTCACGGGGTTCGAGGGGCCCGTGCGGGAGGCGATCGCCGAGATCGTTACGCCCTTCGTCGACGAGATGCGGACGGACACGCTTGGGAATCTGATCGCCGTGCGGCGCGGGTCTTTCTGCTTCAAGCTGATGCTCGACGCGCCTCCGGTTTCCCGGTTTAAAGGGAGCAGCTGTCTGTCGTCCTCCCAAGGCATCACGAGCTGTAAATAGTTATTGTAATGGAGTTGAAATGCAAGGGGATGCGGTCTGCCCCGGACCTGACTCTCGGACGCTTCCGGGCTTTCAGCAGCGCCCGAGAGCCTTTCCGCCGGGATCAGGCAAGGTCGAAGCGGTCGAGGTTCATCACCTTGTTCCAGGCAGCCACGAAGTCGCGCACGAACGCTTCCTGCGCGTCATCACAGGCATAGACTTCCGCGAGAGCCCGGAGCTGGGAGTTCGAACCGAAGATGAGGTCCACGCGGGTGCCGGTCCACTTCACCTTGCCCGTCCCGCGATCGCGTCCCTCGAACAGATCCCCGGATTCCGAGGCCGCCTTCCACTCCGTGCCCATGTCGAGAAGGTTCACGAAGAAGTCGTTCGTGAGCGTCCCGGGGCGTTTGGTGAAGACGCCGTGCTTGGACTGGCCGACGTTCGCGTTCAGAACGCGCATGCCGCCGACGAGAACCGTCATCTCGGGCGCGGTCAGCGTCAGGAGTTGCGCCTTGTCGACCAGCAGCGCCTCCGCCGAAACGGTGTATTCGGTCTTGAGGTAGTTGCGGAACCCGTCTGCGGCGGGTTCGAGCACGGCGAAGGACTCGACATCGGTCTGCTCCTGCGACGCATCCGTGCGGCCCGGCGTGAAGGGAACCAAGGCCGCGTGCCCGGCGTTCTTCGCCGCCTGCTCGATGGCGGCGCAGCCCCCCAGGACGATCAGGTCGGCAAGCGAAACCTTCTTCCCGCCTTTCTGCGCGCCGTTGAACGCCTTCCGGATTCCTTCCAGGGTTTTCAGCACCTTCGCCAGCCGGGCAGGCTGGTTGGCCTCCCAGTCCTTCTGCGGTGCCAGGCGGATGCGGGCTCCGTTCGCCCCTCCGCGCTTGTCGGAGCCGCGGAAGGTGGCCGCCGAGGCCCAGGCGGTGGAGACCAGTTCCTGGATCGACAGGCCCGAGGCGAGGATCCGGGCCTTCAGGTCCGCGATGTCTTGCGCGTCGATCAGGTCGTGATCGACGGCGGGTACGGGGTCCTGCCAGATCAGCTCCTCTTCCGGGACCTCCGGGCCGAGATAGCACGCGCGCGGGCCCATGTCGCGGTGGGTCAGCTTGAACCATGCGCGGGCGAAGGCATCCGCGAACTCCTCCGGGTTTTTGTGGAACCGCCGCGCAATCGGCTCGTAGATCGGGTCCATGCGCAGCGCGAGGTCCGCCGTGGTCATGACGGGCGCATGGCGCTTCGTCGGGTCGTGCGCGTCCGGCACGGCATCCGCGGCGCCGCCGCCCTTCGGCACCCACTGCCATGCCCCCGCGGGGCTCTTCACCCGTTCCCATTCGTAGCCGAAGAGCGTGCCGAAATAGCTCATGTCCCACTGGGTCGGGGTCGGGGTCCAGGCGCCTTCGATGCCGCTGGTGATCGTGTGAACGCCCTTGCCGCTGCCGAAGGCGCTCTTCCAGCCGAGGCCCTGTGCATCGATGCCGGCGCCTTCGGGGTCGGGACCGACGAGCGCCGGATCGCCCGCGCCGTGGCACTTGCCGAAGGTGTGCCCCCCGGCGACCAGCGCGACGGTCTCCTCGTCGTTCATCGCCATGCGGCCGAAGGTCTCGCGGATGTCCCGGCCCGATGCGACCGGATCGGGATTGCCGTTCGGTCCTTCCGGGTTCACGTAGATCAGGCCCATCTGAACGGCGGCCAAGGGGGTTTCGAGTTCGCGGTCCCCAAAGTAGCGCTTGTCGCCGAGCCATTCGGTCTCGGCGCCCCAGTAGATGTCCTCTTCGAATTCCCAGACGTCCTCGCGCCCGCCGCCGAAGCCGAAGGTCTTGAAACCCATCGACTCGAGCGCGCAATTGCCGGCGAGGATCATGAGGTCGGCCCAGGAGATCTTCTTGCCGTACTTCCGCTTGATCGGCCAGAGGAGCCGGCGCGCCTTGTCGAGGTTCGCGTTGTCGGGCCAGCTGTTGAGCGGCGCGAAGCGCTGCGTGCCCGTGGAGGCGCCGCCGCGGCCGTCCGCGATGCGGTAGGTGCCCGCGCTGTGCCACGCCATCCGGATGAACAGCGGGCCGTAATGGCCATAGTCGGCCGGCCACCAGTCCTGCGAGTCGACCATCAGCGCATGAAGGTCTTTCTTCAGGGTCTTAAGGTCGAGTTTCCTGAACTCTTCTGCGTAGTTGAACGCCGCGTCCATCGGATTGGACCGGGCGGAGTGCTGGTGGAGAATCTTTAGGTTCAGCTGGTTCGGCCACCAGTCCCGGTTCGACCTGCCCCCAAAAGTCGCGCTGGAGCGAGACCCATGCGTGACCGGGCACTTGCCCGCGTTCTCGCGATCCTTTTTATCCATGGTTCCCTCCGATCGTGGCTTTGTTGATTGAACCGGTCCGAGGACAAAGTCAGGATGTATTGGAAGGCGATCCGGTTTCATCGCCGGCACGAAAACAAAGTGCCGGGCAACTGGACTGAATCGCCCCGGGTTCCGTGGACAATTCAACGGGCTTCTTGTCGGCGGAAATTTTCATTCGCTCTCCCAGGGTGTCACGAGCTGGAAATAGTTGTTGTCCGGATCGGCGAAGGTCGCGATCGTCATATCCTGGGCCTCCATCGGATGATAAGGCTCCGCGATGACCGCAGCCCCGATCTTTTTGATTCTTCCGAATTCCCTCTTCACATCCTTCGTCTCGAGATTGAACATCATCCTTTCGGGGTTCTTGTTCTTCCCCCGCACTTTGTCGTGCGGCCCGATCGTGATGAATCCCTTGCCGGTCATGAAGGCGCAGAAACCGTTCTCCGACCAGTCGGGCTTTTTCCGGAATATCTTCCTGTAAAACTCCACGAGTTTCCTGGGGTTCTCCGAAAAGAGCAAAATGGAGCTGAAATGCAACATGATATTTCCCTCCTGTCACTTGCAAGCCGTTGGATTCTCGCCCATTAGATGGACGGGTACCTACCCGGGTTCCAGGTTTCCGCACCCAAAGGGGATGCGGGTTTAACAATCAGATCTCGTAGAACCGGGCGAGCCGCCGGATCGACTCCCGACAGGCCGGACAGTTCCCGGATCTGCGCCGGCGTCTTCCGGGAGGCGGCTCCTGGCCGCCTTCTGCCGGGCCGCCCCGGGGGTGTGAGGGGGGGTAACGAATCCCGGTCATCGCGATCAAAGGTCAAGGGCGCTTTATGCATCCCTGGCAATGCTTTTCCTATCTAACCTCCAAAATCCTTCCGCAGGAAGGGGTGGCTTCAATAGCTGGGGGAGGGGCGTAGGGGAGGGATACCAGATACCGTTTTCCACAACAAAACTCTTCGTGAATCCTCCGGATTCGACTGGATTGCACCATATTGACGAAAGGAGAATGACCAATGTCAAAGGAACAAAATAAGGCGTTATTAAGTCGCATAATCAAGGAAGTCTTCAATCAGGGAAAAATAAGTCTGATCGACGATTTGTTGGCTCCCGGATTCGTTGAGCACGAGGAACTCCCACCCGGAATACCGCCTGGGCGGGAGGCCGTCAAACAGCACTGCACCCTGTTTCGCAGCGCCTTCCCGGACCTCAAAGTCACAATTGACGACACGATCGCCGAAGGTGACAAGGTGGCAGTCCGTTGCACCTGGAGCGGCACCCATGAAGGCGAGTTCATGGGCATTCCGCCAACGGGCAAGAGCGTATCCTTTGGAGTGATCGACATCGTCCGAATTGCCGGTGGAAAGGTCGTGGAACATTGGGGCCAGATGGATGCCATGCGTATGATGCAGCAACTTGGCGCTATTTCCACGCCGGGGGCGTAAATCGGATGATTCCGGGGGATGGGGCTGGCGATTACGGTAGCAGGCGGGAGTCCTATCGTGCCGCTGCCTCCATTCCGACTTCAACCACACGTGGCGACTCCCGGCCGCCTTCTGCAAGGCCGCCCCAGGGGTGTGCGGGTAAGCTGCCTCCACAACCCGAAGATCCTCCAAACATACCAGGGGGTCAGCAGATGGCGAAAGGGCAGAGGATGTCGCCTGTCCCCAAATTGTGCACACGAGGAATCAAAGCGCGATCGTGCACATCAGATATTTGTAACCATGCGCGGTGCGCCGAATAACCGCGACGAATGCAAAGGAGGGCCATAGCATGAAATTCATGGTCTCTTGGAAGATTCCGCCGGGCAGTCACAAGCCGGCCGCGGAAAGCTTTCTGCGCTCCGGTGCCCCGGTACCTGCGGGTCTGAAACTGGTCGGGCGCTGGCATGCTCCGGGTTCCGCCTATGGCTGGGCCCTGATTGAAGGAAACGACACCACGGCGCTCGCGCAACACATTGCGGAATGGGCGAACTACCTCGAGTTGCGGGTCACACCCGTCATTGACGATGCCGAAGCAGGAGCCGGGATGTCCAAGGCGTATGGCAAATAGGGCCATCGACGGTCGCCCGCCAAGGCGGAGAGGGACGTAATCGGTTCGCTCATCGGCTGCATCCTCAGCCAGGAGTGGGTGTTCACGTACATATCGAGACATGCCTGAATCGGATGGAACTCTTAAGGCAGGAAACGAGAACTTCGGGGACGGGAGTGAAAAGATATGGGTGGTCCGATCGAGGCGGGTTGGTCATTATATTAGGAAAATTTTTCCACAGGGCATGGAGGGGATGATGGTTGGATTCCATTTTAACTCATTGTATTTTCTATGGTTTTTAAGAGACACGCATCACGGAATATTTTTTGCTCCATTAGAATTGAGAGGTCGTTGGGGAGCGTGGATAAAGGGAAATTTATGGGCATTAACGAGAAAAATGGGGCAAAAGAAGAGCTTGTTGAAAGAGTGATAGAGGTCAACGAATGTCTCAGGGAGGAGGTAAGGCATGTAAAAGAAGTGGAAATGATGCTGAAAACAGCGAAGAAGGTTTTCCTGGCACTAATGATTTTATTGATCGTTGTTCTTCACTNCCTTTACTTCTCTTCGCCTGGTCGGGTTGTAGTGAATAAGAATGGTGAAATCTATGGCCTGACCAATAAAGCAAGAGAAGCCCTTCAAGGGAAAAAATTCTGGAGAGACCAGCTCGATGAAGTAAGGCAAGAGATTCAATGGGAAGAATTTGGAATTTTACGAAAAGCCGCGAACGACCGAACTCTGGAAAAGATCGGTCGGGACACCAACCGTGAAATGGAAAAATATTATCGAAGATACCCCCAAATCAGGTCCTCCAAAGCGGAACGCCAAGCCGAAGGAATGAGAGGACAATTCGATCATATCAGGTGGATTAGATTTAATCCCGTTTTTGAGGAAATCAGGCNAAAAAGATTTCAAGAATTAGACATGATCCTTCCGGTTGTGCAATCGAAAGCAGAATATTCCAGGACACCCTGACCCGCCTCCGGTAATCGGTCCTCCCGTAACGTAGTGGAAGAGCCCTTCCCGAGCTCTTTTTCCAATCCGATTTCACCGGGCACGGGAATGACGTTAAAGGGCTATGCACTTGAGTCCAGCANCCACTACCTGTTGGGGTCCGTATGAATGACAAGCTTCGAGTAGGGAGTCGGCTGGAGGAATACGGCTTGTTCCACGAGCCTGTAGAAGAGCTTCCCCCGGTGCCGAGACGTTCGGCGGTTGAAGCGGAATGTGAACTCGTCGAGGTAGAAATCGAGTTGCTCTCGCGATACCGCCCCCTGATGGGTGCCCAACAGCCAGCGCTTCAACAGGGCCGCCACCCGATGCACCCGGGGCAGGAGTGCCACCGCCGTCTTCCCGCTCCCGCTGATCACACGGAGCTTGTGCGTGTATCCTTGTCCCTTGAGTCCCTCGTATCCTTCCCATCCATCCGTGATCACTATGGATCCCGGCTCGACCGCGCTCTTTATGAAGCCCGTGAGGCTTCGGGCGGAAGCGTCCGGAATCCGGCGGAGGCGGATGCGCCCGATCCCCTCTCCATCGACCTGCGCGGCGATCACCACCAAAGCCTTATTTCCCAAGCGTCTGCGGCCCCCCCCGGCCTCGACTCCCCCGATGTACGTCTCGTCCACTTCGACTTGGCCGGAGAGCGAGTCCCGACCGGTTCGAACCATGGCGCGCCGGAGCTTCTGGAGGCAAGCCCAACCCGTCCGATAACTTCCGAGCCCGAGCAACCTCTGCAGTCCAAGGGCGCTGACCCCGTGCTTTTGATTTGTGAGCCACCACATGGCGCGGAACCAAGTCCGCAGGGGAAGGTGGCTCCGGTGAAAGATCGTTCCGGCCGTGACGGAGGCTTGGTGTCCGCACTGGCTGCACATCATGAACGCTCGTTTTGTAGCCCATCCCCCGATCGCAGTGCATCGGGGGCAGCGAAACCCTGTTGGCCAGCGCATCTGAACCAGATATGCACGGCAGGCGTCCTCCGTCGTAAACCGGTCCTCGAATTCGGCGAGGGTGTGGGGGTAGTCCTCCATGACATGAAATACTAGTTGAGGGCACTGGATTCAAGTGCATAGCCCTTTTGTGCCCAAATTGTGCCCACGCCGTCCGTCCTTTTTTCCCCTTCCGGTTCCGGAAGCGCTCTTGGCAGAGTGAGCACGCGGTGCACGTCGGCCTCTTCGAACCCTTGCAGAAATTTCGCTCCGTCCCTGCGCATCCGGTTCCGGATGAACTTGCCGTAGTGGCGATAGAGCATCTCGGTGCTTGTGTGTCCCATCATCCGCGCCACCCAGAGCGGATCTTCCCCGTAGGAAAGCATCAGGCTCGCGAAGGTGTGCCGGGTCTGGTACATCGTGCGTTTCCGAAGGCCCGCTTTTTCCAGCGCGGGATACCAGACGCGGTTGCGCAGGTTATTCACCTCGAGCGGAGCTGCTTCGGGGCTTGGGAAGACGTATCTCCCTTCCGGTGCGGATTGCTGCCGATGGTTGGATAGCACCGTGAAAAGCGGATCGAGCATGTCGATGTCCCGGAAAGGAGAGCGGATCGATCTTGGGCTTTTCCTCCCGGAAGCGGCGGATCATCTCGGTCGGGTTGTCCCTGATATCCCCGCGTCGCCTGGCGTCGTTGAAAATGCATTTGACCGGGACCATGATGTTGTTCTTTCGCTTGGCCGAAAGCTTTCTAAGGGTGTCCAGGAAGTCCTCGACATCCCTTCGGGAGGCCTTATCTCCCTCCTTAGCCTCTCGGCGTTGTCAGCTTCGGCAGCGCGATCTCCACGATCGCAAGGAAGCTCTCCATTACGGGCGAATTGCGCTTGTCGGAGTGCTTGGCGAGGTAAATCGGTCGCTTCAGGGACATCTCCGTAACCGGGATCTTCACGAGGTATTTGGCCCGGATTTCGGCTCGTAGTCCATGGACCGACATGAAGGAGATTCCGATGCCGGCCCTGACCAGTGCCTTGCACGTCTCGGGGCAGGTAAGCTCGATGGACTTCCGGATCGCGCCCTTCCTGGATAATAGCCAATCCTCGAAAAGGAGACGCGTTGCCGAGCCCTTTTCGCGGATGATCCACATCTCTTCCTCGAGCGAGCTCGGGGCGATGCGTCGCACCTTCGCGAGGCGATGTGACGGGCTGGTGAAGCAGACGATCTCGTCCTCCACGAGCGGTTTAAGTTCAAGTTCCCTGCTCGACAGGTTAGCGCCGACGAAGCCCAGGTCGAGCTCGTTCCGGACAAGCATCTGCTCGATCCGGAGAGAGTTCTCCACCGTATAGTGGAGGGCCACCTTCGGAAAACGGCGGTGGAACTGACCGAGGAGGTCCGGAAGCAGGTAGAACCCCGGGGTCGTGCTGGCTCCGATCCGTATGGAACCGCGTTCTGCGGAACGATGGGAACGAACCGCCTCGGCGGTCCGTTCCATCGCCCCAAGCAGCTTTTCCGCCTCGACGGCAAGCGTCTCGCCGGCATCCGTCAGGTGAAGCGACTTGCCGATCTGCTCGAAAAGCCGAACGCCGAGCTTCTCCTCAAGCTGACGCACCTGCCGCGAAACCGCGGGCTGGGTGAGGAATACCTCCTCGGCCGCCCGGGTGTAATTCAGGTGCCTCCGGACGGCAAGGAAAGTTCGGAGGTGATGCGGGTTCATCGGCTATCCAAAGAAATACGCATGGTAACGAATAAAATAATGCATTTTCAGTATAGCCCCGGGAAGGATAGCTTACAATCACCGGTGCGACATGGGAGCCCGGAAGTCGAGCCGGACCAAAAAGGAGGCGAACCATGCCCAGGAATGCGGTGCGCTTGACCCAGCTCTCCCACTGCGCGGGGTGAGCGGGCAAGATCGGTCCCGAGGACCTCGCTCAGGTTCTGAGCGGCCTGCCAGAGATCACCGATCCGAACGTGCTTGTCGGACCGAAGACCGCCGATGATGCGGCGATCTACCGTGTCTCCGATGAGCTGGCGCTGATCCTGACCGTGGACTTCTTCACCCCGGTGGTGGACGACCCCTACCAGTTCGGGGCCATCGCCGCGGCGAATTCCCTAAGCGATGTCTATGCTATGGGCGGTCGTCCCGTCCTGGCACTCAACGTCGTGGGCTTTCCGAGAGCAAGCGACGTGGCGCCCCTGTCGATACTTGCGGAAATCCTGCGCGGCGGGGCGGAGAAGGCCAGGGAAGCCGGCATCGATATCGTCGGCGGCCACACCGTCGATGACAAGGAGCCGAAGTACGGCCTGTGCGTGACCGGTTTCGTCCATCCGAAGGAGTATTGGGCCAACGTCGGAGGGCGCGCGGGGGACCGGCTCGTCCTCACGAAGCCGATCGGAACCGGGATCGTGACAACGGCCATGAAGGCCGGCACGGCCGGCGAGGAGGCGGCGAGGGCGGCCGTCGAGACCATGGCGACCTTGAACCGCGCGGCGGCCGAGGTCGCCCGGAAGGTCGGCGTGCGCGCATGCACCGACATAACCGGCTTCGGCCTCCTGGGCCACCTGCGCGAGATGCTTTCCGGCGTCGGCGCGCGGATCCGGCTGTCCGCGGTTCCCCTCCTTCCGGGGGCACGGGATCTCGCTGCCAAAGGATCGATCCCCGGGGGGACGCACCGCAACAAGGAGTCACTCGACCGGGTCGTGGACTACCACGACGCGATCGACGAGATTGATCGCCTCCTGCTCTGCGATGCCCAGACTTCCGGCGGGCTTCTCTTTGCGGTCGAACCTTCGAGGTTCGAGGACCTGCTCTCCGGCCTCGCCGAAGCGGGCGTTTCGGCGGCGGCCATCGGGGAATTCATCGCGGAACCGGAAGGGAAGATCGAGGTCGTGTCGTAGGTGGTGCCATGATCGAGCCGGGACTGGCGGTACTGATTCTTTTCACGGGTTTCGCGGTCAGCTGCCTGTCCGGGTTGCTCGGGATCGGCGGCGGGATCGTCATGGCGCCCGCGCTTCTGTACCTGCCTTCCGCCTTCGGTCTCGCCTCCCTGGACATGCGGCAGGTCGCCGGCCTGACGATCACGCAAGGGCTGTTCGCCTGCCTGTCCGGGGGTTGGCGTCACGATAGGTACCGATGCGTGAACCGCCGGCTGGTAATCTCGATGGGGAGCGCAATCACGGCCGCCGCTCTGGCGGGTTCGGTGATCTCACGGTGGGTGGCGAACGAGGTATTGATGGTCGTCTTCGCCGGGCTCGCCGCCATCGCCGCGCTGATGATGTGGCTTCCGAAGTCCGAAGAACATGAGGTCGAGGACCCAAACGCTTGCCGGTTCAATATCCCCCTTGCCATATCGATTGCCACGGTGATCGGCTTTCTGGGGGGGCTGGTCGGGCAGGGGGGCTCGTTCATCCTCATTCCCCTGATGCTCCATGTCCTCCGATTGCCTACCCGCGTGGTCATCGGGAGCAACCTGGCGATCGTGTTCCTCGCCTCGCTCGCGGGATTCGTGGGCAAAGCGGCGACGGGGCAGGTGCCGTTGCTCCCCACCGTGCTGCTCGTGCTTGCGGCGGTACCGGGTGCGCAGATCGGCAGCGTCCTCAGCCATCGCGCCAACCCCCGATGGCTGAGAACNACGCTTGCGGTCGTGATCGCGTTGGCTGCGGCGGGCATGATNGCCGACGTCGTAGGTAGGGGACAGTGACCTCCAGCGGGGACCCATGGAGGACGACCCGTGATCAGTAATCCCACATAACCGGCCGCCTCGAAAGAGCTCCTTTTCTCTTCCGTATTTTTGATCAAAGGTTGCCCGGACCGTCATCCGGCGGAAATCCCGTTGTGCAGAGTGACAGACCTCGCCTTTTTACTCCTCTGGTCGCACGTTTTTCCCGTGGGGATTCCGGTGACACCGGGTCGCGGGGAGGAATGATTTTTTCCAGCCGTAGGAATCTTTACAAATAATTGCTGAATCGTACCAACATCACGGTTTTGGTCTTCGGAGATCGGAACGGCGACGGGCAGCCACGCCCGAAGGGGATTACGTGAGATGGGGAAAATGGATGATGTGTCCGGTGCGCCTGGAATCTCCGACTTGCAATCACAGAGGACTCACTTCTTGGAGGTGGGTGGATTGGAGGGATTATGGCTTTCGAGGTGATGGTGGATCCCGATACCTTGCGCGAGCAGGTGAAGGAGAAGTACCGCGAGGTGGCCATGAATCCTCGCGGCAGTTTTCATTTCCACACGGGACGCCCACTCGCAGCCCGACTGGGATACGACGAAAGCGTCACTGCATCCATCCCGGATTCGGCGGTTGAGTCGTTTGCCGGGGTGGCGAATCCCTTTTCCCTGCACTCCTTGTCGGAAGGGGAGCGGGTGGTTGATCTCGGATC
>C687J26657_10000156_pt1 | contig 14495 bp, 20 predicted proteins | sample RifCSP19_2_FD_26657 | JGI IMG/M metagenome (IMG submission 26657)
GTGTGCCTCATAAGAACATAATTTTCCACTAGTAAGTATTAATTAGTGTTAGAAATTTTTTCGGGTGTGGATCATCACAATTTTCACGGCAAAGATATTCCGCACATTAAGCTAGATCCTAAAATGAAAATAGAAGAACTAGTGGAGGTCTATGCTAGAAGTGGGTTTAATGGAAGACAACTTGGAGAAGCNGCNAAACTTTATTCTAAAATGATTAAAGAGAACGCAGTAATCTGCCTTACAGTTTCAGGNGCATTGACNCCAGTTGGTTTTGGGGGGATAATCAAGACTNTAATTGAAAAAGGATTTGTNGATTGGATAGTTACAACTGGTGCAAACGTATACCATGAAGATCATTTTGCTTGGGGTTTTCCTGTAAAACAAGGTCATTATGAAGTTGATGATATGAAACTTTATGAAAAGGAAATTGTTAGAATTCGAGATGTTTTTATCAAGTTCTATGAAACGCTTGAGGCNGAAGATAAAGTAGTNCAGAAAATGTTTAANGAAAATCTTACTGANAAACCGTTTACTAGTGCAGAATTTTGTAACCTTATGGGAAAGATTAGCAAGAAAAATGCAAAATATCCTAAAAGAAGTTTCATTACAACTGCATATGACTATGACGTACCAGTTTATGTTCCTGCATTACTTGATTCGTCACTTGCTATGAATTTGGCTGTACACAGATTTAGAGATAAATTATACAACTTGGATTTTGTCAGGGAGATAATTGAGCAAGCAGCAATTGTTTATCATTCTAAAAAATCAGGGATTCTTGAATTAGGAGGCGGTGTTCCTAAAAATTCTGCACAGCAAACTGGACCTCTTTTAGATCAAATATTAAAAAGAAATGATGGAGGACAGGATTACATTATTCAAATTACCGATGCACGCCCCGATACAGGCGGACTCTCAGGAGCAACTCTTCAAGAAGGAAAAAGTTGGGGCAAAGTGCAAGATGCTCACCATGATATGATAACTGTATACGCAGATTCTACTATTGCTTTTCCTATTCTTGCATTATATGCACTAAGTAACCAAAAACCAAGAAAACCAAAGAGGCTTTACAAAAAACTAGGTCAATATTATAACAATCTTAGAGATGAGTTTTTGAGTGAATCACCATCTAAAGTTGATAGTGTAAAACATAGAAAAAGAAATTAGAACTTGTCAAATCTTGCACGTTCAAGATCACGATCATCTTTTGATGCTTTTTTCCATTCTTTATAGTGTTCTTTACAAAGAACGGTTTTTTTCCCACTTGATGAAACCTGCAAACCCGCATTTTCTACCTTAGTGGCATTTAGTGAACGTGCATCATTATTACAATCACTACATTACACTTTGCTCCTTTTGCAATAACTCCCATAATTTCTCATAGGAATGATATTATATATAGTTGAAATGTTAGCGGTGTAAGAATTTTAATTAAAGTTACTAACCTGTTTGAATAAATCAATTGTTATTATGAAGATTTTTTGATGTTTTAACACTTAGAATACAACCGACCACAAAATCAAGTAAATTCACGGAAAAATTGAATTGAGAAGAACTTTTCCCATATATGAAAAAAATTTATGTTTATGATTATACAGAAATATTTGTAGAGCGCGTGGAAGAAAAATAAATTATGGAATAGCCTCCACCTTTATAAGTAGGATAAATTTTCAAATTTTTCTATGGGTGGAGCAAAAAAGAAATCACCAGCTCAACAGGAAAAATCTCAGNCTGATGATTCTTCAAAGAAATCAGATATAAAAAAGAAAGGAAAAAAGAAAGAAAAATCAGCAGAGGGTTCTTCAAAAGCTGAGATCACAGTAATTGTAAATGAAGAACAAGCTATGAAATATATCAAAAATGCAAAGGTAATTACAATTCAAGACCTTGCAAGACAGACTGGAGTTAAGATTTCTGCTGCAAATGCATTTTTGAAAAAATTAGCAAAAGAAGGCATTGTCAAAAGAGTTGGCGGTTACAGTGGCCACCATATTTATCAACCAATGTCTGTATAAAGTAAAATCACATCACCGGGTTTTATGTTCTGTAAAACGGTGCTATCTGAAGTAATTTTTCCAATTGGAGTCATGGTTTTCGTTGAAAATGTATTTTCAAAAAAAAAGCAAATACTTCCATTTGCGGGTAAAAAAGCAATATCACCTTTTTTGAATTCTTTTCTTGGTCTATCAATACCTGATTCGATTGAAGTTTCAAAATAAGCTATACTGTTACCTAGTAAATGCGCATTTCCTTCTAATGGTAAGCATCTCGAGATAATCCCCACTGTCCTTGGAGAAAGATGTCGCTTTAGTTCACAGTTTAGTTTTGCCTTTCCTCGTAACTCTAGAATAAGTTTGATTTTCGATACAGAGTCTTGTTCCATTTATCGTAGCGTCTCAGTTCCATAGATAAACACTAGGGTTTAGGACATGTACAAAAAATCCTGATACATCTTGTGTCTTAGTCCGTATTCGATTATATTACCGCTTTTTGAAAATTGTATACTTGTCTGAAGTAGCTGAAGAAACAGAAATAATCGAACCAATAGTAGAAGTTGAGGAACCTGTTGAAGAAAATGGAGAGGATGGATCAGAATTAGGAAAAAGTGTGGATGATGCCATTACAGCTTATAGAAAAATAAAACAAGGAAAAGAAGAGCTATCCGAAAAAGAGTTAGCCGCTTTAGATCAAGAATGCAAAGTAATTGAGAATCGAGAAATTATAGAAATAGACCCAGTTCATGAAGCTAAAGAAATTGAGATAACAGGAAAAGGAAAAATAATGATAGGACCTCCAACATTAACTAGATTTGAAAAGGCTCGAATTATGGGAGCAAGAGCTTTNCANCTTTCGCTTGGTGCGCCTCCATTTATAGAAATTCCAAAAACGGCAGGTACATCACTAGATATTGCACTAGAAGAACTTGAACAACGCGCAATTCCAATTATCATTAGAAGAAAATTACCAAACGGAGATTTTCAAAATATACCCATTGATTACTTNGATTAATGGATGATTCGTCGATAATATTTTTAAACTCAAGAATTTTTCCTGTATTGGGTTGAGCATGATGGAGGATTCTGGTCAAAGTAAATTATTGTCATCCATTTCAGCTAATCAAAATGATGAATTACCAATTTTTAATGTTCATAGTGAACCAGTGATGATAGAAGCCATAAATGTAATTTCTCTTTTAGGAAAATCAAACAAAGTAATTATTNGAGCAAAGGGGGATTCTATTCCAAATGCAGTGGCAATAGCCAATATAATTACTGAAAAAATGCTAAAAGGAAATTCAAAAATTCAAAAAATTGTGGTGGATACTGAAATGCCTGCAGGCATTGGAAAAATGCTTTCAACTATTGAGATTATTTTACAAAAAAATTAGTAACCTAATAGACGCTACCAGGTCCTTTAAGAAGCATAGTTTCGCATTCTTTGCATACAGCCTCATCAATATTTGATTCGAGGTTGTGATGAATTTCGCAAATCAGCAAGCTTGACTTTATGTAGTTACATAAACCAATAAATTTTGATAAACTTGCTGGAGTGTACGCTTTATTGGAAGCAAGGTTCTCACTAATTTCAGAGATCATTTCTGCAACCGATTTTTGAGATAAAAGTTTGGCAATCAATTTTGGATCTCCTCTTGTACCTCTAATGTAATTACTTATAGCTGCCTGTGTTACTCCCAACATCTTAGAAATTTCATCCTCCCTAATTTTGTGGTCTTCAGCAAGTTTTTTTGCCAAAATTGCTCGCAATGCAGGAATCAAAGTTTTTGATTCAATTTCTGCTGGCAGTAACATGTANNAAAAATATTTGATAAAATATTTAAAGGTACATACGAAGATTGCGAGCTTTATGTCTACACTTTTTTTANTTACCTTGACAAAATTAGGTTAACCTATATAATTTCAGATTCAATGTTTAATAATGCAAAAATTTTTGGAAGAACTATATGATATTTTGGAAGAATCCACTTCGGCTTGTAAAGCAAGAACCCTTGCCTTATCTGGGGGGCTAGATAGTAGCATTCTTGCATACTTTCTTAAGGAAAAAAGATGTAACGCAATTTCAATTAGTACAGAAGATTTTATTGCAACGGATTTGACATTCTGTCAACTAGTTGCAAAAAAATTCAATCTCAAATTAGAAATGAAAATAGTAAGTATTGAAAATCTATTGTCGGCCATTGAGGAGACTATTAAGATTCTAAAGGTTTTCAATGATATAGAAATTAGAAATTCAGTTGTGATATATCTTGCATTAAAGTCTATTAAAGAAAATGGCCAACACAGTATCATAACAGGTGATGGAGCAGACGAACTTTTTGCAGGATATAGTTTTTTTTTGAAAAAAAATGATCTTGAACTACAAAAAGATCTTGAAAGAATATGGAAAATAATGCATTTTCCCTCAAAAAAAATTGGCCAGGCATTAGGGATCACGGTGGAAACTCCATTTCTTGATAAAAACGTAGTAGATTTTGCAAAAAATATTCCTGTAAATTTGAAAGTAAGAGAAAAAGATGGAAAAAAATATGGAAAGTGGATTTTACGAAAAGCCTTTGAAGATAAACTCCCTCAAACTATAGTTTGGCGTGACAAATCTCCAATGCAAGATGGTGCAGGCACTACAGGATTAACACATCTATTTAACACGTTAATTTCTGAAGATGTTTTTAATACAAAATTTAAACAGATTCAAGATTCTGATAATGTTTCTATACAATCAAAAGAATCTCTTCATTATTATGAGATATACAGAAAATATTTTGAGCCCCCCCACAAGTTACATTCTTCTAATACTAAATGTCCAAATTGCCAATTCGAAGTCAAATACGATTCAAAGTTTTGTATAATGTGTGGTAGTTTTCCTATCTAAGAATTTTTCTTCCATTTTCGTGGTTTTTTAATAAATATTTTCCTACAACCATTACAACAAAAATAGTATTTTTTTCCTTGATGTTCATGAATAAGAGCTAAACTTTCATCAAGTTCAATTCCACACACAGGATCAACAGGCACAGTTATCCACTTTGGTTTTTACTATTTATAAGATTCTAACATGAATCTAGAGTCAACTTTTGGAGAAATTGTCTGTTCGCAGTAAACATACGAGAGAAAATACTGAATCATCTTACTTTGAAATTATAGGATAAGATAATGAAAAAACTACATAGGGCAGTATTCCCAATTTACAATACTGGCATAGCTGCCTTTTTCACAATCGCAGTAATTATGGTAATTTTACTTGTAAACATAGGATTATCAGTTACCAATACACAAAAAGAAGTTGTAGATGATGCATTAGATGAAATAGATGAACGGTTGGTAATAGCAGGAAAAATTTCTGCATTTGCAGATGTATCTTCACATAAAATAATGGCAACTGCAACACCGGTTAGAACCGCTTCAGATGGTGCAGTTAATGTGGATCCGCAAATTATGGATGTGTCATACAAACTTGTAAAAGTTGAGAATTATATGATCAACTATGATGATATCTATGTNGGAAGCATACGTAATAAAACCTATGATTCTCTAATGGAGGCAGTAGAAGATGCAAAGAACATGGGCATGATTGATAATAATCCCTATGTAGATGCACAAAAGCCTACAAGNACTNCTGCCTTTGTTTATTGGATAATAAATCAAAATTTTGATAATTATATTGATAATAATGAATTAGCAGTACTTGCAATAGTGTATGCTGATAAAGATAGACCGTCTAGTGGAGAGCAGCTATTCATCCAAGCAAATGTTCCTGAAGGATATGTTTTAGAAATTGACCAACATGTGCCAAACATTTCAAGCGAAATTCTAAACTTTGGTGGAATTATTCACGAATCATAACGAAAAATAAATTTTAGCTGGTTTGAGATGATCTCAATTTTTTGACTAGGTTTTGAAATTCAATTTCAGTAATTGGGGGAATTTTCATAATTTCAAGATTTTCATTCACATGCTGTTCTAACTTGTGTCCAATAAGAGGAGCGAGCACCCCAGGCGTTGAACGAGTAAATTGTAAAGCCCTCAATGATGGTTTAAGATCATTAAACTCAGGCATTACACCTGGTGAGAGAAGCTTTGCCTGCATCAAAGGAACACTTGTAAAAACGCCTATGTCATAACTTTTTGCAACTTGTAAAATCGAATCAAGTGTTCCATCAAATGACTGATTCTTCATTATTAATGCCTGATCAAGGTACATGTTAAATGGTAATTGGATAAATCTAAAGCCATGTTCTGCACCTCCAACTTCATTTGCTAGAGTCATGACCTCAGATAACTCTAAAAAATTTGGATTGTCTGGTTGAACCCTAAAGCATTCCCAAGTAGCCATTCCATAAAATCTGATTTTTCCTTCTTTTCTTTTAGATTCATAAAATTCAAAAACCATACGCAAGTTTTTCATGAATTGTTCTTTTGTAACGTCTTGAATTTGGCCCTCAACTGCATTATGAAGATACATTAAATCAATGCATTGAAGCCCTAAATTTTTTCTACTACGTTCAAGTTGGTCTTCAAGGTAGGAGATTGTCATGCAGTGGTAGCCAGATGAAATGTCATTTTTTTGAATTACTCCCTTTGCAACATATTCTCTGTTTACATACTGCCAAAAATCCTCTTTAATATCACCATCATTTGTTACATAACCATTTTTAGTGCTGATAAAGATCTCATTCCGATTAATTTTTCCATCATGTATTAATTCCAAAATTGCTTTACTAACAGAACGCTCTGCTTTCTGAGAACGATAGTTTATTGCAGTGTCAATAACGTTGATACCTGCAAGAATAGATTTTTTTACAGCGTTTGTTACCAATTCGTCTGTCTGTGCATCTGGATTTCCAAGGTAAGTTCCGACGCCTACATTCGATAATGTCAATCCATGTATTTTTCGAAAATTTTTTGGGTTTACATCAGGATGTTTTTTTAAAAATTCAGCGGTACCCTCTGGGGTGGCATGACCATCTATCATGATATGTTTGGAAAACTGGATGGTTTAATTGTTTTTGGAAAATGCAGTTGGGATTTTTTTAACTTCAATTCCATGGTTTACCTTATGGATTACTTCAATGATATTATTGAGNTCATAAGGTTTAAGGGAAATTGAATTGACGTTCATCTCTAGCAGTTTTTGAACATATGTGTGAGTCAATGATGCTGAAATGATCATTATCTTAGATTTTGGATCAAATTCACGAATTTTTTCAATACCATAAAATCCATCATAATTTGGCATNACTAGATCCATCAAAACTAGATCAGGATGTAGTTTTCGATATAATTGAATTGCATCTTCTCCGTTTTTACCTCGTCCCAAAACCTTAATGCCTTTAAGTTTTAAAAATTCGCACAAAACTTCAGCTACGTCATGTTCATCGTCAATTACTATTACTCTAATCAAGAAGTAAATTTATGAAAAACTTGTAATATCACATTGTATGTTTTTAATGAACATATTAGAGATTTAAAAGAAAACCAATAACAAATAAGGCTCCAGTTATTCTGCTAAAAGTAATTGTATAACTCATTGCAGGTATGAGTTTATTGATATTATCAAAATTTTGTTTTAGCAAGAGCCCAGCTTTAATTATTAGTGGAAACATTACTATTGAAATAATACAATAAATTGGAAAGATTTCATAAAAAATACCAGAAATTAATATAGAATAAATAACTATAGGAAAAATCCAAAACACTATCGTTGCCTTTTGTTTTCCCACAGATATGACTAGGGTCTTTCTTCCTTTTGCCTTATCTGCTTCAAAATCTGGGAATGAAGTAATAAACAAGACAAGNGATGACAATAAGCCAATAAAAATTCCCCCCATGATTGTTGTAAGATTAATTTCTAAAGTTTGAATAAAATATGTTCCAAGAACAATCATCGTTCCTTTTATTGCTACAAATATTTCAGCAAGTCCAGAGTCAACAATTTTTGTAGAATAAAAATAGATAGACACCACAGCAAATGCTAGTATCATTCCAATTACTATTCCATCAATAATTACAAAGTAGCTTCCAATTAGAGCTCCAATTATAAGAAAACCAAGTCCTGCNCGGTATACCTGATTAGGTTGAAGTAAGCCTTCAGGAAGAACGCCAGTGCCACCACTCATCTTGGTTCGTTGGGTCTGAGTGTCNATCCCACGCTTAAAGTCCCAATAGTCATTGAGAAGATCAACACTAGCATGTAGGGAAACAACACCACCCATAGTCATTATTGCATACAAAATATCAATCTGACCTATATGCCACCAACTAATGGCAAGCCCTACAGATACTGCAATTACTGAAGATAATAGAAACCGAATTCGAATTACACGAAACCACGCAGACAACATACTACCTACCCTACTTTTTACCCTCTAAACATTTTTTGGTATTTTGAAAATATGAGGCCAAAGCAAATTTTGAGAAGTGTCCGTTCGCTTTAGACTACATACTAGTCATATTTAATGACCATTCAAAAAGAATATGTTAGAAAAGCACCTGAAGAGAATAAAAAAAGCAGAATCAGGATTAACCGAAGAAGATGAATGGGAAGAAATTCCAACTCTTGGACAAAAATTAGAGGATCAGATAATAGCAGAAGTTCCAGACAGATCCGTAATCATTGAGAGAATTAATAAGAAAAACCTTGATGCATATGAAGAAGATGCCCCAAAAGTAAAAGATGCTTTCAGTAACACTGCTCAATATACTAATTTAGTAAGACAGTATGTTGAAGAAAAAAAATCAGGTTTTGATAAATTTAAAAAAGATTATGAGCGGTTTGACAAGGAAATATCTATCCTCAACCCTCCAAAACAAGAAATAAAGTTTGATCTGAATAAATTTGATTACAAAGAAATTAAAGTTACTAAATTAAAACAGGGATTAGTTAAGCTAGAAACTGAGCGTGAAGAAATCAAAAATAATTTAATTCATTTTAAGAATCAAATTAACCAAGCTCAGTTAGAGTATGATTTCAAAGTAGAACAAATTGATGATATTGAGCTAGAATTACATCGTCTTGAAAAGAAAGAAGCATTACAAAATAAAATAAAAACAGAACAGGAGGCAATTGACATCATTAAAAAGGAATTAGCTAGAGGTGGAGATCTAAATGAATCTAGAAGAATATTTCGTACTGTAAACGTATTGGTAGATCTTGTAAATGAAAAAAATAAAGTCACACTAAACGAACTTAATTCAGTGAAAGCTGAATTAAGAGAGTTACAAAAAAAGTATGTTGAAGTAATGAGTAAACTAAAGTAATATTACACTAAGGATTCATCACTAANACTAATTGGTTTTCTTCCACTAAATCCAACGTCTTTTTCATGCCAGAACTTTATTTCTTTTTCACCCTCTTTCCAACAAAGCCATANCTCATCATCAAATCGTTTTGATGGAAAATCTAAGAGACCATCATCAATTCCTTTAATCACAACACCTGTATTTTCAAGGTCTTCAATGGCTTGATAGAATTTTGTTACAGCGGAATTTAGTTTTTGTTTTATTGTTACATACTGCTCAAATGTACTAGTAGGAGTTAAGGCTAAATTTAGTTCATGTTCAATTTTTACTATTTCATTTTTAAGTTTGATGATATTTTTGAATTTGTCTACTACTATGGGAAGTTTTTCATTAGCAGTAGCAATAGTGAAATAAGAAAACATAGTTGTGCTAAAAGTTAGGTTTATTAAAAATCTATTTCAAGACTGGAAATTTTAAAATTTAGGTTCATGTTTATTACCCAATTGACTTCACGCCAATTATGAGCGAAAACGAACAATTAGAACAACTCATCAATCAGACATTAGATGGTGCTCTTGCAACAATTCCAGCACATTTACAAGAAATCGAACAAAATAAGGATATCATTCAAGTAGAAAATCCTAATGAATTTGTCTATGGACTAATTATTGGATCGGCCTTAACAACTGGCATTATGGGGCTAGTTCAGATAAAACAAGGCCTTCCTACTCCAGAAGATCAGCTAAAAATCAGAGACATGGTTTACAAAAAAATTCCTCATATAAGAGAACGAATTTTTGGCTAATTCTGTAAAAAAGAAAAATCCGAGGGGAAATAGGACATTGCTATTGGGATGAGAGCATGGCCCCTCGGATTTTCATTTGCTTACTATAGTTTAGAAGAATTGCTTGATATCTCTGAATATGTCCAAAAAAAGACAGACAAACCAGAATCAAAAATAGCCATAAATCCATAAAAATATTAGCACAAAGGTACAAAATTACGCCTGATGGTTTCATTTTCACAAGAAAAGCTAATTCTAAACGTACTTTTTATATTATGAAACGGCGGAAGATTTAGATTTTATTTGGATTTCCTATTTCTTAATTAGATAGTTCAGATTCCCAAATTATCGAGATATTACCCACTTGTAAATTACCTTAATTTGTTCTATAATAATCTGATTTAGATTTTTTATTTCCTCATTCAACTCATCTATTTTCATTTTAAGTTCTTTGATTTCGAGATTTAGATCAGCAATTTGTTTTTTAAGTTTATCAACTTCTGATTCAGCAATCGGATCTGGTTTTGGTATTTGTTTAGGCGCAGGTGCAGGTTCAGGTTCAGGAATGGATGGAGGTTCTGGCTCTTCAGCTGAAATGGATAGAATTGTAATTACACTAACTGCTACTATTATAGTTGCAAAAAGATTCCACTTTCTCAGCATACTTGGTAAACATAACTCTTGTAGTTATGATTTCCTATTTTATTCAGATTTCTTTTCTTTTTTCAAAAATTGTTTCTCATTATTACATTCAGACAGTCCAATATCATTAGACAAGGTCTTCATGTTTATTGTGGTAAGCCATATTATTTTCATTATCTCTTGATTTATTTTTCATCTAACTAGAAGAACAGGAATTTTTGATTTATGAATTACATAGCTTGAGACGCTTCCAAGAAGCAGTTCTTTGCCAGATCCTAACCCACGTGCACCAATCACAATAAGATCAAACATATTTTTTTGAGCAAATTTTACAATTTCTGCACCTGGTCTACCTGAAGATGTTTTATAATCTACACCTATCTCTTCTTTGTCTGAGATCTTTATACTTTTAGAAATTATCTTATAAGCTTTTTTAATACCATTTTCTAACATGGAATTAGTTATGTGTATTACACTAGTCATTGGTAATTCTAGAACATGAAACGCTGTAATAGAGGCACCACATTGCCTTGCAAGATAAATTGCTTTTTTTAATCGAATGGAGTTTGGGGAGTTATCTATTGGAACAAGAATTTTTTTTATTTCTTCATTCATTTTCATCAAAACTTACTTCTTTATCTAGAGGAAATTGTGCATTCCAGTCTATTGTCCATTTTCTTAGAAAATAAAATGCGACCCAGGGAGTACCCCCTAGTACTATTATCAAACCATAAGGAAAAGGGATTACATAGTTAATTCCAATATTAATTGCAGAAATTCCAACTATAATCAAGGATCCTAACCTCAACTTTTCAATTCTAAAAAATGCCCATGCCCATATAGGCCAAATGGGAATAAAAGCCCAATACTTGTTGTTTGAAGCTGCAAATGCTTTCTTAGCCAAATTTCTCGCTAGAATTTTAGAAAGTGAATATGCTAGTTAAGTTAGATCACAATTTTCATGTTTGATTATTCAGATTTTTCTTGGATTGTTTTTCAACCTTTTTAATCAAACCATAAATCGTCTGACCTAAGTAATTATACCGAGAAAACTGATTACCAATCCGTGTCAAAAACTTACAGCCATATTCCACTTACGAACATTGAGGCAATCCCATCCTTCCCACGAACAAAAAATTATAGTTTTATTCAAACTGTAAAGTAATTTAGCGAAATTAATTAAGTATCGTCCTATTCATAAAATACCAAATGCGCTTCTCGCAAAAAGAGATAGAATTTCTAAATAAAATGGAAGAATGCAGAGTAGCTACATCCCATGATAATATACCTCATGTCAAGCCTGTCTCGTATCTTTATGAAGATGGGGTAATTTTCATTGCTACAGATTACGATACTAGAATGTACAAAAATCTGCTCAATAACCCTAATGCTGCCATTTCAATTGACATTTACAAAGACAAAGCACACAAGGCAGTTTGTATGCAGGGAAAAGTAACAATTATTGAAAATGGGAAAGAATTTTCAAAATTATATAAAAAATTCTTTGATAGATTTGAATGGGTTAGGAATCAACCTTGGGATGAAAATGAGGCCCCGTTTATCAAAATTATACCATTTAGAAAATCAAGTTGGGGTTTAGAATAATATTTTAATGAAAAACTATAAGGATAAAGCATGTCAGATAAAATAAAATGTTCCCATATTTTGGTAAATAAGCAAAGTGAGGCTCTGGCTATTCTTGAAAGGATAAAAAAAGGTGAAAAATTTGGCAAGCTAGCAAAGGAGCTGTCAATTGATTCAGGGAGCGCAAAAAGAGATGGGAGTCTGGGATATTTTGGAAGAGGAATGATGGTCAAGCCATTTGAAGAAGCAGCATTTAAGCTTCAAGTTGGAGCCATATCAGAACTAGTAAAATCAGAATTTGGCTATCATATAATCAAAAGACTAGGATAAATTAGAAATAAGCATCAAGTGCTGCTTTAGGTTTTTCAACTTGTTTTAGTAATACTTTAGACATTTTTTCTCCCATGTTTTTGGCTGAGGTCATTTTTCTTTTTCCAATCCAATAGTATGTCTCATCGATTGTATCTTTTGCAATTAATACAATTAGTTTACCAGCATCTTTTCTTCCTGTACGTCCCCTTCTTTGAATATACCTAATAGAACTAGGTACATTATCATAAAAAATCACATGGTTCACTTCTGATATATCAAGTCCCTCTTCACCAACTCTTGTTGCAATTAATACCTTGAAAACACCTTCACGAAAGTTTTGTACAGTTTCGATTTGCTTTTTTTGTTTTAAACCAGTTTCTCCTGCCTTGCCAATTAAAAATCCAGCCTCAATTCCCATTTCAGTTAATTTTTGATGAATTACTTCTACCGAGTCGCGGTAACTTGTAAAGACTAGAGCTTTGCCATCTACTGACTGTAAAATCTCTTTTAGTTTTGGGATCTTGCTATGTTCAATCCCTTTTTCTTGAGCAGCTTTTGCCAAAAGAATAGCCTGAGTAAAGTTTTGATCATTTTCAAAAAGATCCCGTATTCCTACACCTTTTTTCTTACTGGCTCTATCACAAAATCTCAGAAATGGCGTTATTCCATGAGATTCAAAAATACTAAGCGCGTAATGGATTCTAATTGCAGTAAAGAGAGGTTTTGCAGAACGGCGGTTCTGTCTTAAAACATAATCTCGTAGTCTAAGTAATTGCGATAGGGATCTACTATCTGTAACGTTGACACCGTTTCTTTTTAGCTCCTTGTATCTTTCTTCAAGTGCTTTTTTGATCAAACTTTGAATATGTTTCATCTCAGGCGGCAGTTCTACATTTATCCACTCTGTTTTTGTTTCTTGAATGTAGGGTTTAACATCAGGGCTGTCCTCTGTTCTTTGAGCTATACTTGAGATCCTAAGAGTTGTAATAAGTTCAGTTGCTTTTTCTTTCTCGCTAGGTAACGTTGCAGTCATACCCATAATTCTTGCATTGGAGGTAGCAAATCGTTCTGCAATTCCAGAATAAGCATAGTCACCAATTGTTCTATGAGCCTCATCAAAAATTACCAGACTAAATTGGTCAGTAGAAACAATTTGTCGGTCTAAATCATTTTTTGTAATTTCTGGCGTTGCACAAATTACACTATTCATCCAAAGTTTTTTTCTCTTGCTTATTAGATCCTCGCCTGTAATTAATGCAATATCTTCAATGGTTAGATTATTTTTTAAAAATTCATAATGTTGATTTGCAAGTACTCTTGTTGGTGCTAAAAATAATATTCCTCCAGTACCTTTTGTAAGAAATTCGGCTATCACTTGAAGAGCAACTGCAGTTTTACCAAGACCAGTAGGTAAGACCACAAGACAATTTTCTGATTTTGCTTGATTAGCTAAATTGACTTGATAGTCTCTGTTCTCAATAGTATTTTTTTGTAAAAATCTATGTTCTAGNTATTCTGAAGACATCTTTCTCTAAATNGATGATAAGTTTTATTGATTTTATGGTTTCGTGTCATCAATTGATAGCTATTGCTCAAATATCAATAGACTGTGCTAGCCTGAGTTACTTGACTATGAATGATAAAGCATTAAAAAATTCTTGTTGGGATATGAAANCATCTTTAGCCCATTTTGCCATCTTGTTAACCAGAGATTTTTCATATGCCCGCCAGCCTCAAAATTAACAAGCGATCTATTTATTTTAGATCGCAAAATGTCATTATCGCTATATTTTTTGAAAATTTATCAAAGAATCAGCAAGTTTCAAATTCATATATTATAGGAAACGCCATTTTTGCTGTGAGTAGTTCTTTTGAGAGACCAACATGGGATGAGTATTTCATGCTACAGGCAGAGCTTG
>C687J26657_10000158_pt1 | contig 14290 bp, 15 predicted proteins | sample RifCSP19_2_FD_26657 | JGI IMG/M metagenome (IMG submission 26657)
GAATAGGTGAATGGTTTGGTCCTCATATCCCTTTCCACATATCCTTCTTGGTATAATTTTTTCATTAATCTTGAAGTATGTTCTCTAGATCTCCGTGATACATTCTGGATATCACGTGACGTCATTGACTTGTCTGTGATTAACCCTAAAACAAAATCGATTGTATTATTATAATCCATAATTGGTACTTGTCGTGGCTTTGGAATAGGGCGTTTTGGTTTGGGCTCCGAATATTCCTCATAATTTCGAATTTTTTCTACAACCTGGCCAAAATCCTTAATCTCATTTGAATTAACTCCTTCACTACCAATTTCTAACGAATCTAGTCTTATTTTCATATCAATTAACTGCCTTTCATAAAATTCTAAACGGTCATATGAAGAGACATCAAACCTTTCTTGCCGTTTTATGGATGGTTTAATTTTATAGATTGTATAAAGGACAAACAAACCCACAAAAAATGCTGCAATAACTCCTAGAATAATCTCAGGATCAGGAATTTCTACTAACATCACATGTTACAACATTAATTTGTGATTTATCGTGATAGAACAACATAATTTCACACTTTGCATCAACTGGAATATCATATATCAAATCACAAACAAAAACAAAAAACCAAAAAATCATTCCTAATATCACATTCCAACAATTTGACGAATTGCCTTATCCATCACATCAATGATTTGTTCCTCTCTTTCTGGAAAAACATCACTATTTTGTATCACAGAAATCTGTTCAGAAAGACGAGATATCACATCCATATCATCAGGTAGAATTACGCCTAAGCCTCGAAACAAAATTATTGAATAATAAAGACCGATTAACTTATTCCTAGATTGACTAACCTGCCTGAAATATGCCCCTTTGGAAATACCAAACTCAATTTCAACTAAATTCTTATGATTTAAAATAATTTCAACTTGTCTTTCAGTAAATAATGATTTTTTGATAATTTGATGAAGAATATTATTAAAATTACGTTGTTCAAACCCAGCCATAGCTATACAGATCTGTATATTAGTCTAACAATTAAACTTTAAAACGTTAAGCATGAACAACGGTGGTTATGACAGGGCACGTTGAAACATATCTAAAATCCCAATTAAAGAAACAGAAAACAGCATTACTCTTCGTTCTTATTGATTCAGAAGTTTCTAACATTAATTCTTCAGTTAAACTTGCAAAGGATGTAGAAAGAATAGGCGCCTCAGCAATTTTAGTAGGAGGCTCTTCTGTAACTGATCAAATTGAACTGGCTGAGGTTGTAAAAAATTTAAAAAAAGCCGTTAAAATTCCAAAAATTCTATTCCCAGGAAATATAACAGGTGTGGTTCCACAAGCTGATGCAATCCTCTTTAGTTCTCTACTAAATTCTGAAAATCCATATTTTATTTCCCAAGCTCAGGCACTGGGAGCTCCCAACGTTCTAAAATATGGATTAGAACCTCTTCCGACAGCATATTTAGTAATAGGTGAGGGAACCTCCGCTTGGTTTGTTGGTTCTGCAAGGGGGATTCCATTTGATAAACCAAAAATTGCAGCAGCCTATTCACTAGCAGCTCAATTTCTTGGGATGCGTTTTGTATACCTTGAAGCAGGTTCAGGGGCGGCTTCTAGTGTGAAACCTGAAATGGTAAGAATGGTTCGTGAAGTCTTCAAAGGCTTTCTAATTGTAGGAGGAGGTATAAGGGATCCTATAACAGCAAAAAAAATTGTTAGTGCAGGCGCAGACGCTATTGTAATTGGTACTTTATTAGAAAAAAATAACAGTCTAAAAAATTTCACCGCAATAGCCAAAGCCATTAGAACCATAAAGAAGTAAGATATTACATGTCAGGCAACACTGCAATTAACAGAATTAAGGACGTCCTTATGCCTGATTATTATTTTGATTATTATAACGATATTTCAAAAAATACATTTGATATTTTTGAAAAGGCCGCAGCAGCAAAATCAACATTAGTTGATTCCTCGGCAATAGTAGAACCAAAAATAGCATTTGATTTAGCAGATAGGGTAGCTAAAATGCATGACATCGATATAGCTGAGCCTCTACGTGAGTTACTAAAAACAAACGGAAAGGAATTATCAGCTCTAATTTTTTCAAAAGAGATTGCCTTGGGGAAATATCTACCTTCAAATGCTAAACTTGAAGATAGATTAGATTTAGCTGTAAGAGTAGGTTTAGCAATTGTAACTGAAGGCGTTACAATTGCTCCTTTGCAAGGAATAAGCAAGGTGAAAATTAAGAAAAACAAAGATGGTTCCGAATATCTATCAGTTTCAATTGCAGGACCAATGAGATCTGCAGGAGGAACCGAATCAGCTGTTACAATGTTAATAGCAGATCATGTACGAAAAGCTGCTGGTTTAGCAAAATACCAAGCAAATTCTTTTGATGACGAGACAGGTAGATTTATTGAAGAACTTCGAGTATATGAGAGAGAAGCACAAGGAAGTTTTCAATTTCATGTTTTAGACGATGATGTAACAACAGTAATTTCCAATCTTCCTGTGGAGCTCGATGGTGTAGATACTGATCCATATGAAGTAGTTAACCATAGAAATATGGCGCGAATTAATACCGATAGAGTCAGGGGGGGAGCTTTACGCGTTCTTAATGATGGACTTATTGGTAGATCAAAGAAGCTTCTAAAACGAATTGAGCTTTACAACCTAGATGGTTGGCAATGGCTCAATGATCTAAAAGGAGCTATTCAAACAGGTGAACTAGAAGACGCAGCAACAAAAAGGATGAGGGAAGTTATCACTGGAAGATCGGTTTTGTCAATGCCAAACAGGGTTGGTGGTTTTCGACTACGTTATGGAAGAGCATGTAACACTGGATTTGCTGCAGTTGGGATTCATCCTGTAGTAGCTGAAATTTTAGATCATACTATTACGGTTGGAACTCAGATCAAACTTGATTATCCAAGTAAAGGAGCCACTATTGCCTTTGTAGATTCGATTGAAACTCCCATTGTACGACTTAAAAACGGAAATGTGGAAAAAATTAGCGATACAAAACACGGAATAAAAATTAAAAACCAAATTGAAAAAATTCTTCATCTTGGCGACATTTTAATTTCTTTTGGGGATTTTTTAGAAAACAATGCACAGCTTGTACCTACAGGCTATGTTGAAGAAATTTGGATAGAAGAACTCCGCGAAAAACTTTCTAAATACGAACCAGAAAAAAATCAAAGCCCATTTGTAGAATTTCTTACAAAAACACCTTCTTTTGATGAAGCCATAACTCTTTCACTAAATTTTCTAATACCATTACATCCCAAATATCTCTATTTTTGGGATCTAATTTCAATTAAAGAATTAAAAGAAATTTTACAACCTTTAGAGATCGGCGAATCATCAATTCTATATTCAAAAAATCAAAAAAATATTTTAGAAAAACTTGGTGTGCCCCACGAAGCTTCAAGCGATTCAATTTTGCTAAAAGAAACAGAAGCTAAAATTTTCTATAATTTACTTTTCAGAAAACCAATCAAAATTGACGATTCTAAATCTGTTACTAAAATAATATCAGAAACTTCTGGAATAAAGATTAGTCCAAAATATTCGANATCAGTTGGTGTTAGAATAGGAAGACCAGAAAAAGCTGCTCCAAGGCAAATGAAACCCCCAGTNCATANACTATTTCCAATAGGAGATAAAGGNGGTCCTACACGAGATTTACTAAAAGCTTCACACATTGAGAAATTTTTCACAAACATCCACAACCGATTTTGTAACACATGTAATGAACTTTCAATTAGTATAATCTGCCAAAAATGTAAGAGTAAGACCTCAATCATCTACAATTGTCGTATTTGTAGAGCAAAATTAGATTCATCTTTCTGTCCAAAATGTAAAAAGGAAGCTTCTTCACACTCCTACCAACTTTTTCCATTAAAAAATAAACTATTGATGGCACAAGAAAAAATTGGGATTCGTGCAAATGAGCCGTTCAAAGGAGTTAAAGAATTAATTAATCAAGAAAAAATTGCTGAACCTCTAGAAAAAGGTCTGATTAGACAAAGTTTAGGCTTAACTGTATTCAAAGACGGGACAGTAAGATTTGATGCGACAAATTCTCCACTTACTCACTTTAAATCCTCCTGGATTGGAACTTCAATTGAAAAACTCAAAGAACTTGGTTACACACATGATGCAAAAGAAATTCCTCTTACTAACACTGATCAGATTATTGAGCTTAGAATGCAAGATGTTATCATACCATATGAGAGTGCAAAATATCTCATAAATGTATGTAAATACATTGACATTCAATTAGAGAAATTTTATGGGAAGACAGCATTTTACAATGTAAAGAACATAGATGATCTTGTTGGTCACTTAATTTTAGGTCTAGCTCCTCACACATCAGTTGGAATTGTTGGAAGAATAATTGGTTTTGCAGAGACAAACGTTTGTTTTGCCACACCAATCTGGCATTCAGCAAAAAGACGTGATGCAGATGGTGACGCTGATTCCATAATGTTATTGATGGATAGTTTACTGAACTTTTCAAGGCAATTTCTTTCAGATAAAATAGGGGGGCTTATGGATGCCCCCCTTCTCATACAACCATCTGTACTTCCACATGAATCCCAACCTCAAGCACATAACTTTGAAGTAATGAAAAGACTGCCACTTTCATTTTTTGATGCTACTCTTCAAAAACAGAAGGCAGCCGATATAACCAGTATCGAGACAGTTAAATCAAGACTTGAAACTATAGCAGCATTTTATGGATATGAATTCACACATGCTACTACTACTCTTACTACATCAAGATCAAGAAGTGCATACTCTACACTTGGTTCAATGCTTGATAAGCTAGATATGCAAATACGAAATGCAGATCTTATTAGTGCAGTTGACACAACCGAAACAGTATCTTATGTCATTACAACTCATCTTGTTCCAGACATTATGGGAAACCTTCGAGCTTACGGACGACAGAGCTTTAGATGCACTGCATGTGGTCAAAGCTATAGAAGAATACCTCTTATGCGACACTGTTCATGTGGAAACCAACTAATTCAAACAATCACCAGAGCATCAGTTGAAAAATATCTAAAACTTGCCAAAAGACTTGTAGAAAAATACGATGTTGGCATTTATCTTAAGGAAAGAATTTACTCCTTATCAGACGAGATTGATTTAGTGTTTGGGAAGAGTAAGGGGGATCAATCACTCCTTACTGATTATGTAAAATAATCCAAGGTTTTCCACGTTATCGCAATTTGACGTACTCATATGCGCCTAATTTATTATCAAAACAATAATGAACTTTCTGATAATTCTTTCTAAATGACTTTACATTAGAAGCCAATTTTTTTGGGTTTTTTTTGTCTATAATTACTTTTTTAATAAAAGAAGCAATTTCTTTCATCTCAGATTCTTTCATACCTAGTCTTGTTATTTCAGAAACTCCTAATCTTATTCCTCCTGGATGGAAGTAATTACGTCCAGCTTTAATGTCACCTGGGATAAGTTGTCTGTTTACAATTATGTTTGCTTTTTCTAGATCTACTTCTACTTTCCCACCATCAGAGTAATCGAGAACATTTACAGCAATCTGATGAGATTTTGTATATCCTCGTTTTTCACCAAGTACTTTAAACCCAAACTCATTTAATGTCTCTGCAAGAGCTTTTGCATTTTTTATTACTTGCTTGGCATAATCTTTACCAAACTCTAATGCTTCTGCAAATGTAATTGCTTTTGCTGCCATATGATGAATGTGGTGACTACTAGTAAGACCAGGGAATGTTGCTTTTTTAATAGCATCCCCATATTTCTCAAATCCTAAAACCAATCCTCCTTGAGGACCAAATAAGGTCTTATGTGTACTCATAGTCATCGTATCAGCACCTTCTCTTAGTGGATCTTGAAATTGATTTCCTGCAATTAATCCCGCAACATGTGCTGCATCATAATTAATGTGCATATTATAGCTCTTAAAAAAATCTGCTAATTCTTTAACGGGATGAGGAAATAAAAACAACGAACCCCCAAACATAGCCATTTTTGGTAACCTACCTACAGTCTTCAATTCCTCAACCTTCTTCTTGGTCTTATCTACATCAATGGTCATTTCTTCTGCATCAAATGGATAGAACTCAATTTCTAAACCATGAACTAAACCAGCTGTTCCAAAATGTTCTTTTTTTCCATGAGATATATGACCTCCAGCAGGAATTGAGGGGGCCAACATTATGTCTCCTGGATTAGAAAATGCTGAATAGATTACAAGGTTAGCAATCACACCCGAAATTGGTCTTACATCTGCAAATTCTGCCTTGAAAAGCTTCTTTGCAAGCGACATACATTCAACTTCGACTTTATCAATATACACACAACCTGCATAGACTCGTTCACCAGGCCAACCTTCTGCGTATCGATTCCCAAAATCTGAAACTATTGCTTCTCTAACAGCTGGGCTTGGAATATTCTCACTTGCTATTAATGGAATCGAATTTTCAAACCATTTATGGTGATCTTTTAGCATCGAAAAAACCCTATTGTAAGAATTTTTGTTGGAAGACTTAGTCATGTACATGCAAACTTATTTTCCCAATTTAAAAACACCGATTCTAAACGAATCAAAAATTTTTGATAGTCTTTCTAATGTTAAATAACGTATAAAAAGGGAAAACAGGGCTGGATCAGCTATGAGTATGCAAGCAACTAGAAGTAACATGCCAGTTATTTTGCTAAAAGAAGGTGCAACCGAGACAAAGGGTCGTGAGGCTCAAAGAAACAACATTGCTGCTTGTAAAATTATTGCTGAAATTGTAAAATCTAGTTTAGGCCCAAGAGGAATGGATAAAATGCTTGTTGACTCTTTGGGTGATGTTACTATTACAAATGATGGAGCCACAATTCTAAAAGAGATTGATGTTCAGCACCCAGCTGCAAAAATGCTAGTAGAAATTTCAAAAACAACTGATAACGAAGGTAGGAGATGGAACAACTTCAGTAGTTATCCTCGCAGGAGCACTTTTGGAAAATGCTGAATCTCTGATAAATCAAAATGTACACCCAATAATAATTGTTGATGGTTATAGAAAAGCAGCAAAGAAAGCAAAACAATACCTTGAGGAGATTGCTGATGTTGTTACTGCAAATGATAAATCAATATTGCAAAAAATTGCTAAAACAGCAATGCAAACCAAACTAGTCAGAAAAGATTCAAGTCATTTAGCCGAGCTTGTTGTAAAGGCAGTTACAGCAGTTTCTGAACAAGAAGGAGAAAAATTTGTTGTAGATATTGATGACATTAAAGTTGAAAAGAAAGCGGGAGGTTCCATTGAAGATTGTAAGATTATTGAAGGAATTGTTCTTGATAAAGAAATAGTTCATGGTGGAATGCCAAAAAAAATTAATGATGCTAAAATTGCATTGATAAATTCTGCACTTGAAATAAGTAAAACTGAAACTGATGCAAAAATCAATATCTCTAATCCACAACAAATGAAAGCATTTCTTGATGAAGAAAATAGAATGCTAAAAAATATGGTTGACAAAGTTATCGCTTCAGGAGCAACTGTGGTTTTGTGTCAAAAGGGAATAGATGATATGGCACAACATTATCTCGCAAAGGCTGGAATTTTGGCTGTAAGAAGAGTAAAGGAAAGTGATCTAACAAAACTTTCAAAAGCCACTGGTGCAAGAATTGTTTCAAATCTTGATGATCTTTTTGAAAAAGATTTAGGAACAGCAGGTTTAGTAGAAGAAAGAAAAATTGAAGAAGACAGATGGGTTTTCATTGAAGAATGCAAACATCCAAAATCAGTTACTCTACTTCTAAGAGCTGGTTCACAAAGAGTAGTTGATGAAGTTGAACGTTCTGTTCATGATGCAATAATGGTAGTTAGAGATGTAATGGAGTTACCATCAATTGTTGCAGGTGGAGGATCCCCAGAAACATATACTGCCTCCAAGATTCGAAGTTGGTCTAAATCTCTTGAAGGTCGTGAACAACTTGCAGCTGAAAAATTTGCTGATGCTTTGGAGACAATTCCCTTAATATTGTCTGAAAATGCAGGGATGGATCCAATTGACACTTTAGCTACACTTCGTTCTAAACAAAGTAAAGGTGAAAAATGGACTGGTATTGATGTAATGAAAGGACATGTGGGAAACATGAAATCAAGTGATATTATAGAACCTTTATCTGTCAAGAACCAGATAATTTCTGCTGCCGCCGAAGTTGCATGTATGATATTACGAATTGATGATGTAATTGCTACAACTAAATCAGCCGGACCACCACCTGGAGCTGAAGGGGGAATGCCGCCTGGAATGGGTGGAATGGGCGGTATGGGTGGAATGCCTGATATGGGCGGAATGATGTAACTATTCATGTTTATTAGTCATTTCAAAATTTTTCAAAAGTTTATTTTATAACAAATTTTATTAAATTTAATGAGTAAAATTACTTCAAAAGCATTAACCGGGGCAAAATATGTTTATTTGATATTCTTTTTTGCATTACTCTCAGGTTTCTTTCACCCTCTTATCACTGGAACCTCATTTGATCCAGTAATTTTTGGAGTCATAATTTTGTTCGTAGGACTAGCAGGGGCAGTCTTAGTGTACAAAGCTGCAACTTCTGAAAATAAACGTGGAATATACCTTGGTGGAGGTTTTGGATTAATAGCTATTTCCTTTGCATATATCCTACAGTTTACTGGTAGAGTTTAGTTTTACTATACATCAAAATACAGATAAAATTCATGAGGATGAGGTCTAATCGAAATCTCTCGTTGATCCCTTCTTTCTAACTCAATTATTTTATCAATTACATCATTTGTAAAAATGGGATTAAGGAATTTTCTATCGCTTTCAAGCGCATCAAGTGCCTCACCTAAGTTAGCTGGTAAAAAATTAATCCCTCTCTCTTTACGTTCCGTTTTTGTCATTTTAAAAATATCTTGGTGTACTTGTTCACCTGGATCAGTCTTCTTCTTTAACCCATCTAACCCTGCTGCCAAGACCGCCGAGAAAACAAGATATGGATTTGATGCTGGATCTGGTGCTCTAAACTCTAATCTTTTTAGAGAAGAGTATTTTTCACCTTTAAAATGCTGGGGAACTCTAATAATGGCTGATCTATTGCTTCCACTCCATGCGATATATGCAGGAGCTTCATAACCTGGAACAAGTCTGTGGTAGGAATTTGTTGTTGGATTGGAAATGGCAACCAAAGCTCTTGCATGATTAAGTATGCCACCACAAAAGTATCGGCCAGTCTGACTAAGTTCATCTTTTTCGTCTTTGTCAAAAAATAAGTTACTATTATTTTTCCAAAGACTCACGTTTGTATGCATTCCTGAACCAGAATCCATTGAAATTGGTTTTGGCATCATAGTTGCGACCTTACCAAATTTTTGTGCAATATTTCGAATAACGTATTTGTATGTCTGAGTAGCGTCTGCAGCATTTGTCAAGTAATCATATCTTATATCAATTTCACACTGGCCTGCAGTTGCTACTTCATGATGATGATTATCACATAAAATTCCAAAATGTTCATTCAGTACATCAACACATTCATTTCTAAATGGTGCAAGTGTATCAGAAGGTGTACTTGGATAATATCCTTCTTGAAGCCCCATAGGATAACCAGTTCCATCTTGGCTCCAAGGTGCTTCTTTTGATTCAATGGAATAAGACTGACCTTTGTATGGTGTTAATACATCCCAATGAACTTTATCAAACACAAAAAACTCTACTTCTGGACCCCATGCACTATAATCAAATCCTTGAGTCTTGAGATATTCCTCTGCTCTTTGTGCAATTCCCCTAGGATCTCGTTCTAATCTTCCCCTCCCAAAACCCCAGTAAACATCACATAATAGACGTGCAGTCTTATGTTCAACCATCCATGGTATCGAAGCATAGGAACTTGGATCCGGTTTTAGCACTAGATCAGAGTCATCTATTGTGGTAAATCCAATAATTGATGATCCATCAAGCTTAGGAAGACCATCTTCCATCTGATCGTGGGTAAAAGTATCAGCTGAAATTGTAGTGTGATGAAATTTTCCAGTAAGACTTGAAAACTGTAAATCAATAAACTTAATCTGATCGTGTTTTATCTTTGCAAAAACTTCATCTGCTGAATAACGTATCTGAGTTGCCTTTCCACCAATCACTTTATATGGCAATTTTATACCTTCAAGCTAACAAAAAAGATCCGCCATTTAAGGATTATTGGATGTGAAAGAATGTCTGAATCAAAAAAAATTGATGCCAATTCATTGTATTCGATTTTGTTACGTGAAACTGAAAATGATACTGTCCAAGAAGTTTCTACAGAACTTTACGTTTCAATTTCAGATTTTGTTGGCAAGCTTAAGAGTGAAGGATATGATGGAGTAGAAGCAAAAGTCAAAGATGCTCTAGTTAACATGATAACAGATCTTACATCATTACTTTTGAAAATTAGACTAGAAAAGGCTACAAAAACAAATAAGATTGATTATTCCAATTTACTTGACGAAGAAAAATTCATTCTTGATGCTAATGAAGAAAGAAATGAAAGAATAGATATTATTCTGTCTAGTACTTTAAATGGAAAATCTAAGCTTCTCGATTCTGTTGCAACTAAACACAAGACCAAGTCAACCGTTGTTCGATTTTTAAAGGAAATGGATCAGATGATAGGCGCAGATTTAGCCAAATATGGTCCATTTAAAGCAGAAGATGTAGCAACTATTCCATACGAAAACGCTCAGGCATTAATATCAAAAAATATTGCAACAAAAATTCGNTGGGAAGACTAGGTAGAAATTAGATTAGTTTTAGAGATATGTTGAGAAAAAATGTCACATCTTGATGTAGATGTAATCGATTTCCTATTATTGACTATCTATCCTGTAGGTGGCCTTTTCATCATNGAAATGATTAGCAGGGCAATTAAAATTTCATCTTGGATAAAATTAACCATTCAAGGATTTGTCTCAATTGGATTTGCAATTGCTTATGTTACTCTGATTACAGCTCACTGGTTAACATCAATTGTTTTAGCTGCATTAGCAATTGCGTTATTCTATCAAGCCCGNAGAGCAAAAATTTATCCTGGTAAATCAATTTACTAGAAAAGCTAATTTTTAGATTTCCTAAACAATCTTTTAAAAAAATTTCCTTTGTTTCTTCCCCCATCCCTAACTACTCCACTTTGGCCAAATTTTTTAGCTCTAATTTGAGTTAATTTAACACATCTGTGGTCTTCAGGNAACCTATGTTCAGCACAAAATGGATCTTTACAATAGTTACACTGAAAAGGCATATCTTGAAATCACCACAATAAGCGCAATTTGCAGGTTTCATTACTTAGCTAAGGATATTGTTCTAATAAATCATCTTCCGGATTTATTTATAAAATGAAAAATTACAAGTTATTTGAAAACATTTTTACAATGTTCAATTTGAGTTTCTATGAGTAGATTTTTGATATGATTAAAGATAAAGTCGCCATTGTAACTGGAGCAAGCAGCGGAATTGGCTATGCAACTGCTTTAACACTTTCAAAGTCAGGTGCAAAAGTAGCAATTGGGGCACGACGGACTGATAAGCTATTAGAACTTGAAAATGAAATTACAAAAAATGGTGGAGAGGCATTTTCTCAAAAATTAGATGTTACTAAAAAATCAGACTGTAATTCATTTGTAGATGCAACTATAAAAAAATGGGGCGGGGTTGATATTTTGGTTAATAATGCAGGGTTAATGCCTCTCAGTTTTGTTAAAAGTCTGAAGATAGATGAATGGGATCAAATGATTGACGTTAACATAAAAGGCGTACTGTATTGTACTGCTGCAGTAATTCCACATATGTATGCAAAAAAATCCGGACACATCATAAATATCTCATCGGTGGCAGGCAGAATCGTTTTTCCTTCTGGGAGTGTTTACTGTGCCACCAAACATGCTGTAACCGCATTTAGTGAGGGATTAAGGCAAGAATTTAGCACTAGATCAAACATTAGAGTGACTTGTATTGAACCTGGAGTTGTATCAACTGAACTTACTAACACCATAACCGATGAATCACTACAAAGTTTTGTTGAAACTTCTAAGAAAATGAATTCACTAAATGCAGAAGACATTGCTAATGCAATATTATTTGCAGTTGAAGCACCAAGTCATGTAAACATCAATGAAGTGCTAATAAGACCAACAACCCAAGAAAGATAATAACAAGAAATATTACTCTAATCTTTTTTTCTTTTTCTCTTGTCATATGATTTAACACAGCTTTAATATCTAAATTCAGATTATCTGCGTTTTTTGCCATGTCTAGTTTCTCTGGAAGTTTTTCTTTAACGTCATCAGCTTCTAATTCAACTCGTCTCATTTCTTTACAATCTAGGTGATCCTCTTCAGTTCCTGAAATTTTATGACATATTGAACAAATTTTCAACTAAGTTAATTATCTAATCCCACGATTTAATAATTTCACTATTTGCTTCAAACATGAGGGGCCGTCGTCTAGTTTGGTTATGATGCCAGCCTGGGGTGCTGGAGGTCGCAGGTTCAAATCCTGCCGGTCCCATCATACCATTACTAGTTATCCAATTGTATCAAATTTTTGTAAGCTCTTCCAAAGGTACCAAGTTGCAACTGTTCTATAGGGTTTCCAAGATTCTGCTAACTGTCAATTTGTTCCTTTTCTGGTAGCTTCTTTAAAGAGTACATTGATTGTATTCCTTTTTTTAGTCCTAAATCCCCAACTGGTAAAATATCCAATCTACCAAGCGAAAAAATTAAAAACATTTCAGCTGTCCATCTACCAATTCCTTTCACGTCAGTTAGAACTTCAATTACTTGTTCATCACTTTGGGTAGAAATTTTTCTCATATTCAGCTCCTTTGATTCAATTTTTTTTGATAATTCTTTAATGTATACAATTTTCATTTTTGATAATCCTGTTGTACGAAGTTTTGAATCTGATGTTTTGATTACATCTCTTGGTTTTGGAAATTTTGATTTGTATAATTTCCTAAATTTTTTTATAATAGAATTTGCAGCAGAGCCAGATAATTGCTGTGAAATTATTGATTCTACTAATGATTGATAGCGGTTTTTTGTTATCTTTACATTATAATCTCCTACCTGCATGATGATTTTTGCAAATTTTGGATCTTTTTTTAAAAACTTAAAGGCTTTTTTATCTATCATAACTTTACAATTTTAGCACTTTTAGAAGTTTATCAAAACTTTCCCTAGTTGGACTATATTTGTAATTTCTTAATACTTCAATCATCTTATCCTTTGATGGTATCTTGTAGATTTTTCGAACGGATTTTGATATACCTGAACCTATGAAAATTCCCTGTGTTGCTGAAGTGACATTTGAAGCTCTTCTTTTTGTGCTTGCACTTTCAAAATCGATTATCGTAGTTTTTGATTTTCCTATGATAACATGTTTTGCTATGCTACTTAATTCACCATGATCTAATCCAATTCTATCAAGATTATAACAATCTTCTAAAGTCTTTCTTATTATGGATTTTAATTTAGAAACACTTCCTTTTCCTTTTAGTTCTTTTATCCACATTCCTATTTTTTTACCATCCAAATATTCCATAATCATAAGATTTTTACTGCTATCTATCAGACGAGGTCCCACTCCTGCAGAATTTGCTATTTTTAGTAATTTTGCTTCACTTTGCATTTCTTTTCTTTGTGAATCAGTACGACGTATCTTAACTGCGACTTTCTTCTTTTGTTTTTTTGCTAATACTACAATTCCAACATATCCTTTTCCCAAAACGTTAATCGAACCTAATTTCAAATCACCCTGAAAGGAAATACTATTGATTCCAAGCTTCTTCATTTGAGCTATCCTTGATTCCACTTGTTTTTTTGTAGCCTTTGGATATCCGATGATTATTGCATATGGTTTTTCAGATAGTTTGCTAATTGAAAGAAAGGATTGTCGCATCAGTTGAGACAAGTTCTGCGACTGCCTCTTTAATGCATTTTCCTGTTACTTTTTTAGCAGGAATGATCTTGAATCTTTTCTTGATATCTNCCTTTAATCCCTTTGGTATTCCTGATTTGTTAAGATGATTTTTCAATAAATCATTTAAAAATAAACTAACATCATTTTGTCGGCGTTTTTGTAATGATAAGATCTTTCTATTAGAACCAATCCACATCATACTATTTTTAGAATTTTTTGTAATATATGTCTCAGATTCTACCTCAAAAAAGATATCAGGTCCTTCTCTAAGGAAGTTCTCTTCAATCTTTAAAGACTGTATTAGAAA
>C687J26657_10000161_pt1 | contig 14169 bp, 20 predicted proteins | sample RifCSP19_2_FD_26657 | JGI IMG/M metagenome (IMG submission 26657)
ATTCGTGATAATGACATTGTAATAATTGCTCCGTGGGATTTCAAACAAGCTGAAAGAGGAGATATTTTATGGAGATTTACTTTGCCACAAGTAGATTGGCTAAAACAAAATAATCATATTCCAAAGGATTTCTAAACATGCAAAATTTGAATTATGATTTTTGTATAGTGAAAGAAAAAAAGAATTAGTGGCTATGTCCACAACCACAGGAATCATGACTTCCTTCAGATTGTGGTTCTTTTGCTGCACATCTAGAACATTTGTCAGAACCAGTAGGAGAAAAGAATCCAATTCCACAGGATACACATTTCATATTTGCCATGCAAAAGTCTGATTTGTTCTAGTATATATCATAATTTACGTATGGATTTTAACTAATATTCTAACTCTCTTTCTACTTTTTCAAAATCAATTAATTGTATGTACTTCAAAGTAATTCAATGGAAAAATATGATATTGCAATAATTGGAGGGGGAATTCTTGGAACCACTATCTCATATTGGTTATCAACACTTTATGATATCAAAGTATGTGTAATTGAAAAGGAAAATACTGTCGCTAAGCATACAAGCAGTAGAAACACTGGTGTTGTTCATGCACCATTTTATCTTGATCCAAAAAAAAGGAAGGTATCTGCAATCTCTTCACTAATATCACATGATTTATGGGAAATACTAGCAAAAAAGAAAAATCTACCATGGAGTGAGGTAGGAACTATTGAGGTAGCTATCAAAGAGCCACAACACAAAACTCTTGAAAAGTATCTAAAATGGGGAGCAGAAAATGGAATTCCCGAGGGACAGCTAGAGCTACTTGATTCAAAAGAATTAACAAAAAAAGAACCAAATCTCAAAGCTTATTCAGGTCTTTTTTGTAAGCGTGATGTATCAACTGATTATGGAATTTTTACAAAAGAACTCCAAAAAGAATCCGAAAAAAATGGAACAAAGTTTCTATTCAATCATCATGTAAAAGACGTAGAAGAAAATTTAGAAGTAAAACTAACATTTTCTGACAATTCAACCCTTGTTTCAAAATTTATCATAAACTGTAGTGGTGGTAATTCACTTGACATCGCAAAAAAATTCGGTTTGGCATTACAATATAATGATCTACATTTTCGTGGAGAATATTGGGTAGCTGACAAAAAATATGCAGATTTGGTTAAAACTAACGTTTACTCTGTAGCAAGGTTTTCCGAATTTCCATTCTTAGACCCTCATTGGATCAAACGAGCAGACGGAAGGACGGAAATTGGACCAAATGCAGTTCCTGTAATGACTCCTGAAACCTATGAAGGATATACTGGTGAATTAACCCAGGCTGTATCTAAAATCCGTGAAATCTTTAGCGGAAATGTAATGAAACTTTTTACAAATCGTTCTTTTTTAAAATTAATCTCAAAGGAATTTTTGAGTTCGGTTTCAAAATCAGCGATGGTATACAGAGTTCAACAGTTTATTCCTTCCATAAGACCTGAATATTTTTCAGAACATGGTACTGCTGGAATAAGGACACCAATTATTACTCCAAAAGGGACGTTTATGTCAGATATCTTAGAACTTAATGGAAAAAATTCATTTCATATAATTAATTACAATTCACCTGGAGCAACAGGTGCTCCTGCATATTCGGCCTTTATTGTAAGACAGTTGCAGGAAAAAGGGATTCTTGATTATATTCAAAAACCTAAGGAATCATTTTGGAAATTTGAAGATATTGTAATTGAAAATTAGCATTATTACAATTCTTTAAACATCTTAAGGCCTATTCGTATTCTGTCAATTTATCTGATAGCAAACAAAGGCAAATATCCCATGGACTTACTACTCGTTTCCCATATACTATGTAAGGATGTTCCATTTTGTACAGGAGTTTTGATACTTCAGAAATTGGAAGATCTTCTGAAATCTCTTTTGCCTCACCAAATGGGAAATCACTTACTGGAATATTCAAAAAATTATCAGTTCCTCGAAGGTATTTCAAGTCACCAGCAATTTTTTCTAAAATTATGCGATCATTGATGAATTTTGTTGTACCTTCAAGAAGCAACCTCCTTGTTCCATGTTCAAGCATTGAATTGATAATGTTCCCTATGGTAAAGTCTTTGGTAAATGTCACCAGTTTTTTTTCTGGAAGATCACAAACTGAAACATCTGTTTTACAACGCATTCCTATTTCCAGTAATTTTCTAGCTGATAATTCAGAATAATCAGAAAACTCATTTGGAATAATGGCAAATGCAATTCTTGTTTGTTTCCAAAAATCTAATAATTCTCTAAGTTTAGTTCGTTTTGAAATTTTTATGAACTTTGTCGTCATGATATCTTCAACATTTGTATTATCAAACAAATCCGAAGTTGGATTGTCAACAAGTTTTTGAATAACATGTTTCCCCCCNGCAATTCCTACAGGTTTGTCCTTATCTCGCACAACAACTGTATCAGTAAATGATTCTAAATACTGAACAAGCATTCCAGTAACAACCCAGATTTTTGTTCCTTTTTCTATATTGACACAAAGAGTGGAGGTTAGTGAATCAGGTAGTAGCTCATCAAGTGATAAATTAGAAATCGGTTGTTTTACCATGTGGCTCCTATATTCAATTTAATTCCACAATAATTAAAAACAGTTATGATTTTCACTGTTGGTTCTTAGGTAATGAAGCTTAATATCATCTTAAAATAGATTTGGTATGTTGCTACCAGATCGTTGTTCTATAAAAGAAAAAGGCAAGGACTGTGTAAACCCTCCAGAGTTTGTGATATCTGTAGTTGAAACAAATGACGAATATATGGTTGGAGTAACTTGTAAAAATCACAAAGATAGAATATCAGAAAAATTAGTAATTCTTCAACAAGCAGGCAAGATACCACAAGGAAAAATAAAATTCTCCGAACTCAAGGCGGTTGGTACAGATTGTGTACGTTCAGACCCAGACGATTTAATTCAATTATAATTTAAAACATCTGAGGCTAATGTGCCTTAAATTAGGTTTTCCAAGAAACTTGTAAATATCTAATTAATCTATGATTTTTGGGCATGAGGCCAGAGGAGGAGCTAGCAAAAAGAATTGATGAAAATTCTGAAATGTTTGAAAGATGGAAAAAAACATCTGAAAAAATTTCATTAGATGAATTTAAAGAAGCAGTTAAAGCATTTAGAAAAGAAACTGAAGAATCTACTGAGCTTTTAGGAAAAGATATTCCTCTAGGTGCTGACAAAATTGCATATAATTTGGTTGCAAGTCGTAATGCATTTAGTTCAGTTTTACTTTGGGGGGCATCCTTGGAACTATATGTAAAAAGATTAGAAAAAGAACTAAAAAGTTTAAAACCAAAAACCATAAAGAAAAAATCAAAAAAACGATAAAAACAACGAAGAAAAAACTAACATCAGTTTATTTACATTAGTTTAGAATGTAATCATATGCTCAAAGAACTTCTTTCAGACATAATCAAGATTGATGACATTCTAATAATTGTAAGATCTGAAGGAGCAATAATTGAAATGAAAAGTAATTCACTTAATATTCGTCAGAAAGATAAATGGATCACTATTGGTGATAACGATGATCCATGCCATACGCATATTGATTCAAGCACTATTTCTGAAGCTAGATTTATCAAAGAACAAAAAACAGACAGAATGAGCTATAGTATAAGGTTCTTTGATAAAAACGGAGAAAAACAATTTTCTACTGTATTTGCAAAAATGTATGACAAAGAAATGAATCTTAATTCAACAAGAAAAAAACTTTACGATGACTTATTTCAAAAATATGGTTCTCAGCAAACTATAAAATTTGTTCATGAATTATCAAACTGAATAAATCGGTTTTTTTCCTGCTAGTCCAAGCTTTAAATTTTCAACTGTGATCTCTGCCATCTTTGCTCTTGTTACAATTGAGGAGCTTCCTATGTGTGGCGTTAAAACAACATTTTGCATTTTTGTCAATTGATGATTTTTCCCAATAGGTTCATGATAAAATACATCTAGTGCGCTCCAGCAATGATTTTTCTTTTTAGTGCAAATATTAAATCGCGTTCCTTTATTATCTTGCCTCTTGCTGTATTTACAAGGTATGCCCTTTTTTTCATTCTCTTTATCAAAGACTTGTTGACTAGTTCATGGGTTTCAGTAGAATAAGGAACATGAATAGAAACAATATCACTTTTTGAAAATAACTCATTTAGAGTTGCAAATCTTACTCTGAGAGCCTTTTCTTGCCTTAAAGGAAGACGATTTCGGTTATGATAAATCACTTTAATTCCAAAGGTTTGAGCCTTCTTGGCTACAGACTTTCCTATTCTGCCAAATCCTAGAATCCCCAATGTTTTTCCATCCACCTCTTCACCTACATAGGTGTCAGCACCAAAGACCTCTTTCCATTTTCCTTCGCGAATAAGACGATCTCCCTCAGTTACTCTGCGAAGTAAATCAAGAATCAATGTAATGGTAAGATCTGCTGTTGCAACTGTAAGAACATTTGGAGTATAACCAATTTTGATTTTCCTTTTTTTTGCATATTTTGAATCGATTTGGTCGTATCCAACACTAAATGCACTAATTGTTTTTAGTTTAGTTCCAGCCTGGATTACCTCCTTATCGATGTTGTCATAAGGAAAGCAAATCAATCCATCTTGTTCTTTAATTTTTAATAGCAATTTTTTCTTAGGCATAGGGAAAGGGCCAGAATGAATCTCAATTTTGTAATGCCTTTGTAATTCTTTAACAGCAAAATCTTGTAGAGTACGGGTTAGCAAAACTCGCAATTTTTTAGATCTACCTCTTCTCAACAAAGTAAATAAAATACCTTAAACCATTTATAAGATCTTGTTTTAGGAAAGCTATGGGTTCAGATACTAAAAATAATGAAGAATTTGCTATATGTATTGAATGTGGGAACTCTATAGAGAAATGTGTTTGTGTGTGTCCATATTGTGGAGAACGTGACAAATGTGAGTGCGCTTTATTTGATGCTGCAACTGGTGGTTAGCTTAATTTGGTAATCACGTTATTAATAACCACTGATAGTTCAAAGTAAACATGAATACAGATCTTACATGGTTAATTGGTGGACCTCAAGGTAGTGGTGTTGAATCCGGGGCCAATATTTTCTCAAAAGTATGCGCAGGAATTGGTTATCAAGTTTTTGGCAAGAGAGAATTTTATTCTAATATCAAAGGCGAACATAGTTATTTTGCAGTAAGAATTTCTGATAAAAAAATTCATTCTAATGTAAATGATGTACATCTAATGGTTGCATTTGATGGAGAGACAATTTTTCGTCATGCAGACGAGGTTGTTGAAGGTGGAGCAATAATTTATGATTCTGATTTGGAGGAGACTAAAATTGATGAAGTGCATACTCTGGATATTTATTTCAAATCACGATTGGAAAAATACCTAGAATCAAAAAACAAGGAATTTTCTATAAAGGGAATTTTAGAAACTGCAAAAGAACGAGGTGTGACTCTTCTCCCTGTATCCTTTAGAGAAATACTATCCAAACTCGCAGAGGATACCAATAATCTAAAACTAAAGGGAATGATAAGGATGTTCAACGTGATAGGAGTTTCCCTATCCCTAGGAATTCTAGGCCTGGATTCTAAACCTCTTTTAGATTCTATTGAATCCATATTCTCAAAAAAACCTAAGGTTGCTGAAATAAACAAACAAGTAGCAAACTATGCATACAATTATGCAGCTGCTAAATTTGATAAAATAAATTTCTCGCCAAACTCTGTTTCCAAAGAATCAAACACCATCTTAGTACAGGGACATCAGGGAACAGCAATAGGAAAAATGGTATGTGGTTGTCGGTTTCAACCATATTATCCAATTACCCCTGCATCAGATGAAAGTGTCTACTTAGAATCAAATGAAATTCTAAATGTAAATGAAGATAGGCCAGGTTCTACTGTAGTCGTACAAACTGAAGACGAGATTTCAGCAATCGGTATGATGATTGGAGGCGCACTTACTGGTACACGTTCTTCTACTTGTACATCCGGCCCAGGTTTTTCACTGATGGCTGAAGCATTAGGATGGGCAGGATAAACGAAGTTCCTGTAGTCATTACTAACTATCAAAGAAGTGGACCGTCTACTGGTCTTCCAACAAGACATGGTCAGGATGATTTATTATTTGCAATTAATGCCGGACATGGTGAATTTCCTCGTATTGTTTATGCTTCTGGCGCTATAGAAGAGAGTTTTTATGATACTGGAAAATGCTTCAATTTTGCAGACATTTTTCAAGTGCCCGTAATTCATCTGTTAGACAAATTCATTGCAAGCTCTGTTATACTTGTAAAAGATTTGATCCTGAGAAAGTCACTATAGATAGAGGAAAGTTACTAGATAAGATAAAACAAAAACCTTACAAGAGATTTGAACAAACATCAGATGGAATTTCCCCAAGATCTAAACTTGGTCTAGAGGATGGGATATTCTGGAATACTGGTGATGAAAGTGATGAATATGGACACATTTCTGAAGATCCTTATATGAGAATTCAGATGATGGATAAACGCCTCTCCAGATTTGACCTAATTCTTAACCAAATTCCTAAGGAGGATCAGGTTGTATCATTCGGAATGGCTGATCACTGTATAATTAGTTGGGGTTCTACAAAAGGACCAATTCTTGATGCAATAGATATGCTAAAAAAGGAAAACATTAACGTCGGTTTCATCCAAATAAAACTATTACATCCATTCCCAACTGAGTATGTTAAATCTCTTCTAAAAGATGTAAAAACAATCATCGATGTAGAGGCAAATCATACTGGTCAGCTTGGAACTTTGTTTAAACAAAATTTAGGAAAAGATGTTGATTATTTTATCTTAAAGTATACTGGTAGATCCATGACTAGTACCGAAATTTATGATTCTTTAAAAAAGATTTTAGGGAACAAGGCAAAGAAACGGGAGATTTTGACGCATGGCGCTTAAACTTTCTGACTACAAAACTGAAGTTCATAACGACTGGTGTCCAGGTTGTGGTGATTTTGGAATTGTAAATGCAATCCAAATGGCGTTAGCAGAAATGAACATTCCTAGACATAAAGCCGCAATTTTTTCTGGGATTGGATGCTCTGGTAAAACTTCGCATTTCATACACACATTTGGAATTCATACCTTACATGGACGAGTTTTGACTTTTGCACAAGGTGCTGCAATATCTAATCCAGAAATGACTATCGTAGCTGCCGGAGGAGATGGAGATGGTTTGGGAATTGGAGCAGGTCATTTTGTAGCTGCTGGACGTAGAAACATCAATATGACATACATTATTTTTAATAACGGTGTATACGGTCTAACTAAAGGACAAGCTTCTCCAACTCTTAGATTAGGAGAGAAAACCAAGTCGTTACCATCCCCTAACACAAATTACAATGTAAATCCAATTGGATTGGCAGTAGCAAGCGGGTTTACATTTGTAGCACGTGGTTATTCATATGATGTAAGACACCTAAAAGATCTCATAATAGCTGCCATAAAACACAAAGGACTTTCATTTTTAGATGTTTTACAACCTTGTCCTACCTATAACGACATTAATACTAGAGATTGGTATGCTGGCACCGACATTACAGATGAATCTGCAAAAGAAACACATTCTAGGATTTACAAATTAGAAGATACAGGGTATGATCCAATAGTGCATTATGAAGAAGAATCAGAAATAAATGAAAAACTATCCCAGGCATTAATAAAATCCCTTGAATGGGGCACAAAAATTCCTACTGGGATATTTTATAAAAATGAGATTATAACCCCATATGCTGAAAGATTGATGGATAAAATCCCTAATTATCTCGAAAATCCCCCCGCCAAACAAAAAATTTCCTCTAATGGTAAACCTATAACTGACGTTTCTAAAATTTTAGATTCATTACAGGTGTAAAAAACCCTCAAAACTACTACCTAATGAATTATTAGCAAGTTTAGGGAGAGTTTACGTTATCATTGAATATTACAGATGTAAATAAAATATTTAGGAAATCAATTATTAAGGGATACTTTGAACCAGAACTTCTAAACCTTGATTTTAAAAAATCTAATGTAAAGCATCCCACCATAACGGATGATGGTCTTATGCAATCAAATCTATTACATGTTTTTTTTGATGTAGAGACAGGTTGTGATTATCCTGATGGCGATGAATGGTTTATAGTAGATCTTCTTTTCCCATATAGCATAAAAGTACCAGATATCATCAAAGGGCCTGATTATTTTACCACTATTGCAATTGAAGGTGACAAAAACTTTTGGCATCACCGTGAAATGATTCGTTATAAGTATGGGAAATCAAAAAAACTTCTTGAATCATTGAAATTCTTAGAAAGTAAATACAAAGAATTTCACGCATTACTTGAACCCTTGGAAAAAGATCTCAAGTAACTATTTTCCAACCATTTCCAGTAAAAACAAATTTTTTTTCCTTAACGAATGCTATACTTAGTCTCCATCTAGCTGCTTCTGGATCATATTGATAAATAATTTCTGTAACGTCATTTGGTAATTTTTCCGGATCAAGATGATATGGAAGCAATTCTAGTACAAAATCAATTTTTTCTACTGCATTATTGAACCACTGACTATCTTCTGAATCTATCATGAATCTAATTTTTGGATTTCCACTAAAACTAACATCAATTTTTAGAGCATTTCCACTACCGCGCCGTCTTTTCATCTCTTTGAAAATTGCTTTTACTTTTTCCCATCTTCTATAATCAAACCATCTGAAAAATTCTTCATTAAACGCAAGTGGAATTGGTACGTTTAACATACTCACAAATTCAGGTTCTACTTGTTCTAATTCTTCTTGTTCTACCTGGAATCTGTCTTTGAATAAACCATAGATTACTTCAATCTCCCAAGGCGAAATGCCATAATATTTGAGATGAGTTGTTAACGAATCCAAACTCCACTTAGAAGAATTTTAAAATTATAATTAAAGGTTCTATTATTTACAAATTTTTTCTATAATAACTGGAGTTATTCAAAGAAGAGATTTGAATTGATTTTCAATCGGTATTCACATTACAACATGGAAACTCTCCATGTTTTTTCTTATAATCTTCTAAGAGCTGTCTTTTTCGTTCTTTAGGATTTTCAATAAACGTTCTTTGATAAGTATGAGTTTTTTGTTTACATGTATTATTCTCAAAGTTTGTATCAACATACTTGGAAAATTCATTCTGAAGATTTTCACTTTCTCCAATGTATAATGCATTTAGCTTTTTATCATAAAGAACATACACTCCAGGCTTGGATTTAACAAATCTTGCACTTTCAAGCCATAGGAGAACCTTTTCTTCAAGAATTTCCATGTAGATTTTCTACCTTGTTTTGGTTGAAACACTTGCAATCACAATCAAACATGTCTGATTTTCCCATGCATTGATCATGATGTTCATTATAACATTTATCACATGTAACCATGAGTCGCATCTTTACAGATGAGCTGGATAAATACCCAAGTTATTGATACCTTTTAAAAATAATCAACATTACAAGATATTGGTTATGTACGTCCAAGCCAAACCCCGATGATGAAATCATGACTTTAGGGGAAAGGGTGAACGTATATGAAATATTTGAGAGAGTAATAAGAATGGAAGATAACAGGTAATTATCTATCTTTGATCTCTTAATTTCTTTTCTAAAATGTCAATCATTTCATTAACCATATAGTCTCCATCTCGTGCATGGTTAATTCCTGTGATATCTTTCATTCTAGTCATTGTTTCATTGGTGATATGTAATTGCGGCACACAATATAATACCATCATAGCTATATAAGCCAAGTTAATTTTCTGGATTAAAAAAGAAAAAAGGTGTGTAAAAAATTGTTATAAGATAATTTGATTTAAATTATTTTAAACAGAATTAGCTCAAAATCTTCTACTACGATGTTTTGGTAAACATTCTTGGCAATATACTGGTCTACCTTCTTTTGGTTGAAAAGGTACTTGCGAGTCTTTGCCACAATCAGCACATGTACATGGGTACATTGTTCGTTCTTCTGACATAATTGACATCTATTTTACCCCAATAAGAAGCAATGTGTATTACATACTAAAAAATTTCATTCTCCTTTAATTCAGTAATACTTTATGAGGGATCAATTATAGCATCAAATTATGAATGATGAAGAATTTTTCGAATTTGTTAAACATGATCTTAAAGGTATTGAAGGTGACTTGAATGGGTTCCTTGAAGTTTACTATCCAATGTTAAGATCTTCATGGAACCCACAAAACGAATCTGATTTTATTATTGGTTGGTTACTTGGAAGTAAGGAACAAGAATATTCAACAACATACTTTCATAAACATAATAAAAGATTGGGTATGGAATTACTTTATAGAATACATCAAGAAATTACTCGTAATAAAGAACAAATCCAAAAACGAGTAACAGCATATTTGGAAGAAAAGGTTTCGGAATAGAACATAAGTCCAAAAATAGAACTTTATTGATTGGGAAGCCTAGGATTCAAACCATAATTTTCGAGGGACAATTAAATAGCAAAACCCTGTACGATTCGAACTTTAATTAAAAATGATTTTACTAAATAAAAATTCTAAATTGTTTGGATATATTTCCATAGATAAAATGAGCCAACAGTTGCTATCACAAATACCAATGGTTTCCATGCTAATACCGGAATATTTGGAGTATTTAGCTTTATTTTATAATTATCAAATATAGTTTTAACGTATTTTCGGATTCTGTTATTCCAAATTTTATAATCAATTTGGTACTTTTTCATAAGTGATTCTATTTCATAAATGACAGGAGTTCTTTGACAAAATAAATGTTGTAGATAATCTCTTGAAACTTCAACTTCTGCCTGTATTGCTATTAGTCCTTTTTTCATTTCAACTAATCTTACATGCATCTCCCATGGCTTTTTGAGCTTCAAAGAGAGACCATGTCCAATCTGAAATGGTTGTTTGTGTTCAAATTTTACTCCAGTAAATCCTTCTTTAGAAAAGATTTTTAGAAGTTCATCAACATTTTTCTTTACAACTACTGTGAGTTGCTCAACTCCTGATGCCCCATCTGCCTTTACCATATCTCTTAATCCATCAAAGAAGGATATTGTCTTGGGGTATGTAGTCAAGTACTCCATAATTTATGCCCAAAATACCCTCTATTTAAAGCACTGCTGATTAAAATTTAACAAATCTGTGTTAAACTATTTTTTAAAAGTTATTTATTTTTAATCAAGCATTTTTCAAACCGCGAACATAAACACATTGCTCGTGAGATACTGCTACCTCATTTGGTTTAATTTTTCTATCAGTTAACTTTGCACCAGAATCCCTTACTATTGCAATAGGTTGTGATTCTGAACCTTCTCCCATTTTGTGATTTGCAATCGATGCTAAATTATCAACAACAGCCTGGAAGGTCACCTTAAGAGGATTTCCTTCTAAATCTTTTTGTGATCTCATGTCTAGTACTGGTTCAATTCCAGAACAAGCAATTGCAACACCAGTAGTTCCTACTCTGGATGGCATTAATCTACTATCAACTATGATAATACCAACATGAATCAAATATTTCAAGAAAAATTTTCGTCGTAGTTGTTCAGCTACCAAATAAGGATCAAATGGATAAAGAATAACTTTTCCTTTCTTTGCATTTGATTTATCAATTCCAGCATTAGGAGCTAAAATATTATCTGATGAAGATATAACAAATCCAGAAATCCCACCAAAAATTTTATCAGATTCACGGATGATAACTTCGGCAAATTGTGGTTTGATTCGAAATTTTTTAGAAAGTACATTACTTTGATTAGAAGTTCTAACAGAATCTAATTCTAATAATCTCCCTTGAGCATTTGAAACGAATTTGCTAGAAATAACAATGACATCTCCCTCCTTAATTGAATATCCTTTCTTCTCTATTGATTTTGTAATAGTATCAAAAAGGTCAAATTCATTTTCTTTTCTCTCTACTCTAATTGGCGAAACTGTCAATGACATACCCATCTTTCAGATTTCTTTCTTTTTATCCTTCTGAAAAGCTTTTAATCTCAAGAAAAAGCCTTTTCGATTATGAATATTACCGAAAAGATCCTTGCACGTGCTTCCAAAAACGAAAGTGTAGAGCCTGATGAAGTTGTTTTTGTAAATGTGGATAAAGCCATGCTGCATGATGTTTCAGGACCTGGTGTCATTAAGGTATTTGAAAAATTACAAAAACAAGGAATTAGTGTTGATAAGTTATGGGATCCTTCAAAGGTATGGGTGGCAGAAGACCATTTTGTTCCTTCTGCAGAAAAGGTTTCTGCTGAAAACATTGTAAAACTATCAAACTTTACAAAAAATTATGGAATTGAAAAACATTTCAAGTATGGTCTGGGTCAATATGGTATTTGCCACACCTTGTCCCACGAAGAGGCACTGGTGCTTCCAGGAGAAGTATACGTGGCTGGCGATTCACATACTAATACTACTGGTGCTCTTGGTGCCTTTGCTTGTGGTCTTGGACATACTGATATGGCATATGTCTTGCTAAATGGAAAAATTTGGTTCAAAGTTCCTGAGACTTTGTATTTTAAGCTAAATGGAAAACTCCCAGAACATGTAATGGCAAAAGATTTCATTTTAAGGATAATTGGTGATATCGGAACTGATGGTGCTGCATACAAGGCAATGCAGTTTGGAGGAACTGGAGTTTATGAAATGTCTGTAGATGAACGACTTACCCTAACAAATATGACGACAGAAGCCGGAGCTAAAAATGGAATTATTGAGCCAGACCAGAAAATTACTGATCACCTTGCAGAGCGAGGAGCAACAAACTATACTGCATTAAAAGGAGATTCTAATGCCCAGTTTGCAAAAATATTCGAGTATGAAGCATCAGAAATGGAACCAACTGTTGCAAAACCATTCTCGCCCCAAAACGTTTCAGTTGTGAGGGAAACTTCTTCAATAGAATTAGACAAAGCTTACATTGGTTCTTGTACAGGTGCAAAATTTGAAGACCTAAAAGCTGTCGCAAAAATTCTCAAAGGTCGTAAAGTCAAAATTAGAACCGAGATATTGCCTGCAGCAATTTCTATTTACAAAAAAGCATTAGAAAATGGATTCATTAAAATATTTCTAGATGCAGGAGCAATGGTAGGTCCACCAACTTGTGGAGCCTGTTGTGGAGCACATATGGGTGTTCTAGCAAAAGACGAAATCTGTATTAGTACGACGAATAGAAATTTTCCAGGCAGAATGGGTCATGTTGAATCTCAAACCTATCTTGCTTCTCCATTGGTTGCTGCTGCATCAGCTGTAACTGGTAAAATAACAGATCCGAGGGATTTGAATTGAAAGGTAATGTAATCAAATATGAACAGGACAATATAGATACTGACGTAATTCTCCCCGGTACATATCTTAAGATTCATGATTATGCTGAGCTTGCAACACATGCAATGGAAGGACTTGACCCTGATTTTCATTCCAAGGTAAAAGAAGGTGATTTCATTGTTGCAGGAAGAAATTTTGGTTGTGGATCTTCTCGGGAACATGCTCCAATAGCTTTAACCCACTCTGGAATTAAGGCAGTTTTGGCACTATCTTTTGCTAGGATTTTTTATAGAAATGCNGTAGATGGAGCATTTCTTTTACCAATAGAGATAGACGAGGATGCATACAAGGATATTTCCAATGGTGATGAGCTTGAGATAAATGTCGNTACCAACGAAATCAATAATCATACAAAAAATAAAAAATATCAAATGAAACCATTCTCAGAAATTATTGGAAAAATTATNGCGGCAGGCGGACTGTTCAAATTCAAGCCNTAATCTGAGGAACAGNAGTAATGTCAAAAANACTATTTGAAAAGATCTGGGATTCACACTTAGTACTAGAAGAAGAAAATGGCCCTTCTTTACTTTACATCGATAGGCATCTAATTCATGAGGTTACTTCCCCTCAGGCTTTTGAAGGATTAAGATTGAACAACAGAAAGGTAAGACGACCTGATCTCACTATAGCTACCGAAGATCATAATGTACCAACTAGTAATAGATCTCTGCCTATTGTAGACCAAGTATCTTCAATTCAAATCAAAACCTTAGAAAAAAACTGTAAAGATTTTGGAATCCAATTGTTTGGAATCAATAATCCAAATCAAGG
>C687J26657_10000163_pt1 | contig 14036 bp, 9 predicted proteins | sample RifCSP19_2_FD_26657 | JGI IMG/M metagenome (IMG submission 26657)
ACGACCTGACCCGTGAAGGCATCGCGCGACCAGAACGCGTTGATGAACATGAGCACGAGTGCGCCCAGGTAGGCGATGACCAGCCATGCCACGGGCGCCGCCAGGAGAGCCGCAAGGCGGGTGCGCGGCCGCCGATGCAGCCACGTGGCGAGACGCCTGGTGGTCGAGGGGCGCGGAGACGGGAACTCGCCGGTCGTGGTCATGTCCGTCGCTCAGGGATGGTGCGGCCCAGGGTCCGGGGACCCTGGGCCGCGTACCGAGCTATGTCCGGAGGAGGGTCAGCTGCGGATCTCGGTCCAGGCCTTGATCCAGTCGTCGAACCCCTTGCATTTGACGTCCGTGCGCCCGTCGAGGCACTTCACGGTCGGCGTCGTCCAGTAGTACACGTTCTCCCAATAGGCGGGATCGTTCGCGTAGAACTGGGTGCAGTGATCCTTGTTGGAAGTCAAGTCGCAGGACTTGCTGTTGCCGGGNGCCTCGCCGAAGTACTCGGCGATCTGGGCGTTGACCGGCGCGGACGTGATGTGGTTGATGAACAGGTAGGCGCAATTCAGACGCTTCGTCTTGGAGTTGATCATCCACGTGTCGGACCAACCGGTGGCGCCTTCGGCGGGCTTGATCGCATCGACGTCGACGCCCGCCCCCTGGAGGACGTAGGCGATGACCTGCCACGTGGTGCCGATGGTCGTGTTGCCGTTNGTGAACGAGTCGATCTGCTTGGTGTAGTCGCTCCAGTACTCCCCGACCGCGGGCTTCTGCGCCTTGAGCAGGTCGACGGCGGCCTGGAACTGTGTCTCGTCAAGAGCATAGGGATCGGTGATCNNCAGCTCCGGCTTGGTCGCCATCAGGACGACCGCGGCGTCCGCGATGTAGATNGCCGCGTCATAGACGGAGTACTTNCCCGCGTACTTGCCGGCCGGATCGAACATCTCGGCCCATGACGTGGGGGCCGGATCCACGGAGTCCTTGCGCCACATCAGGAGGTTGGCACCCCGTCCGTGTGGCACGCCGTAGTGCACGCCGTCGAACGTGTTGTACGGCTTGTCCTTGAGGTCGGGGAAGATCTCGGCGTAGCTCTNGATGAGGTCGACGTTGACCGGCTGGACGAAGCCGCCCGCCACCAGGCGGTTGGATGCGTCACCTGACGCCGACANGACGTCGTACTGCTCCGGCGCCGCATTGAACTTCGCGAACGCCTCGTCCGAGGTGCCNAAGGTGTCGACGGTGACCTGACAGCCGGTGTCCTTCTCGAACGAGGACACCCAGTCGACATCGGGGCTCGTCGTGCCGTCCTCGACGTAGCCGGGCCAGGCCAGGACCGTCAACGCCCCCTCGCCTGGGCCGATGCTCGTCGGCAGGTCTGGTGTCGGTGAGGCTGCCGGGCCGGCGCAGGCCGCGATCAGGAGCGCGGCGCTGACCGCGACTCCGAGTTTCCTCCGTTGGATCATCCCTCTCGTTCCTCCTCTTGTCCCTGCCTCACGCCAGGTCGGCGATGGGCAGGCAATGCTCCCGTTTCCAGACCAGCCGGACTGCCCGNCCACGAGCNACGAGCGCCTCCGTGGAGGAGGTCGCGAGATTCTGTTGCGTGACGACGAGGTCAGCCCCCGCGTCCAGCGCAACGATATACCGCGTGTCGGGCCCGACGTAGACCACATCGCGGATCTGACCGAGTGCGCCGATCTCGTCGGCGCCAACGGACGCTCCCGGCTCGCCGAGGTGGATCTTCTCGGGCCGGACCGTGAACATGCCCGTTCGCCCCACGACGGCCTCGGCGACGGCGCCGCGCAGCAGGTTCGACGTCCCCACGAAGCCGGCCACGAAGGCCGTCGCGGGCCGCTCGTACACGTCGGCCGGAGCGCCGACCTGCTCGATCCGACCGCGGTTGAAGACGGCCAGGCGGTCGCTCATGGTGAGCGCCTCCTCCTGGTCGTGCGTGACGTAGATGAACGTGATGCCCACTTCCTGCTGGATCCGTTTGAGCTCGATCTGCATCTCCTCGCGGAGCTTCAGGTCNAGAGCGCCAAGGGGCTCGTCCAGGAGCAGGACACGGGGCCGGTTGATGAGGGCCCGGGCCAGGGCGACGCGCTGGCGCTGGCCGCCCGACAACTGCGAAGGCTTTCGACGATCCAGGCCTTGGAGGCGAACCATGCGCAACGCATCCTCGACGCGCAGCGCTCGGGCCTCGCGGGGCACCTTGCGCACCATCAGGCCGTAGGCCACGTTGTCGCCGACGTCCATGTGTGGGAAGAGCGCGTAATCCTGGAAGACGGTGTTCACGTCTCGCTCGAACGGCGGGCGCTGCGAGACGTCCTCGCCGTCGAGCAGGATCCGCCCGGCGGTGGGCAGCTCGAAGCCGGCGATCATGCGCAGCGTCGTCGTCTTGCCCGAACCCGACGGGCCCAGCATCGAGAAGAACTCGCCCTCGTCGATCTCGAGGTCGATGCCCGCCACCGCCTCGACGTCGCCGAAGACCTTGCGCACGCCCTCCAGGCGTACGGCGGCCCTCTCCGTCCGCGGGCGACTGGTGGTGGTCGGCGTATCGACGCTCTGTGCTGGCACGCCTCTCCTCGGTGGACCTGATCGGGGGCACGCCGCGCGGCCTGGACGCGCTCGACGGCAAGTCCGGCGCAGGCGACGATCTCGCCCGGGGATGGCGCGCACTGTGCAGCCTGCGGGTGCTCGGTGTCAAGCAAGGCCGGTCGCGAATCACGCACGCATCGCGCCCCCGGGGCGCGCGATTCGGATGCCGACGGGCATCTTCCGCGCGCGCTAGAGTCGATGTCGGTGACCTCATCCATCCCACTGCGGACGCTGCTCTCGGTCGGCCTCGCTCTCGCCACCGCTGCCGCATGCGCGGAGTCGGCCGCGCTGCCGAGCGGGCCGATCAGGCCGGGATCGGCTGATGCTCCGCGCGAGGTGAACGTCATCCTGCGCGACTACCTGTTCGAGCCGACGCCGATCCGGCTCGTGCGCGGCGAGACGGTGCGCTTCAACATCGTCAACGGCGGCCTGCTGCCGCACGATTTCGTCCTGGGTGGGGCGGCGGTCCAGGCGGCCTGGGCCTCCGCCGAGGCGATCGCCACCCCCCAGATCCTCGCTGCGACGGCGCCCCCGGTGAGCCTCCCGCCCGAGCTGGCCGGACTGCGCGTCTATCTCGCCTCCGGCCAGTCCAGCAGCGTCGTCTTTCGCGTGCCCGAAGAGGGCGAGCTGCTCCTCGCCTGCCACATCCCGGGTCACCTCGAGAAGGGCATGGTGGGCGTCGTCGAGTACGTGGCGCCCGCCGCTCCGTAGAGCCGGGTACACTGCGGCTGGCCCAAGGCACGGCCCGCGCAGGTGGGCCCATCAGGAGAACGAACCGGCCATGACGTACGTCATCGCGGAGCCCTGCCTCGANGTCCTCGACCAGTCGTGCGTAGCGGTTTGCCCCGTGGACTGCATCCATTTCGAGGGCGGCGTCGACCGCCTGCTGTACATCGATCCGGACGAATGCATCGACTGTGGTGCCTGCGAGCCCGAGTGCCCGGTCAACGCCATCTACCCCGAGGACTCGCTGCCCGCCGAGTGGGCCAAGTACACCCAGGTGAACGCCATCTGGTTCAGCGACCGGGCCGCCGCGCGCGCCCAGCTCGACGAGTGGAAGCCGCTCTGACGGACTGACGAACGGCCTCGCGGCCCCGCCATGGGGGCGCGCCCGAAACGCGCCTAGACTGGGTCCGTGCGCATCGTTTCCCTGCTCCCTTCGGCCACCGAGATCGTCTTCGCCCTCGGCCTCGGCGACGAGCTGGTGGGCCGGACGCACGAATGCGACTACCCGCCCGAGGTCGAGGCGGTGCCGGTGATGACCGCCGACGTGGACGCNCAGCCGGGCGCAGCGAGCCGGCTCATCCACGACCGGGTGCGCGACCGCCTGCACGGTGGGTCCGCCCTCTACCGGCTCGACGAGGCCGCCCTCGCAGACGCGAAACCGGACCTCATCCTGACCCAGGAGCTGTGCGACGTCTGTGCCGTCAGCTATCGGCGGCTGACCGAGGCCGTCCGGCGCGTCGCGGGCGAGGAAGGCGAGATCAGCGTGGTCAGCCTGGAGCCGACCTCGATCGAGGGGATCCTCAACACCATCTCCACCATCGGCGCCATGGCCGCTGCCGAGGACGAAGCGGTGGGGCTGCTGGAGTTCCTGCGTGAGCGGCTGGGGACGATCGAGAACCGGGTGCTCGAGCGGCGCCTGGCGGGCATCGCGCCGCGTCGCGTGGTCTGCCTCGAGTGGCTCGATCCGCCGTTCGCAGCCGGCCACTGGGTACCCGAGCAGGTGCGTCGAGCGGGTGGGTGGGAGCTGCTGGGACGCGAGGGCGAGCGGTCCGTGGAGACGACCTGGGAAGCCGTCCGGGAGGTGGAACCGGAGCAGCTCTTCCTGATGCCCTGCGGCTTTGACGCCTCGGCCACGCGCGCCGAATGGCAGCGGACGCCGAAACCGGCCTGGTTCGCCGAGCTGCGCGCCGCACGGGAGGGCGAGCTGTTCGCGCTCGACGGCTCGGCCTACTTCAGCCGTCCCGGCCCGCGGGTCATCGAGGGCATCGGGCTGCTCGCGGAGCTCATGGACCCCGACGGTTTCGTGGACCAGGCGCCGCCCGACGGCTGGATCCCCCTGGCCGTCTGAGCCTCGAGCGCCCCGCCATGCCCTTCCGCGCGACCTTCTCCTGTCTCTGGTGCGGGCGCCCGCACGCCACGCGCGGATCGGACGACCTGGAGGGCTGGGCCCATCTCTGCCCCGACTGCCTCGGCTCGGCCGGGGAAAACGAGTTCCGCCGCATGCGGCTGCGGGCCGGCCTCGCGGAGCGGGCGGCTGCGTCGCGGCCGGCCCTCGAGAACGACCTCGATGACGGCCTGCGCGCGGACCACGCGGCGCGCGCCGGCGAGCTCGACGACTGGTACCTGCGTCAGGGCCGCTTCGCGCACGGCGCGATCGACGACATGGCCTGGCAGATGGACCTCGACGCCGTGACGCTCTGGCTCGACGCGCTGCCGCTGGGTGGCGAGATCGTGGAGCTGGCGGCCGGCACCGGCTGGTGGTCCCCGCTGCTGGCCGGCAAGGGGGAGCTGTGGTGCTACGACGCCGTCGAGGCGCCACTGGAGCGCGCGCGCTCGCGTTTGTTGGCGCACGGGCTGCGCGCCCACCTCCACGTGCGCGACGCCTGGGCCGAGCCCGATCGGGCCGTGGACGCGCTCTTCTGCGGCTTCTGGTTGAGCCACGTCCCGCGGGCGCGGTTGAGCGAGTTCCTGGCGCTGGCGCGGCGCTGGCTGAAGCCGGGCGGGCGGTTCGTCGTTGTCGACTCGCGACAGGACCGGTCGTCCGGAGCGGCCGGCGACTCCTGGGACCCGGTCTCGGAGACGGCCACGCGCCGCCTCGACGATGGCCGCGAGTTCCGNATCCCGAAGGTCTACTACGAACCCGCGGAGCTGGANGNCGCGCTGCTCGCCGCGGGNTTCTCGGACGTGGCGGTCGAGTCGACCGCTCGCTTCTTCGTGCGGGGCAGCGCGCGANCCTAGTCGCGCAGCGCCACCAGCCAGCCGGCCCAGGCGCGCGACGCGCTCAGCGTCCAGGTGCGCGTGCCGGTCGGCCCGGCGGCGGCCACGATCCCGTCGGCCAGTTCGTGGCGCTTGCCGCCGATGTCCCAGGCCTGGGTCATCCCGGGCGGGGACGTGATGCCGGTGCTGGCCGAGCTGGAGTTGATGCCCACGCATCCCACGAGCATGGCGTTCGGGGCGGTGGTGGTCACGCCGGGCAGCACGGCGGACGTCCCGGAGCCCGCGGCCGCCGTGGTCGGGGCACCATCGAGCGGCTGCGCCGGATCGACTCCGGAGTAACGCGCGATGCCGGCTCCGTTCGCGACCGCCGACGAGAGTGTCCACGTGTAGATGGCGGGCTCCGACGCACCTGCCACGCGGTAGTAGCCGAAGACCTTCGGGTTGGTGACGCCCGGGACGGCGGCCACCAGCGTCCAGCCGGCGGGCACGCCCGCCGCGGGAATGCCGCCTCCATTGAGCGCGAGGCAGGCCATGAGCAGGTCGCCCTGCGCCGTGCCGGCCGGCTTGGGGATCGCGACCTGACCGGTGGCGGTCGCATTCGCGACCGTGCTGACCGACTCGCGCACGATCCCCCCAGACGGAGGTGGCGGCACGTCGGCCGCGGTNGTGAAGGACCAGATACGATCGGAGGCCATCGCGTTGCCGGCCGAGTCCCGCGCGCCCGTGGTCACCGTCGCGGTGTACGAGGTGGACGGCTCGAGGTTGGCACTCGGATCCAGGGTCGCGCGGCGATCGGTCGTGTTGTAGGTCACGGTGGCGGGCACGCCCACCGCGTCGGCGGTTCGCTTGAGGGTGAACGTGGTGGTCGTGATGCTCGAGCTGTCCATGGTCTCGGAGAAGGTGGCCGTGACGTTGGCACCGACGGTGACATCGGCGGTCAGGTCCGCGGGAACGACCGTCGTCACCGTCGGCGGCGTCAGGTCGACCGTCCACGCCCTCGAGGCGGGTGTCGGGTCGGTGTTCAGGGCGGCGTCGGTGGCTCGCACCTCGAACGTGTGGGCGCCCGCGGCCAGGCCGCTGTAGCCCGCCGGCGAGGCGCAGGCGCTGAAGGCGGCAGCGTCGAGCCTGCACTCGAACGTGGAACCGGCCTCCGACGATGAGAACGTGAACGTCGCNGAGGTGCTGCCGACCGTCCCCGAAGGGCCNGAATCGATCGTCGTTTCGGGCGGGGTCGTGTCCCCGCCACCGCCGGACGACGTCAGCACCACCAGCTCGGGTCGATTGCTCGCGGCTTCACGGGAGCTCATGTCCGTGCCGTCGCTCGAGGTCGGGGCGAGGTTGAAGCTGTACAGCCCGTTGCCGGTCACGACGGCGCTCACGTTCCATTCGACCCACGTGCCCGTCGGGATGGTCGCCTTGTCCTCGAGCACGCCCGTCGTGCGAGCCGGCCGGCCGCTGTTCCAGGTGATGCCGGCCTCGCTCCAACTCGTCGCCGTGCCGTAGGCGGCAGGGCCGTTCGTCGAGCCGTTGGACGCGTAGAGCCGCAANCTGGCGCTCTGGACGGTCCCGGCGAGCCCCTGGACGTTGAAGCGCAGGTAGCTCTCCTTCTGGGGCGAGGTGTCCGCGCCCAGGACCGTGGCACTGCCCAGGTTCGTGTCGGGGATCGCCGCCTCCACGGTCGCGTCCGCCTCGGCCGGGAAGGCCATCGAGACCGGTGCGCTCAAGTCGATGGTCCAGGTCCGGCTGGCAGGCGTGGCATCGGTGTAGCCGCCCGCGTTGGTCGCCCTGACCTCGAAGGTGTGCGTGCCCTCGGCGAGGCTCGCGTATGTCCTGGGCGAGGTACACGGATCGAACGTGCCGCCGTCGAGCCGGCACGCGAACGTGGACCCAGCCTGGCTGGCATCGAAGGTGAAGGTCGCCGTGGTGTCCGTGACGGTCCCGGACGGGCCGCTGGTGATGATCGTCTCGGGGGGCGATGTGCCCGGGTCCGACGGAGCGCCGATCGTCCGCGGGTCGAAGAGCGTGTCCACGAGCAGCGGTGGGCTGAACGCGTTGGCGATGGCCCCCCAGCCGGCGTACTTGTAGTTCTGGTTGCCGGCGTTCCCGTTCCCGCCATTGGTGTTGGAGTGGTCCTGGGCGCCGAACAGTCCCTGCGGGAAGGCAGACCCCAAGGGGAAGTTCGTGACGTCGGCGCCGTCTTGGCCACTGACGGCGTCGACGCCGTTGCCGGCCCCGACCTTGAACGAACCGATGAAAACGTTGCTGCCCCGGTCGTAGACCACGAAATTCGAGCCGCCCTGGCTGGACACGATGAGGTAGCCGGTGCCGTTGCGCCCGTAGTAGATGGCCGGGTTCTTGATGTTCGGCTGGATGTTGCCGCCCAGTAGCGTCGTGCTGTCGACGCTCGTCCGCGTCGAGCCATCGCCCGGCTCTGCTCCATACCGCCAGAGCGCGACGTCCTCCTCGGCGACGTACAGCCGTTGCAGCTCGTCGTCGGCGACGATGCCCTCCGACGTGTTGCCGTTATCGAACGAACGGACCAGCGTGCCGGTGACCGTGCCCGTCGAGCCGTTGAGCTCGTACTGCGAGACGACGTTCGTGCTGAAGTCGGTCAGGAACGCGTAGTACTTGCCCGATGACGGCGAGTGGTACATGCCGAATCCGCGTGGTCGGCCGGACGTGTCGATCCGCCCGACCAGGGTCAGCGAGCGGTCCGCGACGTTGACCTTGTAGAAGCGCGCGCCGGTCGACAGGTCGTTCCGGTCGGTCACACCGACCAGCGCCACGCGCTCGGCGCCGAGCGGGAAGTTGTAGCGCAGGTCGACGTTGTTCAGGCTGCCGTGGAGGTAGAAGTACAGCTGGTTCCCGGCCAGGTCGTACACGCCCAGGCCACCCGTGGAGAGCTTGTCGGTGCCGATGACGGTGCTCAGTGACGGGTCCGTGGGATGGATCCAGATGGCGATGTCGTCCGCCGCGTCGCCAACCGATGGGACGGGTGCGGTCTCGGCGGTTGCTGCTACGGTGACGTCAGCCCCTCGGACGACCAGGGCGCTCAGGGGCGAGGTCGTTGCCAGTACCAAGGCAACGGCCGTCGCGGCGAAGACACCTCGCGCGTTGCGCCGCCTACCACGGCCCGCGCCGGTCGCCAATACCCCCTCCTGTCGGACGCGGGCGCTTCTGCACCCGGGGTGATCGCCTCGGGCTTGCGCGCCTCGACCTGAGCACACTACACCGGACCGCACCGCCGAGAAAGCCCCTGCCACGGCCGGTGGTGCCACAACGCACCACCGACTTCCGAGTCGCGTCTAGTCGCGCAGCGCCATCAGCCAACCTACCCACGCCCGCGCGGCGCTGAGCGTCCAGGTGCGCGTACCGGTCGGGCCGGGGACCGCCACGAGGCCGTCGGCCAGCTCGTGGCGCTTACCCCCGATGTCCCACGCCTCGGTCATGCCCGTGGGTGAGGTGATGAGGGTGGCCGTCGAGCTGGAGTTGATGCCCACGCAGCCGACGAGCATGGCGTTCGGGGCGTCCGTCGTGACCCCGGGCAACACCACGGCCGTCCCGGGGGCGCCAGTGGCGTTGGTCGCCGTGCCGTCGAGTGGCTGGACCTGGTCGACACCCGAATAGCGCACGATCCCGGCGCCGTTCTTGACCGCCTTGGTCAACGTCCAGGTGTATTGCGCCGGCTCGGACGCCCCCGCGAGCTTGTAGTAGCCGTAGACCTTGGTGCTCGACTGGTCGGTCACTGCCGCGATGGTCGACCAGCCGGTCGGGACACCCGATCTGGCCATGCCGCCGCCGCTCAGGGTCAGGCAGGCGACCAGCAGATCGCCCGGAGCGGTACCGGTCGGCCTCGGGATCGTGACCTGGATCGTGGTCGATGTGTTGACGACGGTGCTCGTCGTGTGTCGGGTGATCGCGCCGGGGTCAGGCGTCGGGGTCGGTGTCGGTACCGGTGTCGGTTCGGCCGCCGGCGTCGTGACGATCGATGCGTCGCTGTACGGGGCCACGTTGCCTTGGGCATCGCGCGCACGAACACGGTATGCGTACGTGCTCGATGCCGCGACCGAGGTGTCGACGAACACGGTCGAGGCTGACCAGCCCAGCCAAGCGCCGTCACGATAGATCTCATAGGCGGTGACGCCCGATGTGTCGGAGCTGGCAGACCAGGCGACGTCCACCCGGCCGGCGGCCGGCGCCACCGTCGTCAGTCCCTGCGGCGTCGTCGGTGGTGTCGTGTCGGTCGATGGCGAGGTCCGGAACGCGTCGGTCAGGGCGATCGCGGCGCCGTCGTTCTCGGTGAGCGGCGTCAGGGACCACGAGTCCTCCAATGTCCGTAGCAGGTCATACAGGTCCGACGCGGTCGTGACCTGCTGGCGCGGGCGCACGTCGGGCCCGTAGAAGACGGTCGAGATCCGGTTTCCCTCCGAGCCGTCATCCTCGTCGAAGGTCAGGATGAGCAGCGCGTTCCCGGTCGCCCAGGCGGGAGAGTCGAAGATGGTCGGCAGCACGCCGCGCAACCACGTGTCGCCGGTGGCGATCGGGCAGTCGTGCATGTTGTGGCAGTTATCGGGCACGATGAAGGCCAACGTCGGCGTCGTGCCGACCGTCGCCAGGTCGGCGACCAGATCACCGAATGGTCGGACGCCCGCGCTGCAGCGGGGGGCATCGAGGCGGACGTCCTCGAAATAGACGAACGGGTCGTGATTGACCCGGTACGTGCCGGAGCTGGTCGTCTTGCAGGGGACGGACATGCCGTCGAAGTAGCCGCGCCACGCCAGGCCCGCGTCCTCCATCCGGTCGACCAGTGTCGGGGCGACGATCGAGCATCCGGGATCGGTCGGGACGCAGTTGGCCGTGAACCCGAAGGTGCTGCCACCGATCATGGCCAGGTAATTGGGCAGGCTCGGGTGGGTGATAGCGCGGAAGTCGGTCATGGAGGCCCCCTCCGAGGCCAGGAAGTTCCAGAACGGCGCCTCGGGCGAGCCGATGAGCTGGCTGTAGGCGTGGTTCTCCTCGACGACCACGAAGACGTGGTCGATGCGCGGCACGGCCGGGCCTGGCAGCGCGCCGGGCAGCGGGAAGGCGCCCTTGCCGGCGGCCGCGCTGGCACGCCGCAGGTGATAGTCGTGGGTCGCCCGATCGACGAAGGCCGGATCAGCCCACAGGCCGGTGGTCTCATAGCCGGTCCATGTCCGCAGCTCGGTCAGGCTCCGGGTGTTGCCGAAGCCGGAGACGTAGGCCAGGTACTGACCGTAGAGCGCCGTCGAGGTGGGGTCGAAGATGACGTCGCCGTCGATGGTGACCGAGGCCGGCAGGACCGAGTCGATGCTGAGGGCACGGCCGTGGACGACGATGTTGTCGCGGACGGCGAGGCCGGCGATCGATCCGCCGAAGGGCGTCCCGAGCGTCCCATCGACGACCTCGATGGCGTACGTGTCCAAGCCGTCGAACGTGTTGTTGGCGACCAGGCTGCCCGAAGCGCAGCGCAGGATCATGCCGCGCGCGTCGCCCGTCGCCAGGCTGCTCTTGTAGACGACGTTGCCGGTGAACGCCAGCCCGCACGGGGTCTGGGCCGTGTCGGTCCCGGTCTCGAGCGCGTCGAGATTGTCGTACAGGGTGTTGCCGCTGATGGTCAGCCCGGACGAGGCGTAGACCTCGATGCCCACCCCGTCGGCCGGTTGTCCGACCGGGGCATGGTTGCCGTGGATCGAGTTGCCGGAGAACGTCAGCGGGCCCGTGACATACGAGAAGGCGACGCCGGTGGACGAGCGGTCCGTGGCCCAGAAGCGACCGTTGTCGTGGATGTGGTTACCGGTGATGAGCACGCTGGCACCGTCGTACCTCACCTCCAGGGCGTCGGCGTTGTCGGTCAGCTCACTGTCTCGCAAGGTCGNGTTCGTGACGTGGTCCAGCTCGACGCCCCAGCTGTTGCCCGTCACGGTCAGGCCCTCGAGCAGGACGCCAGAACTGTCGCGCACCTCGAGGCCGGCGAGTCCGGGNGTCGCCGAACCGGTCGTGACCGTCAGGCCNCGCAGGGTGGCGCTGCCGACCCAGGCGATCTCGATCGGCGTCGTCACGACGGCTCCAGACCCACCTGCCACCGTGAGGTCGGAGCGCGTCCAGGACGCCCCGGGATAGGAACCGTCGGCGAGCGTGATGGTGGCGCCGGCCGGCGCCATATTCAGCGCGTGCTGCAGGGTCTGCCAGGGTGCCTCGACCGACCCGGGGCCGAGGTCGTCGCCGGTGGGGCTGACGAAGAACGCCAGACTGGGGTCGGGCGTCGGTGTCGGGGACGTCAGGACGGTCGGGGTTGGGATCGGGCTTGGCGTGGGGCTGGGGCTGGGGGTCACGCTGGCTGGTCGGAGTGGGGCGAGCCAGCCCACCCAGTCGCGTCCCGAACTGAGTGACCACGTGCGCGCGCCGGTCGGCCCGGCCGTCGTCATCGGCTGATCGGCGAACTCATGCCGCTTGCCGCCGACGTCCCACGCTTCCGTCATCCCAGCGGGGGAGGTGATGAGGACGCTCGTCGAGCCCGAATTGATGCCCAGGCAGCCGACCAGCATCGATCCGGCCGAGGCGGTCGTGACACTCGGCACCGTGGGCGGCGAGCCGGACAGGCCACCGGCGCTGCTCGGCGCGCCGTCCAGCGGCGAGGTCGCATCGACGCCGGTGTACCGGGCGATGCCGGCTCCGTTGGTGACCGATCCGGACAGCAGCCAACTGTAGCTTCCCGGTTCCGAGGGCCCGGCGACCCGGTAGTAGCCGAAGACCTTCGGGTTGCTGAGCGTCGATGCGACCGTCATCGCCGACCATCCCGATGGCACGCCGCCGCTCGCGATGCTCGAGCCGTTGAGCGTGAGGCAGGCGACCAGCGTGTCGCCCGGTGCCGTGCCGGCCGGGCGGGCGACGGTCACCACGTTCGTCGCGACGGTGTTCGCGACGCTGCTGACGGCCGCCCGAACGATCGCACCCGGCGCGGCCGGGGTGGGATCGTTCTGCAGCGTGACGCCGAACCCGACCTCGGTGCCCATCGGGAGCAGGCCGGCGCCGGCCGCCGCCAGCAGCGCCACCACAGCCAGCCTGCGGCCCTGTGTCTCGTAGGTTGCGNGCGCCATGCGCACCGCCCTCCCGATGGCGCTCCAACCGGTTCGCGGTCAGGACGTGCTGCCCTCACCGGCACCAGACCTGGCGGAGCGCTGGTGTTGACAGCGTACACCGCCCACGTCGCGCGACGGGCCGATCACCGATCGGACCGGTGCGGGCAGGCTCCGTCGCTATACTCCCGCTCTATGCCGCTGACCGAGCGCACCATCGCGACCGTTGGCTCCGGGGTCATGGCCGAGGCCATGATCGCGGGGCTGCTGCGCGGCGGGCAGGTGAAGCCGGACCGGATCGTTGCCAGCCACCCGCGCGCGGACCGGCGTGCGCTCCTTGAGCGTGACTACGGGATTCGCACGGTGGCCGCCAACACCGAGGCGGTGACCGGCGCCGACGTGGTCGTGCTCGCGATCAAGCCGCAGATGCTGCCGCGCGTCGGGCGCGAGCTGGCGCCGGCGCTGACCGACGGCCAGCTCGTCATCAGCATCCTGGCCGGCGCCACGACGACCGCGCTGGCCAACGTCTTGCGCCACCGGCAGATCGTGCGCAGCATGCCCAACACGCCGGCCCGCCTGGGCAAGGGCATGACCGTCTGGTACGCCACGCCCGAGGTGACCGCCGATCAGCGCGAGCAGGCCAGCGCGCTCCTGCGCTCGCTCGGTGCGGAGTTGCAGGTCGACGACGAGAAGTTCGTGAGCATGGCCACCGCCGTCAGCGGCACGGGTCCGACGTACGTCTTCCTGGTCATGGAGGCGCTCATCGACGCCGCCGTCCACCTCGGCTTCCCCCGGCACATCGCGCACGACCTGGTCATCGAGACGCTCGAGGGCAGCACGCTCTTCGCGAAGTCCAGCGGCATGCACCCGGCGGAGCTGCGCAACATGGTCACCTCGCCCGGCGGCACGAGCGCGGCGGCGCTCCACGAGCTGGAATCGGGCCGCCTGCGCACGGTCCTCTCGGAGGCCGTCTGGGCCGCCTTCCGGCGCACCGAGGAGCTGGGCAGGCAGCTCGAGGACGCCACGGCCGATCCCGACACCCGGGCTCGCTGAGCGCATGGGCGATCTGGCCGGCATGGACATCCGGCGCGCCCCGATCGAGGAGCTGCGCCAGGCGCGCGGTTGGAGCAAGCCCGAGCGCGACTTCTGGGCCGACGAAGCAGCCATGTGGGCGCGGTTCACGGCCGTCTGGGAGGGGCTCGACGACGCCGCGTGGCTCGAGCCGGTCGCCAAGTCGGAGGCCGGTGGCCCCGACTGGAGTTTCCTCGACCACGTCGCGCATCTCGCCGCGTGGCAGGAGATGGCCGTCGACTACATCGGCAGGGCGGCCGATACTGGCGTCTGGCCGACCGACGAGGAGGTCGTCGGCGGCGATTTCGACCGCTTCAACGAGGACCAGCGGGCCGAGTGGGCCGG
>C687J26657_10000166_pt1 | contig 13954 bp, 15 predicted proteins | sample RifCSP19_2_FD_26657 | JGI IMG/M metagenome (IMG submission 26657)
AAGAACCACATAAAGATGCAAGACCTCCAGAAGAATCAGATCCAAACCTACCATTTGAAGATCCAAATCCAGATTTAAATGAAGAACAAAAAGGACAAGCACAATTAGATGATACTCCATTACAAGAAACACCAGTAAATGATATATCTGGAATAAATCCAAGTAGACCACCAAAAGAAGGACAATCTACAAATCAAGCAACTAATTTAGATGATATAAAAAATGATATAAGTGAAGACGGAAATGCTGTTGAACCAGCAATAGGACAATCTGATCAATATAGATTAAAACAAGCTGAATTAACAGGAAATGATGATTATTCTACATTACCAACACAAGGAGATCCACCAATAGATCAAAGTGGATTAAATGTAAGACCTGATGAAACTAATAGTTTACAAAATCCAACTAGAGAAGATCCAATAGGAACAGTTCCTCATGATGATGGAATGATAGTAAAGCCAGAAGATGTACAGCAAGTTCAACCAACACAAAAAGATATACCAGTGCCAAATGCAGATCCATCACAAGGACAAAATATTGATCAAGGAGTAGATCCAAATGAAATAGATCCAGATCAATTACATGTAGATCCAGAAACAGGAGTAAATTATACAGACTTAACTGATGAACAAGGTAATGAAGTTCCAGATTTAAGATTTGATCAAACTCCAGATTCAGATGAAAAACAGCCAGATGTTGAATTGGAAAATGAGATTGTAACTAAGGAGGAATATGAGGCAGAATTGGAAGGACAAAGACATCAAAATGAACCTATGTCTCAACCACCAATGGTATCGGAAGATCAATTTAATGCTGAATTGGATAAACAAAGTACAGATCCAAATGAATCAAATGTTTTCGATAATACTACACCTGATGAACCTAATGGTAGAGTAGAACAATTATTTAATCCACCTGAACCACAGAAACAAGGATGGGAACCAGTATTAGGAGAAGATGAGGATAAAAAAGTTTCTGAAGCTTTAACTTCAGATGGAATGAGGGTTCAATCTGAACAAGTATTTGTAAACCCAGCAAAAAAAGTAATAGGAGCACCAAGATTCAAAGATATGAGAAAAAAAAAAGATCAGTCGAAGGAAACAGGAACTCCAGAAGGAGCGAAGAAAGCTTGGGACACGAGAGGAAGGGGAAGGAAACCAACAGAAAAAAAGGGAAGACCAACAAAAGTGAAAGTAGATGATTCAAGACAAATTGAAAGAACAGATGCAATCAGGGATATTACAAACACATTTCCAGATAAATTTGATTATGAAACAGCAACAGCACAGGCAATCAAAGCAGAAAAAATACAAGATAAACATCAACCAAGAGTCAAAGAGGTTATTAATAATTTGAAACAAGAATTTCCAAATGCAGATATAACAGGAAGAGTGAAAACAACCTATAGCATGATAGAAAAATTAGCAAGAAAACCTGATTTGTATAAAGATGTATCTGATTTAGATGATATTTCTGCAGTTAGAGCACTTTGTAAAAATTTAGATGAAGTGAATGATACAGTTAAACATATGAAGAAAACTTACGATATTGTGAAAGAAGAAAATTATATAAAAGAGCCAAATGGAGGATATAGAAGTATTCATTTATCAATAAAAGATAAACAGGGATTAGTTTCTGAAATTCAGATAAGAACTCCAAACCAACAAAAATGGGCGGATTGGGCTCATGAATTTTATAAACCACTTGATAATGAAATGAAAGAATATTTGAAAGAAAACATGAACGTAATAACAGATTATTCTTATAAAATGTCTGACTATTTCTATGATTTAGATAATGGAAAAGAAGTAAATCCTCCAGAATGTCCTCCACAAATAACAAATGTAATAGGGTGCTTACAATGATAGATGAAAGTTATATAGAATTAGTTATTAAGGAACAATTAAGAACGACACCAAAGAAAGGATTTAATGTTTGTACATATGATGAATATTCGGATATAGGAAATAGATTGACTGTAGTAAGACATACAAATACTGCAGAAGAAGCTAGAGAATTTGCAAAAAGTTTGAAAGGTGAAAAGGTATATATTTATGGTGCTCAAAATGGCTAAGAAAAAGATAAAAGAACCCGAAAAATGGTGGAAAAAAGCCCCACGTTCATCCAGAACATGTTTTAGATGCAAACACAAGTATTCTAGTCATATAGACGTAAGATGTCTTAAAATAGTCAAAAGAAAGCCCGATAGAATAGAATGTGATTGTAAAGGATTTGTATCAAATGAGGCTGAAATGGATATGATTGAAGAAAGAAAAAAAAGAAAGCTTTTAAATGACGAAGAGGTAATTTAGATATGCCTATCAAAATGGGGGATAAAACATATCAAAAATTTGAGGACGCTTCAAAATCAGTCCAACAAAGTAAAGGATTACCAAAAGAAAGGGCAGATGCTTATGTTGCAACTATTGATAGGAAGCAACAGGGAAAAGAGGACACAAGTAATTATGAAGTAGATGTAGATGAATTAATTAAAACAGGTGAACCAACACAAAAATTACCAAAAGATAAAAGGTCATATGATGTACAAGCAGAAATTCCAGAACAAACACCATCTTTAACTACACCAAATGCTGACGATGTAAAAACAGAAGATCCACAAGATTTAACATCACCACAAGGTTCTTCAAAGGAAGTAAGCCCTGATTCAGATATTAAGAAAGACAGTGCATATGGAAAATTAGACGGTTCAAAACACGCAGAAAATGAAGACGAAAATAAGGATGAAAAAAGAGAGGAACAACAAAGCCTTGAATATAACGGATCAACATATCGTAAAGTTGAATCATTAGAATATGATGGAAGAATTTACATTACAAGAGAAGCAAGTGAAGCAGAGAATAATGACTTAGAATATGACAATAAAATTTGGAAGGAAGCTGATGAAGATGTTTTAGAATTAGATAATGATCATTATGTAAAGGATGCAGAAGAACAAACAGATATAATTCCAAACCCACAATCATCAATGCCACAACCAATGTCTACACTGTCTGCAACAAGTACAACTGATTTAACTCCAACTGCTGAAAGTATTATAATAAAAGAATCAAATGGAAAATTAAGAAAATATAATGTTTTTGAAGTAAATGATAGTGATGATAAAAAAGTAGACGCTATTCAAAGTCCACCAAAAGTAGAAGACGTTCCACCTGTTGAAACTCCAGAAAAAGATAAAAATATAGTTGGCATAATTTCAAATATTGAATCACCACAAGGAAATATAACTAAAAAAGAAGATGAAAAAGAACCAGTTGAAGAAATGGTTGCTATAGAGAAAATAATTATAAAAGAAAATGGAAAATTAAAGTTTAAAACAGTATTTACAGAGAGTAAAAAAAAAGCTTCAGAAAATGATGTTGTAGGTAACTGTGATTTTTGTAAAGGTACTGGAAAAGTAACTGTTGAGCATTTAGGATTAAAAGATTGTCCACGTTGCGGAGGAGATGGTAATATTGATGGAGCACAACAAATACCAAATCAACCTCAAGTACAACCACCTATTCCTAATTCACAACCAAATCAATCGCCACAAACACAACAACCACAGACAAGTCCACCATTAAATCAACAAACACAACAATCAACTCAGCCACAAGAACCAAAGAAAGAGAATCCATTTGAGAAAAAGGCAGATAATCCATTTGAAAAGAAAAAGGATTCAGAAAACCCATTCGAAAAAAAAAGCTTAGAGTGCCTAGTATGTCCTAAATCAGTAAAACAATTTGAAGGTTGGGTTCAAAGAAAATTACATGTATTAAAATTAAAAAGTCCTGCACATGAAGGAGTAGGTCTTTTATTTGGAATTCCAACTATTGAACAGGAAGGAAAGAAAATAAAAGGTGTATTAGCATATGCTGGAGTTTCTTTAAATTTTCGTATTTACCTTCCAGAAGAATTGGCAAAAGGTCATGGTTTAACATTACCACTTTTATTAAATCACAGCAATGTTGCTGGAGCAGAGGAAGAATTAGATAGATTAGATGAAAAAATACGTGGTTCTCTTGAAAGAAATGAAGATTTCCAAGTAGGATGGGTAAAGTTAAGATGGGTAGCAGAAGAATTAACACTTTACTATGAAGGAGTAATTACTGATCCATTCTTCCAACATGAAGTAGACGATGCACAAATGGCAGTATCATTAGGAATTTGGTATGATTCTGATTCACCAAGAGTTTGTGATCAAGAATGTTATACTCTAATAAGAGGAGCAGAATTTAGAGAAGTTTCTCTTGTATATCACCCCGGTTTTCCAATAGCAACTATTGAAGCGGTAGAAACAATCTTAAAGAATAAAGCAAGACAACAAATGATAACAGAATCTTTAACTGCACCAGCTTTAACTTCATCAGGAAATAATTGGAGAGATAATATGATATTTACTACGAATGGAATAAATTCAACTACATTACAACTTGGCAGTACCACTTCAACATATAATAATGGAATTACTTTTGCTGTTGATGGGAATGAAGTAAATAAAAAAAAAGCTTAGAAGATAACCCATATCACGAACCCGCAGGAAGTCCTAAAGGAGGACAGTTTGCACCAAAAGAAGGAGGTTCACAATCTAAATTAGATGATTATACTCAACAAGAAAGACCAAGTGGAACTAATTATAGAATTAAAGCAAGAAAAGCACTGTTAACAGCTCAAATAGAATCAGAAAGTGAATTTATAGAATACCATACAAAAAAATTGGATGAAGACATGAAACGATTAGAGTCAAGAAAAAGAGAATTAAATCCAGATCAATTATCATTTGAAGAAAAATATTTTCAAGGAAAAAAGGAACAAATTGAACGGTTAAGACCAACTATTGAAAAACTTAAAGCATTAAGAGACAATGTTGAAAAAGACGATGTAGAATTGGGATTGCCAGATATACCAATGGGAGAAAATACACATACTAAACAAAAAGATGGTTATGTTTATAATAAAACAAAGATTTTTGTTCAATCTGATATAAAAAATGATATTGCAGGGAATCTTTTACAAAAAAGAGTAAAGGGAATGTGGAACTCATTACCTGATGATGTAAGAGATATAATTGGTGAATTAAAAATTAAAAAATCTACTGCTAAAGGTAAAAAATATCAAGGAGGAAGATATGATAATTTTACAAAAATACTCACAATGAATATTAATGATGCTACACCTGATCATTTAGGTCATAACTTTTTCCATGAAATAGGACATGCTAAATGGCATGATTTACAGGAGAAAAATTCAGAAAAAGTGGCAAAATTTATACAAAAACAAAAAGAAATAGGATGGGCACCAACAAAATACTCTCAATCATATTCATTAACTAAGATAAAAAATGAAGATAATGAAAAAAGGTACAGGGAAAGAATGAAACGTGGAGGATTTATAATATCACGAAAAGGAGAGGAAATATTGATTAGAAATAGAAAAACTTCAGAGGACTTGTATCAAAATGAAATTCACGCTGAGTTAAACGCCTATGTTATGGGTATGATACCACAAGAGTTAATAACTGCACCAAAGAAGGTAATGGTAGAGTTGCTTGATTCATATAAAGAATTATGGGGGTTAAAATGACAGAAGGAGAATTACCAGTACCAATAAAAAGAATAGAAATGTACTTTAATGATAATAGAGAACCAGTAAAAAACATAAAAAATGCGACATTTAAGGATGTTACAACATTTGATGATAATGGGGAAGTAAAAAGACATTATTCTGTAGAAATAATAGATGGAATAGACCCTGAAATAGGAGTAGATGGTAAATATATTCCAGAAGATGAGTTTTTTAAAGAAAATGATGAAAAAATCTCTTAAAATCACCCTAATATAAACTTATAAATGCTTATAAAGGAATTACGCCTAGATTAAATTAGTATGCCTATTAAGGTTAGAAAAGCAACAGAACAGGACGTAGCCGATCAAATCGAGCCACAAGGTAAACTGCCAGCTCACACTGTGCCAGATAATGGTGATGGTGGAAGTGCTGGTGGTGCAAATTGCCCTGATGGTCAAATTTGGAATGCTCACACCCGAAAATGTGAAAAATCTGACTTAGGTGACGCAAGCAAGCGTTCAATACCCGAACCAGTAGCAAAAGCTTCATCTGCAACTGGAGAAGCTGAAACAGTAGACGGAGTGGATGTTCCATTTGTCGAAGGTTCAGAACTTCCAGATGACAATGAGAAAGGTGTAATAACCGATTTAATTACTGGTCAAGACGGTAGTGAACCAGCAATAGATCCAACTAAATTAAGTGGATCAAATGCTGATAAATCTAGCGAGGCTCAAAGAAACTCAACTTATGCATTTAAAATTGCAAAAGCAGAAGCTTTGAGAAAACTAGAACAAGCTGAAATGCGAGTACGTGCTAAAGAATTACTAGCTAAAGAAGCTGATTTGGATGCACGAATACGACAAGCAAAAGAGTCTGCAAAACCAAGAGCATTAGTAACTTCTCCACAAGGAGTCTATGCAAATGGTTCAAAGACTAGTGCTGTCGAGGCAGAAATATCTAAACCCTCTGCATGGTTCAGAGCGGTACAAAGAGAAGAGAATGTAAGTCCAGCATTTATCTGGCACATTAACAAGGAGAAAATCTACGAGAATTACAATAAGCAATTCTACAAGAAATTCGATGTTAACGGTAATGAGTTAAAATATCCAATTCCAAAAACGGAAATTGGTAAGACTTATGGCGGTGAAGCATCTACAGTTTCAGTAGCAGGCCCCGCTGACGGAGACTTTATGAGGATCATGTCAGAACAGGTACTTGTATTGCCTAGTGGAAAAGTAGTTACTCCAATTCGTCAGTTCACGGAGACAAAAGTTTTGCCACCGGGAACTAGAGAAGCATTCTTCTACGACTTTGGCCCCGTAACTTTCAGCGACATCGTTGAAGGAGACACTGATCCTGCTGTAGCAGTTCCATTATCTTCACCAATCATAAGAAGTGCTGGTACTGAGACAAACCCAAGAGGTACAAGGATCGACATCGGCTATCAACAAACCGAGGAAAGTCCGATTGATATTATTGCTTCCGCAAACCGTTCATTTGCACTTGAGAGCATAAATGATGAATCAGTAGAAGTTCTGACAAGAGCATATAATCTTGACGCAGGATCTTCAGGTTCAGCAACTGTTCGAAAAGCAAAAGGTGGTGGTACTAAAGCTGGTAGATGGGTCGATGGTAATACAGGATCCCAAATAGTAGCTGATGGTGCTGGTTTAGGAGTTTTAACCTACAGAGGATTACTTTCTGCAAAAGGAGTAATTCAAGATGAAGGTTTAGACGACTCAAACTTGATCACTTACACAAGCGGTAAAGGAATTCGTGACTTAACATTAGATCCAGATCTGGATTCATACATTGGATTCTCTAGACCTGCAATAATCACAGAAGCAACCGTAGAAAGAATCGCTGGAACAAATCTAGTGAGAACATCTGCAATCGCTCCATCTTCGCAAGTTGGTGGATTTAGATCTGTAATGTTCATTCCAAACGTTGCATTCGGATTAGTAACAGGAAGAGACTTAACAATGGAAGCTCAGCGAAGGAACGAGAGACAGATCATTCATTTGACTGGAACTCAGAAAATCTCTGCAGTAGTTAAGAACGTAGAAGCAACAGTACGATTGTCACACATCTAAGTAAAACACATACTTTTTATTTTTTTTTATTTTAAAACAAAGGGAATTCTATAGATTATCGTTCTATAGAACTATTCATGGATCTTAGGAATGTCTTTAACTGGCTTGTAGGAAGCTTGACTATTTTATCAAGTGTTTTCTCTTCCAATACCTTAATTGCGTCACCATCTTCTGTTTCACAAGCACCAACAAAGTCTCCGTATAAATCAGAGATTGCTTTATGGTTGTCTAAACATTCTTGGCAAGATCCTCTGTAATCACCATCACGCCATACGTGATCGACTATAATATTTGTGACTTTGCCACAATCATCACATTCAGACTTTATGATATTTCCTTCTTTAACATAGGATCTATCACAATTTACACATTTGTTATCCTTGATAACACATTTGTAAAAGTGCCTGTTATTACAGGTTTCTTCACTAAGTATTTGTTTCATACTATACCTTACCCCATATAGTATATAAATGCTTGTATCATAAGGGTTGAAAACAAAGGTTTATATACTGTATAGTATATAGATATAGCATGAACGTTGAAGCAATACAAGATGAAAAAAATTCAGTTGTTGACGTAATCAAAAAGAAAGATTACATGCCTTCTTTAGAGATGGTAAAAGTCAATCACTACGGAAAAATCATTGATGTACCACAAATAGTTCTAAGCCCAAAAAACTTAGGACAAAAATATGTACTTCAAGGAAGACCATTCAGTAAATTCTTAACCTTCATTAAAGTTCGTAAATCCAAGTTAGTCCCACAAATTAGGGCTACTTTGAGAAAAGGTGAAGGAATAGAAACACACAACAAATACATTCAAAACAAATACCCAAAGTCACCAACAAAGAAATTCCAAATACTGCATAAAGATGGAATAGTAACTAGATTTACTTCCAACAAATATATGTCAGTAGACCAAGAATTTATCCAACAAACAATAGAAAATAGACTTACTGCAGAAGGCATTAGATTTGAAAAAGAAATCAAATTTGAAGGCGTTAACGGTATCTATAAATTGTTAAATGCTGTGACTGACGGTTCAGAAATAGCAAAAACTGTAAGCTACATCAACAAGAATAATGGTGACAAATCACTAAGATTTTATGGTGGAGCAGTAGTTTTAGTATGTTCAAACGGCATGATTTCAAATAATTCAACATCTGAAATCAAACTAAGACATATGAAAACAAATACAGAAATTGCAAGAGAAATCAACAAACACATTGGAGCAATCCTAGAAAACCTAGATGTTCTACCTGAGAAAGTCTTCAAACTTCGTGAAATCGAAGTAACTAAGAACCAAGCAAAAAAGAGAATCAATGCCTTGCCTATTCCACAATACATGCAAAAAGCAATCTGGAAAAGATTGTTTACCAAATCAGACAAAACTCTGAATGGTAAAATGGATTGGGATGGAACTCTTTATGGCATCTATATGGCATCCACTTATGTAGGAAGCAATACGGAAACCATTAAAAAGAGCAAAAACAGGAAGGAAGAGATTAATGAATCTCATGCAGAAATACTACAAAACTTCGAACTAATAACAACTGATTATACTGGCAAAGTGCCTATCCCAGTGGCTGTTTAGCCACTTCTTTTTTATTTATAAATAAATACTAGTAAGTTGTATCTATAATGTGGCACGTTTAATAGAGTGGGAAAGTGTAAAGGAAAAATTAAGATTAAATGACGATACCCTAAAGGATGAAATGACCTTATATATTCAAGAAGTAGATGATCTTGTAAATAATAGGGTTAGAAACAAATTAGGAACTCATGATTCTAATGGTAATGAAATTGTACTTCCTCTTACTGTAGATGGTCAGCCACCTATTGATGAGGAATTAAAAGCAATAGCAACAGATTTAGTTATAGGTAAATTTAGACTGCAGACTTCGGAAAAGTCGTTAATTTGGGATACAGCAACAAAAAATCTTGACAATTATCTTGATAGACGATTTGGGTATACAAGAAATATACCATTTAGACACATACCACTTGTTACACTTGATCCAGCTTTTGGGCCTCCAAGCCAAGTTGTATCAATGGATGCAGGAAGTGGATGGGTACCAAATTCATTATTAAGAGTAACTGTTGACGGAGTACAAGTAATAACCACTCCAGCACAGGCGTTAACAGATGGAAATGGAAGATTTGATGGTATAGAATTTACAATACCAGCTTCATCTATAGTTGATGAGATATCTGTTATAATTATTACAGATAGAAAAAATTACAAAGAAATTAACTTTACGGTGACTTAAGCATGAGTTCTTCGGGTAACTTTCAAGCGGATACTCTTACTCAGGATCAGGTAGTGGATATACTAAAAACTGGAACATATCCATATAAACTATTAAGATTTTTTACACAAAAACAAAAGTTTCCAGATTATCCGAGTGTAGAAGTAAGAAGGGTTGGTTCACCTTCAACTACATCAAAAGTTGATTCGACTACAGTAGACACAACATTTGAAGTAACTTTATTAATTAAATATACAAGGGAAGAAGAATTTGAAGAAGCTGATAGATTGGTAACAGAAGACGAAATGTTAACATTGTTAGAAAATGCTAACATACCGCCACCGGGAAAGATATTTTTTGAACAAAAAACTTGGAACACTACACCAATAGATGAAGCAATTTATGGTAGCAGAAGCATATTAAGATTTACTTTTAGACAAGTTTTATCAACAACAGGAGCAGGAATTGTTGGTGCATATAATTCATTTGAATTAGATAGTTCTGGATTAGGTTCTCCACTTTCAGGCCCCCTTTCTATTCAAATTCTTAGACTTACCGATGTATCAGGTGTAACAGTTGATAGTCATAGTATAGATACAGGGCAAGTACAATATGATCCAAGAGAATTGGTGGAAGGTGAATTACAAATAACATATGAATCAACTCCATCTATAGATGCACTTGTAGATCAACTTCATACTGCTAGGGAAGAATTTAGGGGAAAACTAGTGAGAAATGGGATACCAAAAAATGTGCTATTTTTGGCAGGAACAAGTACAAGAAGTAGTGCTTATGAGGAAGTTGAAAAAGTTACGACTACTTTTTATGTGGTGGGAACATGGTAGGAAAACATATGTTTTTAAACGAGAAAGAGGAATATAAATCATGGCTATAATCCCATTTAACTTACAGAATTTAAGGACTCGTGCATTTAAGGGGTTTATTCAATTTCAAGATCCATCAACTAGTGATTACCTTAGATTGAAGGAAAGACAACAGGCTCAAGTTACATTTAGATGGGATAGAGAAGGACATTATGATGATGCTGGTATAAAAGTGTTAGATCCATTTGGACATACACATACTTTTGAAATGACTTTAAAACTTACTTCTGATTTGATAGATGATGAATATAACAAACCACCATCTAATCCAGATGCAACTGCAGATAAAAAGACAGTATCTTATTGGATGCTTAAAAATGAGTTATATGAGCCAATTCAAATAATATTTGTTACAACCTTAGAAGCACGAGAAGGCCCCACTGGTGATTCATCAGAAAAATTCTTACATTTTAAATTTGTTTTAGATCCACAAAAGTTTGGCCCCATTGCTTTGGGAGCAACTGGAGGTACAGTAAGCATCCCTGTTTCTGGAGAAGTAATAAGTATATCTGAAGTAAGAAGAACAGCAACACAAGATGCACCTTGATCCCTTCAGTAGAAGACACACAGAAATATAAAAACAAAGTAGTACACCTACGAGACAATCTTGATTTTGTATTGTTAAGAAGTGCAGAAAGATGGGTAAATGAGTTAATCATAGATGAAATTCAAAACAGAATGAGAAACGCTAATTTTTCTCAAAAGATATGGATGAATACCAAAATTATAACATCTAAAATTGAAGGAGATAAAGTAATAGTGACTTTACAGAATTATTATTTTTCAGAATCAGGTTTTGATGTGGCAATAGCACGGGAATATGGAACAAAGGATCACTGGATTAGACCTAGATTCAAACAGTTATTAAGTTGGATTCAAGATGGAAGAAGATTATTCTCAAGGGGACATATAGTAAGTGGAATAAAATCACTTTACATTATAAGAAATGTTGTTAATGAAAAGACATCAGAAGTTCAGGATAAAGTAAATGAAGATGTAGAAACATGGAAGATGCATACTTTTGCATCATAAAATATGTTAATATATAACACAATGACATTATATATATGCGTAACATTAATGATGAGTATGAAGTAAAAAATGTTATATATGAATCTCAGAAAAGATATCATAAGACACAAGAAGGAAAGGAAGCACTTTATAGAGCTAACAGACGATACAGAATAAAACAAAAAATACAACAGTTATACGATATAAGTAAAACAAAATCACCAATTTGTCGGGATTGTGGTGAAACATATTTAGGATTTTTAACGGTATATGATAATGAAATAACATGTTATAATTGTAAGTTTAGAATAGATGAAAAAGAGATTGAAGAAATATGCAAGGTGAACTAAGATGCCAGTAGAAAAGGATATTGATTTAAACAAACCACTTTCAGACGCTGATATTAGGCAAATGGAAGCAGAAGCTGATAGACTGGAAGAGTTATCTAAGAAAGCTCATGAAAATTCAGAAAAAACTTCTGATTTACAAAATAAAGAGGATCAATTATTAAATGATGCTATAAAGAAAGTAGAACAAATAGAGAAAGAGGCAGAAAAAGCAGAGAAAGCAAGAACAAGAATAAGAAGAACAATTACAGAAGTAAACCAATTAGCAGAACATAGAACTGCATTGAGCAACATAGGTGGTGCAGAAGATTTTGAAACAGATGAACCATTTGAAGGAATGGGAGGAAGACAAGCATTTAGCGGTAGATTAAAAACAGGAAGAACAGCATTTGGAACAGGTCAAGAAAATGCACCAATGGGACATATTTTAAGGCTTCAAGCAGAATTAGAAGAATCTCAGAAAAAACAGAAAGAAGTTGAAAAACAAATAAGAGATCAATTAGCAGAACAAAAAGCTATGTTACATAAGGTACAAAATGATTTTTCACAAGTTTTACAAGTTAACGCAGATCCTGTTGGATTCGGAGTAGGAAAATTAAAAGGACTTGTAGCTAAAGGTGGAATATATGGATTAATAGCTCTTGCTGTTATTGAAATGGCAGATCAAATTTTTGAACAAGTTAAAGCAATGTACGCACCCGGTGGCCCCTATGATGTGAGGAAACAAATGGAAGATAGGGATAGAGAAATGGTAGAAATGGAACATTTATTAGATAGAAAATCTGGAAGAGTATTTTTTACTTCAGACGTTGAATTACAATCAGGGCCTCCTGATTTTTCTAATACTGTAAGATTGGGGCATAGAGTTATTCAATTTCAAAATAAAAATGTTGGTGGTGCATAGAAATGGCTGATGCATTACTTTATTTTAGAACAAATGGAACAAAAACAACTAATCCATTATTTACAGATCCAAATGATTTGCCTATTGGACAGAAATTACAATTTACTTTGCCTGAAGAATTATTGGAATCTATTTCACTTGTACATGAAAATAATATAAAAGATTCACCAGTATCAAATCCTGCTGGAAAAAGAGTGATTAATAAACAGGATAACGGATTAAATGGACTTACACTAACATTCAAAGGTCGTTTTAGGGATGCTAGTATAGATTTAGCAAAAATACAGAATTTTGCAATACAATTACAAGTTGAAGGACAATTTCATCAATATGGTGTATTTGGGTTTAAGGCATCTAATACAATTTCAACTCCATTTAATTTTGATCCTACAGATAAATTTGGACTTACAATAAAAAAATTGTCAATTTCAAGAACAGGAGGCAAACCTAAAAACTTTGATTTTGAATTAATCTTAACTTCTGGAGGAGAATTACAATGAGTTTTATAAACCCCAATGCATTTTATCAAGAAGAACTACTTTTATTAAATAAGAATTTTGAAGCACCAACTCCTATTACAGATGGACAGATAGTAAATGGTAATTTACAACCATTTAGAGCTAGATTAGAATTAGTTCATACAGGCAATGAATTACAAAACAATGGAGTTCTTACTTTAAGAATTCCACCTGATGGTACATTTGTAAGAAAAGAACCAATATTGATAGATGAAAGTGCAAAAGATGATTACATTATACAAGCTAGACTAAAACAAGATAGAAACAAAGATGGTGTATTTGAAGAAGAAGGAAAATTATTTAGATTTTTTATAGGACAACCAACCCTGCAGGACGATGCACTTACAGGAGAAACATTGAAAATAACACTGATTGCTGTTG
>C687J26657_10000181_pt1 | contig 13450 bp, 11 predicted proteins | sample RifCSP19_2_FD_26657 | JGI IMG/M metagenome (IMG submission 26657)
TTCTTCGGAGATCTGCCTCTGATGGAGCTATACCGAAAGCCCATCCCTGAACTGGGTCTTATATTCAAACGAACAATGGACATTGTAGGGGCGTTTTTTGGTATTGCGATCTCGACTCCAATAATGCTAGCCATTGCTATTGCCATTAAGATGGATTCTCCTGATGGACCGATTATCTACCGCTCAAGACGTATAGGTAAAAAAGGACAGATCTTTGATTGCTACAAGTTTCGCACAATGGTTTCGGATGCCGATCAATTAAAAGACAAGCTGAGGTATCTCAACGAAAAAAGCGGGCCATTTTTTAAAATTACAAACGACCCACGCCTTACAAGGGTGGGAAAGCTTTTAAGAAAGTACAACATGGATGAGATGCCACAGTTTTTCAATGTGTTAGAAGGTGATATGAGTCTTGTAGGTCCACGTCCACATCCCCTGGACGACTTTCGGCAATATAATCTCGAGCACTACCGCAGGCTGGATGTAAAGCCCGGGATAACAAGCCTCTGGGCGATTGAAGCGCAAGACGACCCATCTTTTGAGCATAACATGGAGCTTGACCTCTACTACATTGAGAACTGGAACTCGTGGCTCGACCTCAAGATTTTGCTTAGAACCATCCCCACGGTGCTTAAGGGCGTGGGAAGGTAAACAAGAAGCTCGGCTATTATATGGAGCAAAAGGCTAAGATCCAAACTGAGATGGATCCGATCGAACGATTCCAGGAAGTCCGTCGAAACGGCGACCAGCCGAATCCCGAAGGTATGGTTTAGGCTATTTGGCAGAAATTAATAAGATTATTCCTGATAAATCAATCTGGAGTTATTCGTGGGCCTTACGCTGAAGAAGATGTAAATAAGCTAAAGTCTCAAGGCTCTCTTGACTAAGCAAGGCACTCCTGTCAATGCTTTTATTACCGTCCGCATTATCCCAAGCTGATGCTAATACCATCAGCGATGTGATTGTCGTGAATTAAAGCCTTGGTTAATCCTTGTTATCAGTTGACGAATCCAACTTAGATCCAAGTTTATGCTATTAAAGAGTGAGTGTGGCTATAGATCTAACTTTATGTCCGATTTGTAAACAGAGCGATTAAAAATAAACGTTTACGGTGTTCCAAACTATAAATCTCTGGGACAACGATTACGACAAGATAAATGGACGAGGGTGCAGCAACCTTATGTTCANATCCATCATTTCAATCCTAAGAACTTAAAGCTTTTGGTTGAAGCCTCAGGTTTTAAAGCTGAAAAAGTTTGGACTGCGGAGCGTCACCTTAGAAAAAGTTTTTGAAATGATATTAGCACTGATCCTTTCTCTTATAACAACGAGTTTTGCTTGGGGCGAAGTTTATTACGTTGACCCAAAAAATTCTGTTGCATCAGACTTGAATCTTGGCACGCTTAATCTACCGTGGAAAACCATCCAAAAAGCTGCAGAAGTTGCCGTTGCGGGAGACACGGTTTATGTGAAGAACAGTATCTATAGGGAGCGTATCGAGGTAAAGAACTCTGGAACTAGCTATGAACGGATGATTACCTTTCAAGCTCTGGGGAACAACGTTATTATCAAAGGCTCGGACATGGTGACTAACTGGACTCTGTGGAAGGATAAAATCTGGAAACGAGAGAATTGGCCTGTTAACTCTCAGCAAGTTTTTATAGATGGTATTCCATTGGATCAGATTGGTGGAAATCGTTGGTTCTCACCACATCGTCTTCCGGCAAAAGGGAAGGGTGTTGATGATCTTACCTCTGGAAGTTTTTATTATGACGAACAAAAAAAGATTCTGTATGTCCGGTTAAAAGATGGCGGTAATCCAAATCATCATGTTGTTGAGGCAAGTGTAAGACCTCTGTTGTTTCTCTTGAGAGACAAAAATTTCATCAAGCTTTCCGGATTTAAATTTATGCATTCAAACACAATAGCTTTCATCAAAACTGGTTGGCCTTGTGTTAGTATCAGCGGAAACAATTGTATTATAGAAAATAATGAGGTCAGTTGGTGCGATTTTGGGGGACTTGGTGCTACAGGAAATTCCTTGATCGTGAGAAATAACGTTTCTAACTATAATGGTAATTCAGGAATGGGTTTTAGTGGACACAATATCCAATTGGAAAGCAATGTAACTAACTACAATAACTACCGAGGCTTTAATATGAATTGGCATGCTGGCGGAATCAAGAGTGTACAGCTCAAAAATTCTGTCATTAATCACCACACCGCGGTCGGAAACAATGGTCCAGGTATCTGGTGCGACGGTGATTGTGATGATGTTACAATTTCAGCAGCACGAGTGTATGGTAATTCCGGTAATGGGATTTTTTATGAAATTTCTAAACGTGGGTTAATAATAAATAACATTGTGTATGAAAATGCGGGGAATGGAATTTATATTTCTGCTTCCGAAAGTTGTAAGGTCTTCAACAACTTATTGTACGCCAATAAACGTGGACTTGTGCTTCATGGAGTTCCACGTAAGGGCCATGTGCTGAAGAATAACCTTGCTGAGAATAATATCCTTGTGGACAATATCGAAGTTGATATAGTGGTAGCGAGACTTGTCCCTGAAGTTGTTGATAACCGAACGGATTATAACCTCTTTTACCAGCGACGGGGTAAACTTCAGCTTAAATTTGGACATGACCAAATTTATCAAAGTCTAGATAATTGGGTTTCAAGGACTGGCTATGACACTCACAGTGTTATAGAAGACCCTAAATTCGTTGATGTAGAGAAGTATGACTTTCACCTTGTAATAGGTAGCCCGGCTATTGGTAAAGGCAATCCAAATAGTCTAGTTCAGGAAGATTTTGATGGTGTCAGCCGGGACAGCACGAAAGAGGATATCGGACCTTACAAATTTAAGCTAAACAGGGCTCAACAGCAATGACTTCAGGCAACTGGAGTGCTACCGGAAAAATTTTTGCTGGCTACTTAGTAAATAGGGAGAATATTATATCTCATGAGATTATGGGAAGGCAGATCATTGAGTCTTATGAAGTGTGGAACTTATCGATCTCGTTGTAGGAAGGTCAACAAGCTCCTTGGTCAACGCCGTTAATGAGATCGAATAATAAAATGTTTCATCAACTCAAATTGTTTGCTGAGAAGCTAGATCCGCACCCCCGATCGTCGGATTTTCACAGAAGCGCTCGTAATGCCGCTTATAACAAGGCTGACTACCTGATTTTGCCTATTCCGTGGTTTATTGCGACATCTATTTTCGTATCGGAATAAGTTTTGATGGGTAGGATCAATCAAATGGCAAAGGAAGTTACAGAACAAATAGCAGCTAAGCCTGATTCTAAGCCGAGTAACACCTCAGTAAGGCGGCTTCTAAAAAATGCTGCATATAATTCTGGTTCCTGGGGTGCTACCGTTCTCATTGCCCTTATAGCCACACCGTATATCGTGCATAAACTCACGATAGAAGGCTATGGTGTTTATGCTTTGCTTATTGGTTTGGTGGGCTATTATGGCTTGCTTGACCTAGGACTTGGACAGGGCGTGATAAAGTTTGTATCGGAGTATAAAGTAAAGGAGGATTACGAAAGTATTAGTCGTTCGATAAATGCCGCGCTTTGGGTTCAAATCGCTGCCGGTCTGGTAGGCTCAGGTGCGTTAGTAATTTTTGCTGAATCTATTTTAAGGTTGCTCAAGGTTTCACCGGCTCTTTGGGCGGACGCAAAAATCGGCCTTTATGTTAGCGCTATAGGATTTTTTTTTACAATGCTATCTGGGACTCTAAGTTCGGTGTTAATGGGTTTGCAGCGCTATGATATAACAAGCAAGGTTAACGTTGTAACAAACCTTTTACTCACAGTGCTTATTGTCTTTGTGCTCTTTTTGGGTGCTGGTTTAAAAGAGGTTATATTTTTGACCGTTGCATCTGCAATTGTCATGTTCACGATTTATTTATTGACTGTGAGAAAGAGTCTACCACAATGGCGGTTTTCTTTTATGCTCGATAAAGGCTATTTCAAGTTGCTCTTTAGTTTCAGTAGCTTCGTGTTCATATCAAGAGTCTCAAACATATTCAGCAATTATATTGCTCGCTTCGTTGTTGCATTTTTTTTGGGGCCGGCAGCGGTTACATATTATGTTGTCCCTTCAAAGTTTATAAGTGCTTTTGGTGGATCTTTAAGTAGCGCATTCGGGGTTCTTTTCCCCTTCGCAAGTGAACTTGGTGCCCGCAAGAATTACGAAAAAGTTCAAAAGACTTTCATCGAGGCATCAAAAATTTTCGCTGCACTTTCTGTTCCTGTGCTCCTTACAGTTTTCATTTTCTCTAAGCCAATATTAACAGTATGGATGGGAAGGGAATTTGCTGAGAAAGGATGGATTGTTCTAAGGTTGCTCGCCATTAGTGGACTTGTCGGTTCACTTACCACTGTGCCCAACCTAATCACTATAGGACTTGGGTATTCAAGAGTGATAGGGTTTTTCTCGGTTATAACGGTTCTATTCTATGTGGTTTTATTACCCCTACTTACGAAGTTGTGGGGAATTGAAGGAACGGCATGGGCTATGCTGGGAGCTACCATACCAGGTATTGCTCTGGTTATATATGAAACGAAGAAGATCATCCATTTCGAGATGTGGTCTTATTTAAAAAATGTAATTGGATTTCACATTATACCTTTAGCTGTATCGTTGTTCTGGGTAACAGTAGTTCCAGATTCTGAAGTTTACTCAACGACTCGGTTACTTATCTTCTCGATCGTGTTTTTAGCTTCTTACTTTGGGTTCATGGTATTTTTAAAGTGGAACCAACTGGATAGCCTTATTTCTAGATTCAGAATAGATACAGATAGGTAATCCTGCAAAATGAAAGTAACTCAGGTACGTTATGCAACTTTCCAGAAAACTGTCAAACGATTGAACATGCTTGGTTTGTAACAGCTTAGTTTAACTCTAAATTCTACTTTGTTTTGAAAAGTTTAATCTAATATCGCATTTTGAAGAGAAAATTCTTGCCGACGTTGACTGCTAGAGAAATAAAAGACGGTAAGCAGGTAACTGAAAAATATATAATAAAAATTAGCAGAGAGAGATGGGAAATGGCACAAGAATGGGAAAGGGAGCATTGGGTTAAAACACAGAAAATGAGAGCCAAATATGGCAAAAACATTATTTGGAAATTCATAGCACTCCTTGGTTTAAAGTCGAAATATAGGGGAGATGACTGGAACTACTGGTGGAAAAGGCAATTCAATGACTATAATTTTTTGCCAGAAGTAATTGAGAATGCTATTGAGTTAGGTTGTGGTCCATACACTAATTTCAGATTGATTATTGAAAGATGCGTTCCAAAACATTTATTTCTTAGTGATCCTTTAATAAGGACTTATGTGAATTTTAAGCAAACATTTGTTTCTGAGATGTATCGCAAAGGATTATGCATAATAGATGACCAGACAATTGAAGAGTTTCCATTCGCTCCAGATTACTTTGATCTGTGCGTCATGATTAATGTGCTAGACCATGTTCAAGATGCAGAACTCTGTATGAAAAACGCAATAAATATCACAAAGCCTGGTGGGATACTCATAATTGGTCAAGATCTTACTGATGAAGAGGATATGCATCGAATTGAAGGTGCTGAAGGCGAGGTTGGTCATCCAATAAAAATTGGTCACGATTGGCTTGATAAATTTATTAAGAGGAAGTTTGAATCTCTTATCTATAAAATTTTACCTCGTGAGGAAGGGCGCGCCCCTATTGCGCACTATGGAACGTATATATTTGCCGGCAAAAAATTGAATTATAAAAAAACAAAAGATTCAGATGGGATTAAAGTCTAAAAGGGCGAGGTATCTCCTGAGACGCCTGTATTCACGCTTTAGATCTATTATACGAAATTTTATTGGCTATCCTGTCATCTACAACGCAAACAAGGTCAATGAGTCAGATTGTAATAAGCGTGCTCTTTTGATTTACCTCGTCAAGCCATTTTTGCTTAAAGATGATGATCCGAGGTTTTTGAACCACCAGAATTTAAAGCAATGCAAGCAGATCGCCACTGTTATAGGAGAGTTTGGGTATATAGTTGATGTAGTAGACATAGGAGATAAAAGGTTCCGGTCTTCAAAGAACTATGACCTTATTATTAGCCATAGGGTCAATTTGAGTGGAATAGAGAATTTGATTAGAAACAACGATCTAATCAAGATATATCTCTCTTCAGGATTAAATCATATAGTTAGTAACAGAAACTTACGGAAGCGATACAAACTTTTGTTCGAAAGACGAAAGCGTAGGTTAAAAATTAAACGACTGGTTACAGAGGAGATGCCTTATGTCCTGATCTCAAATGCTATAGTAGGCTTCGGGAATGAATTTACGATGAATACATGGAAAGAAATATACAAAGGTCCCACATATTCATTCAATAATTATGGATTTAAAGAAACGAAGTCTTCGGTGGACTCTAAGGATTTTTCGAAGGCTCGCAAAAACTTTCTTTTCTTTGCAAGTGGAGGCAATGTTTTAAAGGGTTTGAATTTGCTTCTGGAAGTCTTTCCAAAATATCCTAATCTACATCTTTACGTTTACGGTAGCTTTGAATCTGAAAGTGATTTCTGTGTTTGCTACCATAAAGAATTGTATGAAACGCCCAACATTCACCCTGAGGGATGGGTTAAAGTAAACAGCGAGACGTTTTATGATTTGGTGCAAAAATGCACATACATAATACTTCCCTCGTGCTCGGAGGGGCAACCTGGTTCAGTTGTGCAGTGTATGTATTCTGGTTTAATCCCTGTTGTAACAAAGGAATCGGGGATCGATACAGAGAATTTTGGAGTTACGCTAAATGATGACGGTTTGGAAGAAATAGAAAATACTATCGTCAAGCTCTCAAAGCTGCCGGAAGATTGGCACAGAGAACATTCTATAAGGACAAGAGAAGTTGCTGAGAAGAGATTTAATGAAGATGCTTTTATGGATAGGTGGAAGGAAATCATCGCGGATATACTTAATGAAGAGGCAGAACAGACGTGAATATCGCCCAAATATCGGCGTGTTATAAACCTATTGTAGGAGGTCAAGAAGTTTACATTGATAACCTGACGAAAATTTTAAGGAGTTATAATTATAATGTTAAAATCTATCAACCTTACAGAGGAGTTAAATCAGAGGAATTAGTGACGATTATTAGAATTCCCTATCTTGGACGTGTTATTTATGATTTGGATTCTTATATTTTAAATTTATTCCTCTTCTTAACCAAGAGAAAAATACTCGCAAGGGAGCAAATATTTATAGTCCATTATGCATTTTATTCGCTTCCTGTATGGAGTTTCAAAGATAAGGTTATTATAGTNTCTCATGGCATAGAATGGCACACGGAAAGCATGACACTTAATGATAGAATACGTGAAATGATTGCTAAAGTNGCATTTGATAGGTTTTCATTGGTTGCGAACGACACTCATTATCTGCGTCACTTTGGCTTGTCTGTGGAACCTGGCGAAGGGTATTTTGAAGAAGTAGCACCTAAAAAGTGGTTCATCCCAAATTGTGTGAATCTGAACGTATTCAAGAGGAATGAGGGTATAGAGCATTTAAAAAAAAAGAAAATAATTTTAGTGCCTCGACAAATTACTCCTGATAGGGGAGTGGATCTTGCTATTAAGGCGTTCAATTTATTCAATCAACAGAAAGAGGATTTCTATCTATATATAATTGGAAAACCTACTAAGGGGTGGTATTTCGAATATTGTACAAATTTGGCGGCTAAATACGGGATTTCCAATAAAGTCATNTTCAATGGCTTTGTTGAAAATAGCGCTATGCCTTATTATTATTCNTCCGCTTTACTAACTCTCATACCCACATTAAGACGGGAGGGAACATCGCTTAGCGCTTTAGAAAGTATGGCTTGCGGAACACCTACCGTTTCGACTAACGTTGCTGGGCTTAGGGATTTACCTACAATCCAGAGCGATCCTAACCCAACTGCTATTGCAGATAAGTTAATCTTTGCACTTGAGAATAAAGATGATATNGGCAGAGAACAACACGATAAGGTAAAGAGGATTTTCAATCTAGAGAACTGGAGTAAGGCGTGGATAAGAGTAATCGAGGCGGTATCAGAACGAGGGCGGTGTTAAGATAATCCGTTTCGAGCCACACGAGAGGAGCATTACAGAGCCTCATCTTAACAGCGCCCTTTTAACAGATATGAGAATATCCGTAGCATTAACCGGTGCCAGAGCTCAGGTGAGATTGATTCAGGGAGGGCTAATCCTTGTCCTGAATATTGCCATTGGTGTAATGATCGCTCACACATCATGGACTTCTTCCCGATTGCCATCCTTGTCGCAGCGATAGCCACGTACTTAGCTTACAACCATCCCATCCTTACCGTCGTCTTGATCGTCATTTTAAGCACAATTACCGATAATTTATCTGGCTTTCTAAGCATTCCTACCGTAATCGACGTAGGGCTGTTCAACTTACGTCTCTGGGATCCTCTATTTTCCGGCATTCTCGTAACATTGTTCCTGAAGCTATTCGATTATCAATTAATCCAAGCATTGCTAAGATATTACCTGCTGCTGATCTTGCTCTTTGTACTGTTGATCTTACAACTGATGCTAAACATAGGTGTTTACGGTATCAATGCGCTTGGAGAGTTTCGCACATATTATAGTCCCTTACTGATGATGCCTTACTTAGCGATCTTCATGAGGACCACTGAACAAAGATTACGCATGCTCAAAGTCCTAATGATACTATCCTTCTCCTTTATCGCTGTCGTTCTGCTTAATGGTTTATTTACCCGTGATATAGGCTTAATCTTCGGATCTTTAGGACTTAAGTTGATAGGCTCTTCAGGCGCACTTGCACTGCTATACGGGTTAGTTGCTTTACTTCTTACCATGAACCGGCGAATTATGAGAGTAAGTCCGCTGCTGCTTGCGTTAGTTTTTTTGACTGGAGGTTTTTTGGTTCTTTTGACGGCCCATCGCTCAGTTTGGCTCGCTACAACATTAGCATTTTTAACTCTTTATCTTTTGAGAGAGTTCAGATTAAAAAGACAAGCGCAATTTGTGCTTATAGCATATTTAGTTGGTGTGACGGCATGCTTTGCACTCTCTAATGTTGGACAAAACCCAGTGGAATTTATCGAAACACGTCTGCTGGCGTTTACCGATCCGGAACAAGATCCAACTGCATATTGGCGCCAGTATTTATGGCGAACTTCTCTCGAAGAGATTCGGCAGAATCCATGGCTGGGAAGCGGTCTTGGCAAACACTTTCAATTGACCGGTCCTGCTGCAGATTTGATCACAACTTCCCCCCATAGTTTATATGTAACTATCCCATTTCAAATAGGTATCCCTGGCTTGCTTTTTTATCTTGCATTTATTGGGATGCTATTTCTTCGCTTTATGCGGTTACGAGTCAAGCAATGCATACCGGCAAGCGACCGGGCGATTTTGACTGTGGGGATTGTCGTGCTGGTTGCTGCCCATGCCTATTATGTAAGCTATACTATGGATTGGATAACTTGGTTGTATGTCGGACTTGCTGGATCAGTGCTTGTGAATCAGAAGCAGTAACTATTAGGAGGAAAGGATTACCCGAAACGGCTTATATATTCAATCCCTATCAGCTTGAAACGTTAGTCGAACTTATGTGAGAAGGTTAATTGATAATCCTAAACTTATTGCTTGAGTGGGTGGGGGATCTAAAGCAGATTATCGTGCCCCTATGCTCGAAGCGGCAGCCAAGCAACATGCAAAAGCGATAGAATTTGTCCTGAGTGAGGAGACGCAAACCCAATGAAATTTTCTATGGCGGTATTGATCAAATAACTGGTCCATAATTGAGGAGTGAAAGGTTAATAAGTTGGCTACCTGTTGAGAGTTCATCCCTTAATCTTTTGATTCTTATGTCTGTCGAACTCGCGTTAATCTAAATCTGAGAGTCTAACTTTCCCATGGTTCGATCAAAGGAGGAGAGTTAATGAATTATAGGACTTTTGGTAATACAAACTTAATGGTTTCCGAAATTGGATTAGGATGCTCGTATCTTGGAGGGACACTTGAGCAAGAATACAGTATGGAATCCATTAAGATCCTTTATTACGCGTATGATCAAGGGATCAATTTTTTTGATACAGCAGATATATATAGTCAAGGGAAGAGCGAAAAAATTATTGGTAAAGCATTTAAAAATAATAGAGATAAAGTAATTATTGCAACTAAAGTAGGCTATTATCTGTCTACAATGGGTAGCATAGCTTCCCGATTGAAACCTATAATAAGGCCTTTTGTTCGCAAATTCTCTGGGATACGAAAGTCTGCTCAGAAAATCCGCTCTTCACAAAAGCAACAGAACTTCTCACGAGAATACATCATGAAAGCTGTCGAAAATAGCCTCGAGCGCCTGCGAACTGATTACCTAGATTTGCTTCAGTTACATAATCCTCCCAAAGAGCTGTTAGAGAGAGGCGATGTGTTCAATACGCTGGATTATCTTCAAAAACAAGGAAAGATTCGATACTACGGGGTTTCATGTCGTACAGTTAATGATGCTCTGAACTGTCTTAAATATCCCAATATTTCATCAATTCAGATTACGGTTAACCTACTTGAACAGGAAGCTATACAATGTTTACTACCTCACGTCCGTAAGCAGAACATTGCGCTTATTGCACGGCAGCCTCTCGCTGGTGGGATTTTGGTTGGATCGCATCTGACAACTAAACGACTTGGATACGATGAAGTGTCTGATGACATTCAAGAAAAACTCAAGAAAGCTGAAAAATTTCAGTTTTTGACAAAGAATGGCTCCAAAACTATGGTTCAGGCAACCTTTCAGTTTGTTTTACAACTTCATGGGGTTTCAGTCGCAATTGTTGGCACCAGTAAGCAACAGCACCTAGATGAAATCCTTAATACCTTGTCTGTACCTGAACTTACTTACGAGGAGCTTAGTAAAATCTATTCCATAGGCACTAGTGCAAATAGTGACAGTTAGTTATCCATAGCTGTATAGAGAGATAGATGTAAAATGGTTCTCAGTGCTCGTCAATTTCCTAGAGGAAAGATTTTGACATGCGATGTCTGTATTGTCGGCACTGGAGCAGCAGGTATTGCTTTAGCCCATGAGCTGCGGAATACAAATATCGAGGTTCTCTTGCTAGAAAGTGGAGGAATAAAGTTCGAAGCGGATACACAGGAATTATATAAAGGTGAGGTAGTGGATCCTTATCATCACGGTCCTTTGGAACATTACAGGCAACGTCGGTTTGGAGGAACAATGGAGGTGTGGGGTGGACGTTGTGCGCCTTTTGATGGTATCGATTTTGAAGAACGACCTTATGTCCCATATAGTGGATGGCCAATTAGTAAAGCTGATTTAGATCCATATTACAAACGATCTCATACTTACCTTGAACTTGGAGAATACTCTTACTGTGTGGAAGAGATATTTCCTGATGAACAGGTATCACTAATACCTCGGTTTAAAACGAGGAATATAAATACGGACAAAATATGGCGGTTTAGCCCTCCTACAAACATGAGAAAAGCTTACTTCCAGGTGCTGAAAGGAGCCCACAATATAACCATATGCCTCTATGCGAACTGTCTTAAACTTGAAACAAATAGGAATGGCAACTCTGTTACCCAATTGACAGCTTCTTCACTTAAAAGAAATGAATTTATAGTTTGCGCAAAGCACTATATATTGGCAACTGGGGGCCTAGAGTTACCCGAATTTTATTTCTTTCAAACGGTGTTCACCCTAAAGGAATGGGGAATGATCATGATCTACTCGGTCGCTTCTACCTTTCTCACATTACTGGTGACGCATGTTTAGTCAAATTTACACCTTGGGGAGGTGATATAGTATGGGATTATGAAAAAACACCCGAAGGTGTTTATTTTCGTCGTACTATATCAATTCGTGACGAAGCACAGCGGAATCATAAATTACTAAACTTGAGGGTTACGCTTACCCATCCATCAGTTGCTGATCCTCAACATCGGAGTAGCGTTCTTTCTGCTGCGTATCTAATTAAGAGGTTTTTAGCTAATCGCATTCCTCCTGAATATAATAAGGAACTGAGCAGCATGACCCCCTTTCATCATCTACAGGCCCATCTAAAGAATATCCTATCTGACCCGATTGATTTGCTTCGTTTTTCAGGAAAGTGGATAACGAAGAGGATCTTGAGCAAGAGAAAACTTCCATCAGTCGTTCTAGAAAATAAATCAAATATTTACACACTTCATTTTGATGCGGAACAATCACCTAATCGAGATAGCCGTGTGATGCTAAGTACAGAAAAAGATATTTTTGGTTTAAATAGATTGAAAGTAGATTGGCGCTTCACAGATGCTGATGTTAAAAGCGCTTGTAAATCATTTCAGTTGATTGCTAAGGAGCTACAATTATCCGGAGCCGGAAAAATGGAAATCGATCTGGAGTCATTAGCCCGTAAGATTAAAGATACTGGAGTAGGAAGCCATCATATTGGGACAACCAGGATGTCTAGCGATCCCTCCCAAGGTGTTGTAGACGAAGACTGTCGAGTTCACGGAATAGATAATCTTTACATAGCTAGCAGTTCTGTCTTTCCAACATCTAGTTATGCAAATCCTACGCTCACCATTTTAGCTCTTGCGTTGCGTTTAGCAGATCACATAAAACAGCTTTATTAAGTTTACTAGTAATCTACATAGCTAAGTCCAAGTGGAAGGCTCTGTTAAGATAGGAGTTTGCTAGGCTGGATGAGGGTTAATCGTCAAGGGAAGAAGCTTTAGAATGGAGCTCCAAGAACTTTATAAAATATGGTATGGCCAATATTTTGGTGAGAATATGCATGAAAAGGAAGTGATTAATGCCCTTCCTTATCTTTTGCGAAACGCTGAAGTGTTTGTTGCTGTTGGAACAAGCATAGGACAATATACTTTTTTTGGAAATAAAATTATGAATANTGGTCAAATCTATGCGATTGAGGCAGATCCATTACGATTTGAGCGATTGGACAAGCTATGTAAGGAATGAGAGGAATCGTCCACAAATAAGATTTTCCCAATACATGCAGCAGCTGCTGAAAGTAATACAAAAGTAAAGTTTTTTATCGCTAACTCTGATCGAAGTGGTGGATTTTTCCCGTATTCAACGCACTCTGTAAGTGCGGTTCAACCTGAATGTTCTCTCCTTGTAGGTTAAAGAACTTTTTACAGAGCTTTGGAATGAAGGCTAACGAAAACTATAATCTAGCGTCTTATGTTAATACATCAATGGATATTCGTTACTCTATCCTTCATGGTTGGCAGTCGCTGCCGGAACGGTTGCCCTCGGATTTGGATATTGCAATTGCTCCTGAAGACCTAAAAAAACTGGAGCGAAGATTGCGAGACAATGGTAACGGGGAGTTGGTCCAACTGCTTCAGCACGAAACTTCGTGCTATTATTTCGTTCT